>JAEEGI010003380.1_pt1 | contig 38050 bp, 34 predicted proteins | sample 8958751 | NCBI WGS metagenome assembly JAEEGI01 (sample SAMN16246545, study PRJNA631951) | gut metagenome | biome: gut microbiome; feature: rumen; material: KS-attached | host: Bos | place: Iran: Karaj | collected 2018-10 | reverse complement strand
GGAGGTTTTCATTGCACACCTTGTACATGCCACCATGGGCGTAGATATAGCGAATATGTTCATTCAGCGCCTTGGAATGTACGAAGCTGGCACGAAGCACATTCACAAGCTCCTGTTCCTCTTCGGTGAGGGCATATGGATTCGCCGGGTCTATCGTCGGGAAATTTCCATCCTTCAATGGGTATTCCGCACCATGGATGCGAACCGTCTTTTTCTCATAATCAATCTGTTCTAGAAGCAGTCGTTCCTCTAATTCATATTCCGGATGCCGCTTGATTAACTCCCCTTCCAGCTTCCAGCCGATAATGGTAATCGCCTTGTACATCTTAGCTGCAAGGGTCGGATTAATCTCATCGTACGTATTTTTCTCCAAACGATGCAGACGGAAACACTCACAGGGATCGTCACCATATACATCCGCCGCAAACATACTAAGCGGACGCAGGTTAATCCCGTACCCATCCTCTAATACATCGAAGGTATTGTACGAGATGGCAATACGAAGCACCGTGGCGATACACGCAGGATTACCGGCCGCCGCTCCCATCCAACTCACATCATGGTTGCCCCACTGAATGTCCACATCATGGAAATTCATCAGCTCATTGATGATAAAGTCAGCTCTCGGTCCGCGGTCAAAAATATCTCCAAGGATATGCAGGTTATCGATGGTCAGATTCTGGATGAGGCGACACAGCGCCTTAATAAAGTCATTACCGCGATTGATATCCACAATGGAATTTAAGATTTCCTGGTAGTACATCCGCTTGTCCGCATCGTTCTCATCCACATGAAGAAGCTCATCAATGGCATAGGCATAGTCCTGCGGGATTTTTTTACGAATCTTGGACCGGGTATATTTATGGGATACCACCTGACAGATACGCACCAGCTTATGGATGGTAATCTTCTGCCATTCCTTGGTGTTGGTCTTATTCAGTTCTCTCTCTTCTAGGATTTTCTGTGGATAATAGATAAGATTGGCCAGCTCCAACTGTTCTTGTTCCGACAGCTGGTTGCCGTAGGTCTCGCGAATCTTGTCGCGGACCATACCGGAGGAAGACCGCAGCAGATGAATGAAGCTGCGGTACTCCCCGTGTAGATCTGAGAAAAAATATTCCGTTCCCTTCGGAAGCGCGCAGATTGCCCGTAGATTGATAATCTCTGCGCCGGCTTTCCTGGCGTTGGGAAACTTCTCACTTAATAGTTTCAGATAAGCATTGTCACGTTTCATAAATCCCCCCTGCGTGTTGCTAATCCAAATATTTACTTTCAAATTCATCCTGAGTCAGCGGCTGATCATAGAGATAGCCCTGAATCATATGGACCTTCATATCCTCTAATGCGCTCTCCTGGGCCTGGTCCTCAACGCCCTCCACAATCACGTTCACGTGGATGGTATCTGCTAACTCTGCCACCGTCTTCACGAAGGCATCAGAGAATGCATCCTCTCCCACTTCATTCACGAAGCACTTATCAATCTTAATGACATCCAGCGGCAACTCCCGAAGGTAACTTAAGGAAGAATATCCCGTTCCGAAATCATCCAGTGCCAGACGTACACCAAGGGCCTTCAAGTCGTTCATGGTACGAATCATATTCTCCATATCGCCGGCAGCAATGCCTTCCGTCACTTCCAAGGTCAGGTTGCCCGGATAGATACCGGTATAAATCAATGCATTCCGTACGGTGTCCACAATGGTCTTCTGCTGGAGCTGAACCACAGATAAGTTCACGTTCACCTTGTACTCCGGATGACCGAAATCATTCCAGAACTTACAACGCTTGCAGGCTTCCACCAACACATGCTCGCCGATGGAATTAATAAGGCCAAGATACTCTGCCAAGGTAATGAACTCACCCGGCATAACCATACCAAGGTCCTTGGAATCCCAACGAACCAAGGCCTCTGCGCCACAGCACTGATGTCCCTTCTTGGTCACATCCACAAGGGGCTGATAGTACACCTTGAATTCCTTGCAACCGGCAGCCACAGCCTCACGCATACAACGTTCCAAATCCAGTCTGCGCTGGGAATGGGTATTGGTTGCTGCATTGTAGGTTTCCACCTGGTTCTTGCCCTTTTTCTTGGCTTCAAAAAGTGCATAGTCTGCCCGCTGCATCAGGGTATCCTCGGACACGCCGTCCTTCGGGTAGCTGACAACACCCATGCACATGGTGCAGTAGTAATCCTTATCACCAATGGCCCAAGGCTGCTCAAAGCGCTTCTGTATGGTCTCGGTGATTCGTGTCACCTCCGACTCGTTATAGAACGGCACCAAAATGGCGAACTCATCGCCACCCAGACGATACACGCTTGCCTGGTCCCGGCAAATGGTCTTTAAGGACTTGGCCACTAATGTCAGCAAGGTATCCCCGTTCTTATGGCCAAGGCCGTCATTGATATCCTTAAAATCATCCAGATTGATGCACAGGAAGCTTCCCTGATCTCCGCCGGAACGCACTGCATCCCGGATGGAATCCTGGAAATCCTTACGGAAGCGATGACGATTATACAATCCGGTCAAATCATCCAGGTTCGCCTGCTCCTCAATTTTCTTCTGGTATTCCTTCATCGGACTGATGTCGTAGAGGGTACACATCTGCACTTCCCGGCCGTCCACCCATCGAATCAGGGCGCGGGTCACAGAATACCAACGACCTGCCGCCTCTGCATAATATTCAGTGGCATCGCCCTCTTCCACAGCATCTCCCAGCACCTTACTCTCAAAATTCATTCGATCCGACAGCTCTACCAGCATATTATTGAAGGTATCGTTGGAATACAGTACAGAACCGTGGGACGCATCCGACACGCAGATGCCGCAACCACTGTTCTCTAAGATTGCATCAATGGCCGCATAGGAGCTGGCCAGAGAATTCTTCGTAATGCGCTTTAACAGAATGGTCTGCAAGACACGCTTTACGTCATTTAAAAAGCGCACGTCTTCCACCGCCCATTTACGCGGTCTTCTGGACTCGATGAATCCCAAATACATGCTCAGCTCGTCGTTCACTGTCAACGGCAGGAACACACCGGCACTGATGTTAAAATCCCGGAAAAAGTCCGTGAACTCCTCCGGCATTAACGAATCCGAAGAAATGGTATACGGGCGACCGGTAAAATACGGAATGGACGCGCTCTGAAGCTTGCTGTACTGGCGAATCATGGAGGTATAATTATCCCCATACCATTCGCACAGCAAATCCACCGTCTGTCCGTCCGCATTCAAACGTAAGAGGTTACAGTGGGACAATCCTAAGTACTCACCGGCCAAGGTCAGCACATTGTCCGCGATCTGGTTGAAATCCCCGTCCGACTCTAAGAGCTTAAGAACCTCCGTTGTCACCTCGTTACGATGCAACATCTGCTTGAGCTTGCTCTGTGCGGTCTGGGTCTCCTCCAGACGATCCTCTAATAAGAAAGAATGGAATTTTTCCTGGAAATACACCTTGGTCAAGAGTTCGACAAAATGCACCGCATTCTCGAAATCCGCCAACGTGGTAAAACGCATATTGGATGGGACATTGTCCACGTCACTTTTCAGATCGGCAGCAATACCGCTAATCATCCACACCCCTAGAAGCTTGCCGGAATGGCCACGAATCGCAACCGCCTTGTACAGAATAAAAGGCTGGTTGGAATCCCCGGAGATGACATCTTCGAGATCATCATCCCGGAACGATGCAATCAGAGTCTTCTCCATCTCAACGGAAATATGGCGCCGCAAATAAGCCTCCTCATCTGCAGTGCCGGAGAATTCCGTAATCTTGTTATAAGTCAAACCGTAACATACGCCGTAGATATGATTGCTGCGGCAAAACAGATCCTGCATGGACTGCATCACCTGGCGGTTCCGGTCATCATCACCGAATTTGAACATATTCACTTTATCTTCAATGTTCGTCAAGTCCATCTTCCTGCCTCCGGATAATATAAAGTGCCTTTTCTTTGCCAAATGGTGCCTGCAGCTTCAAACTAAGCTGCTCATGCAAGCGAACATACTTCTTCAACAGGTTCTCCTCGGCGGTAATCACCACCCAGGTAGACTCTGTCATGGTTAATTCCATACTGCTCCGGAAAAACTCTCGAAAAAATTCATCCTTCTCTCCCGGCTCCTTATGGAATAAATCAGGAAACTCTGTAATCAATTCCGCAAAAGTAACCCGATTGGTAAAATCAAAATAATCACGCTGAACGAAATGGATGTCTACGCCAGCGGCCTTGGCATTCTCTCGGCCTCCGCGAATGGCATCTCCGAAGATATCGCATCCGAAGACTTCTCTGGCCTTGGCCACGCGGTCACATTCCACCAACAACGTGCCTTCTCCGCAGAATCCGTCCAAACGAAATGCCCCGGAAGTCAAAAACGGCTTCGCAATCCGTGCTGCCGCTGCCGCCTTCTGTGGTGCCATGGATACCGCGCTGTGGTTCTTACGATAAGAAAAACGCGCTGCGCCCAAATCTCCCGGCCACAAAAACAAACCGAAGCTTCCGTCCCGGCGCGGGAATAACACCAATTCAATCTCATAATCGCTTGGAGCGTTGTAGAGTCTACCACCGGTAGCATCTTCCAATGCTGCCGCAGCCTGCTTCGTCAATGCAATCCGTCGATCATTCTCATACTTGCCATAGATGTCCAAGCGAAACGCGAAAGGCTTCTCACCCTCAAAGATCTCCGATAAAATCGCAGACAATCCACACTGGGCAAAGCCCTTCTTAAAATCATCCTCATGGATTGGCGCATTCTTGGACTGTGGAATCTGAATCAAAAGCTGCTCGTAGAGACGATTCTCGATGAGCGCCTTCGGATTCCCGCCATCAACTAATAATCCAAACGGCAACCGCTTGCCATCCGGATAATCCTGCTGTAACAAATCCAATAACCACGGCTCACTGCGGAACAGCCATTTGCGACCACGAGGCAAACCCTTGCGCTTATGGCCCTTCTCTTCCTGCAGCTTCTCCAGCAACTGTCCCAACTGCTGGCGTTCCTTGCGGATATGCTTCAGATCCTCCTCCGCAAAATCGCCATTGGTCAGTTCCTCAAAACGTGCCTGTAATCCATCCAAATGTGCCTTACAATCAAAGGCCGCAAGCGCCTTCACGTAAGACTCCCGTACAAACAGCATCTCTTCCTTCTCATATGTGGAAAAAAGTGCTTCTGCCACGTCGGCTGCATCTGCATGGCTCCATGGCAAAAGGGAAAGAAGCGTTGCTGCGTTCTTTCTACTTTTGGCATCCTCGTCACCTAACAACTCGCACCACGCATCCTTCGACAGCGCGGCAAGAATCTCCTTAGATTCCGCAGGATTCCCTTTTATCTCATCGATGAGCCCTCTTAGGCTCTCTCGTACATTTTTCTTCTCTTTTAAATCTGCTAAAAACTGTTGCATTCCTAGTATTCCTCAGTTTATACTACGTTTCTTATTTTACTTGATTTATCTATAAAATGCACTACAGGAAGTCCTTTTGTACAAGTTGCACAGTTTTTTAGATATGTTATTGTATATTTTGTTATTTTGTTTATTGAAATACACACCCTGTGGCGATATAATAATCATGACTTAAGGAAACACCCCCCAATAAGTTTCTTTAAGGTCATTTCCCCTTTATATATTTATATAACCCCCCTTTTAAAATACAACCCCGTTGGTTGTATTTTTTTTGCCCAAAAATAGCTCGCAGTTCGCCTGCGAGCCTTTTATTTCCTGTATTTCTTTTGTATTCGTTGCATGCGCTCATCCAGCTCATGATACACGGGCTTCAGTGGCCACGGCAGAAGTTCCACATACTCCCGGTCTCCCGGCTCCAACGAATCCAGAAACTGCAAGAACTCCGGTTTCTTCTGGTATAACGCCTTCCCGTATTCACAAATCACATACTTCCGCTCTGTGTTATCCACGGTTTCAACCACCTTACGAAAGCTGGTCTTCCCGTAAGCATCCTGCTCTTTTACGAAGCGCACCTTCTCATGCACCTCTTTAGGCTCCTCCAGGCAAATCTTCCCCGTATTCACAAAATGCTCCCACATCACGGCAGCAATCTTCTCCTTCGGAAGCGGATAATCTAGCTGTGCTGCAATCTCCGAGATGCTATACCCCGCATCCGCCAGATGCCTCACCGCCCCGCCGGACGCCACATCATGTACAAAATTCGAAAGCGCTTTATTAAACTCCTTCATCAACAATCCTCCATTGCTGATACAAAAAGACCTCTGAGTATATTATATCCCGCGGGAAACAATATAGTCAGAGGTCGGTATTTTTATTCGATGGTGTAGATCCAGCCCTCCGGCGCCTCGATGGTACCCATCTGGATTCCGGTAAGGGTGTCGTAGAGCTTCTTGGTGTAAGGACCCATCTCTTCCATGCCTGCAGGGAAGCAGATTTCCTTGCCGTGGTCATTGATTTTTCCAACAGGGGAAATAACCGCAGCAGTACCGCACAGACCACATTCAGCAAAGTCTGCCAACTCGTCGAAGTATACTTCACGATGCTCAACCTTCATGCCAAGGTACTTCTCAGCAACCACCATAATGGAACGGCGGGTGATGGAAGGAAGGATACTGTCAGACTTTGGAGTTACCAAAGTACCGTCCTTGGTAATGAAGATGAAGTTGGCACCACCGGTCTCTTCTACCTTAGTACGGGTTGCAGCGTCCAGGTACATATTCTCAGCGAATCCCTCCTCGTGAGCCTTCACGATTGGACGAAGGGACATTGCATAGTTCAAACCAGCCTTGATATCGCCGGTTCCGTGAGGAGCCGCACGATCGTAATCAGACACCTTGATGGTGATTGGCTTCGCGCCACCCTTGAAGTAAGGGCCAACCGGTGTTACAAGAATACGGAACATATACTCATCTGCCGGCTTTACTCCGATTACAGAATTGATACCCATTAAGTATGGACGGATATACAAGCTTGCGCCGGATCCAAAAGGCGGAACCCAAGCTGCATTCGCTTTTACCACCTGCTTCACTGCATCTAAGAAGCGATCTTCCGGGAACGGTGGCATCACCAGACGCTCTGCGGAATCAATCATACGGGATGCATTCAAGTCCGGGCGGAAACATACGATGTGACCGTCCTGTGTGGTATAGGCCTTCAAGCCTTCAAATACGGTCTGTGCATACTGGAATACACAGGCGCACTCATTCAAGGTAATGTTCGGGTCGGTAACAAGCGCACCGTCATCCCACTTACCGTCTTTGTAATAAGAAACATATCGGTAATCTGCTTCCATATAGCTGAATCCGATATTGCCCCAGTCAATGTTTTTCTTTTCCATAGTTGCCTCCAATAAATGTTTGCGTAATCTTTTTCCCAATATTATCGGTCTTTTGATTTGCAGTGTCAAGAATTCTACAATTGTTGGCTGTTGTTTTTTCCATCTCCTTGTCTTATACTGAAAATAAGATTAGTTTGTGCATTATTATCTCACTATTAGCGTTAAGCAGGAGGACTGTATGCATAATTTTCAACCTTTTCCGATTAGTACCCTGGAGTTCAATCCCTTCCAGTTGATAGGCCAGCAATGGGGTGTAGCCACCGTAGAAGTTGGCGACAAGATTAACACCACCACGGTGAATTGGGGTGGCATGGGTGTCGCTTGGGAGAAAAACGTAGCCTTCCTAATGTTAAAGAATTCCCGCTACACCAAGGAACTCTTAGATCAGGCTGACGTCTTCTCTTATACCTTCTTCGATCCGGACCAGAAAAAGTACAAGATGTCCATGAAGTACTTAAGCGCTGTTTCCGGTCGTAACGAGGACAAGCTTACCGCCGCAGGACTAACCGTCAACCGCACCATGAAGGTTCCTTTTATCGATGAGGGCAACTTCGTACTCTTGCTTCGCAAGCTAGCTACCGTTCCGGTACCGGCGGAAGCCCTGGCCAAAGAAACCATGGTAGAGACCTTCTACTCCGACAATGATTTTCATACCATCTTCATTGCGGAGATTCTCGATATTCTAGCCCGATAAAAAAGTATCCCACAGACCAATGGCCTGTGGGATTTTTTAATCTAATTCATCGATTCTCCAAAGAACTTCCTTGAAGCTTTCCTCCAGGGGTTCAAAGTTCTGCTTCGCCAGTGAGATATCTCCGGTACGCAAGGCTTCCAGCACCGGAACTGCCACTTCCGTGACATTGTCCAGACACAGATTCTCGCAGATTCCCTTCAGTGCATGAGCGCTCTGGAAGGCATCCTCCGCATCTCCCGTATCCAGTGCTTCCACCAGTCTCTCGAAGTTATCATCCTGTTGTAAAAGCATCACAAATCCTTGAATCTTATCGCTCTCTGCGACCCGCTGTTGCATCCTGTGTAAGTCGCCAAGTCCCTCATAGAATTCTTCCAATGTCATAACATATCCCCCCTTCCTGATTATTCCTTTTCATTCAACGACTTCCATATAGCCCGTTGTAAATGCAACAAGTCTACCGGCTTCGTCAGGCATCCATTCATGCCCGCCCGGGATGACTTGATATGAATCACATCCGATACATCTGCAGTCAATGCCAGGATTGGAACACTCTTCACATCCTCCCGCTCCATCTTCCGGATTCTGGCGCAGCATTCCAAACCGCTCATCCGCGGCATCTGAATATCCATCAGAATCACATCATAATAAAACGGTTCGCTCTCCCGGATGCGCTCCAAAGCTTCGAATCCATCCGCGCAGACTTCCACAATCATGCCACCGTCTCGTAGCATCGCCATACCAATCTCCCGGTTGATGCGGTTATCCTCCACATACAATACCCGCATACCCTCTAAGCTAGCATTGGAGGATTCTTCGGTTTTGATTTCCTCTTCTAACGCCACGATTTCCTGCTTGGTGCAGAAGGTAATCGGAATGGTAAAAAAGAACTTGGACCCTTGGCCCACTTTGCTCTCCACCTGTAGCGTGCCGCCCATCAGTTCCACGAAGTTCTTAGAGATTGTAAGTCCTAGACCGGTGCCTGCATTTTCCCCTGTCTCATAGCGATATTCCTGTTCAAAAGGCTCGAAAATACGCCCAATGAAATCCTCACTAATGCCGCAGCCCGTATCCTCCACACAAAAGTAGACCCCCGGAACTGCCGCCTCGCTAAGGAACGTTCGCTTACAGCTAAATCGAATGGTTCCGCCTTCCGGCGTATATTTAATGGCGTTACTAAACAGATTCAAAAGTACCTGTACCAAGCGCTTTTTATCTACATTCACATAGACATCCCGCATGTTCCCCCAGTCTGTTTCGTAGGACAGCATTTTTTCTGCCATCAGTGGAAGCGTAATGTCTTCCACCTCCACGAAGGCCTTGCCTAACATGGTTGGGGACGGATTCATCAACATGTTGCCGGATTCAATCTTATTAATATCCAGGATGTCATTAATGATATCCAACAGGTAATAACCGGAAGAGTATATTTTCTCCAGGTACTTAAGGGCCACCTCCGGGTCCTTATTCTTAATACCGATTTCAGAAAGCCCAATAATGGCATGGAGTGGCGTTCGGATTTCATGACTGGCATGGGACAAAAAATTCCCCAGCATCTTGTTCGTCTTCTGTGCCGCCTTCAGGGCATGCTCCAAGTCCAGATTCAATTGGTTCACTTGTCGGGTTAATCGGATTTCGTCTGTGGCATCCACGAAGCTTCCGAAGAGACCTACAATCTCTCCCTCTTCATTGTAGATTGGATGTTTGGAAGCATAGATGTCGTGCACTTCACCTCGCACAACGCACTGGCCGGGCACCATATAGGTATCCTCGCCCCGCAGTACACTCTCTTCCGCATCCCGATACCCCGTCGGGTCCGGATGCCATCCCATCTCCTCATCGGTCTTACCAAGGAGTACCTCCTCAGACTCGAATCCATAGAAATTTAAGAAAGCTTGATTCACTCCCACAAACCGCCGTTCCTTATCCTTCCAGAACATGCACTCTTGGGAGCTGCTTATGATTTGATAAAATAAATCTTTGGGAAAATTCTCATAGCGCGCATCCATCGTAAGTCCCCCTTCTTACTATGTTGCTTTAATCTCTCTCTTGTAAAAAAGGCTGTCGTACAAATCTATACAACAGCCTTTGTGTGATATTATTTTACTCTACAAATGAAAACATCGCAAGTTAGTTCTCTTCCGGCATAACGATGGCAATATGAACATCGTCTAACTGCTTCTGCTCTACGGTTGCAGGAGCATCCATCATGATATCCTGAGCATTCTTGTTCATTGGGAACGGAATGATCTCACGGATGGACTCCTCACCTGCGATGAGCATGATCATACGGTCAACACCAGGAGCGATTCCACCGTGTGGCGGTGCTCCATAAGTGAAGGCATTGTACATTGCAGGGAACTTCGCCTTCACATCGTCTTCGCCTAAGCCAACCAGCTTGAATGCCTCAATCATAATCTCCGGATCATGGTTACGGATTGCACCGGAAGACAACTCAACACCATTACATACCAAGTCGTACTGGTAAGCTAAGATATCCAGCGGATCCTGGGTGCGAAGTGCATCTAAGCCGCCCTGTGGCATAGAGAATGGGTTGTGGCAGAATTCCAGCTCACCGGACTCCTCACCAATCTCATACATTGGGAAGTCTACAATCCAGCAGAACTCGTAAGTATCCTTCTTCATATGGCCTTCTGCTGCAGCACCAAGAAGCTTACGGAATACACCGGCAGTCTTCTGTGCGGTAAGCAGGTTACCTGCAGCCAAACCAACGAAGTCTCCAGGCTTCAAGCCAAGTGCAGCGATGACAGCATCCTTGCGCTCCTGTAAGAACTTGGCAATACCACCAACGATCTCGCCGTTCTCATCCAGCTTGAACCAGTAGGTCTTCTGTGCAGTGGCAACTTCTACGTCAGCAATCATTGCATCAATCTGCTTACGGGTAGCGGTGAAGTTATCTACTACGATAGCTTTTACCACGTTACCCTCGAATGGACCGAATCCGCAATCAGCCATAACTTCGGTAGCATCCTGGAGAACCAAATCAATACGAAGGTCCGGCTTATCGGAACCGTACTTGTCCATTGCCTCCAAGTAAGGGATGCGTACGAAAGGTGCAGCAGAAGCACTCTTGTATACGCCGTATTTTGCAAAAATCGGAGGAAGTACATCCTCAACTACTGCGAAGACATCTTCCTGAGATGCAAAAGCCATCTCCATATCCAACTGATAGAATTCTCCCGGAGAACGGTCTGCTCTTGCATCCTCATCACGGAAGCAAGGTGCAATCTGGAAATAACGGTCAAAACCGGAAGCCATCAAAATCTGTTTGAACTGCTGTGGAGCCTGTGGCAATGCATAGAACTTGCCAGGATGATTACGTGCAGGTACCAAGTAATCACGTGCGCCCTCAGGAGAAGAGCAGGTCAAAATCGGTGTGGTAATCTCCATGAAGTCATGTGCAATCATGGAGCTACGAAGCTCAGCAACAATCTTGCTACGAAGAACAATCTTGCTCTTTACTTCCGGATTACGAAGGTCTAAGTAACGATACTTCAGACGGGTATTCTCATCAGCTTCCTTGGAACGGTTAATCTCGAATGGAAGCTCGTTGTGATCACACTTACCAAGAATCTCAATCTTGCTTGGAACAACTTCGATCTCACCGGTAGGAAGGTCTGCATTCTTAGAAGAACGCTCTCTTACTACACCGCTAACAGAAATGGTGGATTCCTTGTTCACGGAATCAATCACTGCCATCATCTCTTCGGTCTCAATCACAATCTGAGTGGTACCGTAAAAATCTCTTAAAATCAGGAATCCAAGGTTCTTGGATACCTTACGGATGTTCTCATACCATCCTACAAGGGTAACTTCCTTGCCTGCATCTGCAAGACGAAGCTCATTACAATTATGTGTACGTGACTGCGTCATAATACATCTCCTCTTACTTCTTATTAATTATTGAAAAATTCCACGAACTCCTCGTAGCCCTGCGCCTCGAGCTGTTCCTTCTGGAACTTCTTATTTTTATTCATACGAACAACCAATACCTGCTGTCCGTTCTCACGAGCGGCCTTGGCCTGCTCCATAACACCAACCAGCTTCTCAGCCGGATACTTCTTCTCAACCAGGTAAGCTACACGCTTTGGTCTCTCCGGGATTTCAAATCCGGACTCCATCAGAAGAAGAATGATACGCTCGAATCCAATAGAGAATCCGCAAGCCGGAACGTTCTGGCCGGTAAACTTACCAATCATCTCATCGTAACGTCCACCGCCACCGCAGCTTCCGCCAAATTCCGGAATAGCAATCTCGAAAATGGTTCCGGTGTAATAGCTCATACCACGAACCAAGGTCGGATCGAATACAAGGTCGAACTTGGCACCCTTGGTAGCATTGACTGCAGCAGCAATCTCTGTCATGGAAGCAACCACTTCCTCACCAAGGAACTCACCCAAGGTGTTTGCTAAGAAGCTTACACCCTCTGCAACATCCTTCTTATCCTGTAACTCATCAAACAGAGCAAGATACTTATCTATAGAAGCTTTGTCATAGCCGTGGTTTACAAGATCTTCGGACACGCCGTCCAAACCAATCTTATCCATCTTATCCAAGGAAATGAAAATCTCATCGAAATCTGCTTCTGCAAATCCTGCATAAGCAGCCATAGCCTTCAGGATTCGACGCTCATTGATACGAATCTCGAAGTCATGGAATCCAAGCTTACCAAGAGTTGTTGTGGTTGCAGTAATCAACTCAATCTCCGCAAGGTTGCTTGGCTCACCTAAGATATCAATATCGCACTGGGTAAACTGACGATAGCGACCACGCTGTGGACGATCTGCACGCCATACGTTTCCCATCTGCAGTGCCTTAAAAGGACTCGGCAGGTCATTGGCATTGTTTGCATAGAAACGGGACAACGGAACCGTCAAGTCGTAACGCATACCAAAATCCACCACGTCCATCTCTTCCTTCGCCTCGTCAAGCTTCAGCTTCTCGCCGCGCTTCAACACTTTGAAAATCAGCTTCTCGTTCTCACCGCCCTGCTTGTTGGACAGGTTCGCGATATTCTCCATGCAAGGAGTCTCAATCGGTGTAAATCCGAAGCTACGATAGGTATCCTTAATCACCTGTGTCACGTAATCTCGAATCTCCATCTCACGAGGGAGAATGTCTCTCATTCCGTTGACAGGCTTCTTACTCAATGCCATAACTTGTCTCCTTAAAATACTAAATTCCAAATAGGCATTATAACATATGTTAGCAAGGGATGCTACAAATCTCCTGCCCCCTTTGCTTATATTTTGCTGAGCGCATTGGAGCATCAAGGGCAAGCCGCGTTGCGGTGCAAAGCACCCTTGACCCTCCAATCTGCTCAGCTACTTTGTTAGCAGGGGGCATGAGAATAATTGTCCCAAGGGGTTAGGATCAGCAATTCTTAGTCAAGTCACCCGATTCTCGTAGGTTCACTAATCATTTCACCAGCTTCCAGAACGCACTTTTAGTGAAAATCCTCTCGCTCCGTAGTTTCACTAATGCGAATAGCTGCTAAGCGAGGCCTACCACGGGATTTCTTTAGTGAAGTCTTCATATTCATCTATAGTTCACTAACTTTTTCCTCATTCCAAGTCCAGGAAAGGGCAAATTTCAGTATCCTCTTTCTCTCAACGTGCAAATACTGATTCTAGGAAGCCCGCGACATCCTTCACTAGTGCAGATTTCAGTATTCTCTTCTCCACAGCACTTAGATACTGATTCTAAGGGTTTCCTGCCCTCGTACTCCAGCACAAATATCAGTATTTCACTCCCCACAGCGCCTATATACTGATTTCACGCGCTTCCAGCATTTCCCCGCAGGTGCAAATCTCAGTATTCTCGCGCCCACAGCCCGCAAATACTGATTTCGCCCTCTGTAAGGCCCGGCCGAGCCGGAAAGAGGCGCTCCTAGTTGCAGTAACTCTTATGCCCCCTGCCAACAAAAATGCCAAGAGCCTTGGTTTGTCAAGGATGCGCAGCACCCGCTAGGGCTTGTCCTTGACCAACCAAGGTTCTTGGCTATCATCTTCCAGCAGGGGCATAAGAAATCAAAGATTTCTTGTGGGAGCACAAACAAAAACATCCCCGCCCATGAGGACGAGGATGCTTTCCATGTTCGTATGCAAGAGCACGCTCAATGCACACATGTTATCCAATGTAGGGAGCGAATCACCGCGGAGCCATTTGTACACCGCCTGGGGTGCTTTAAATCCCATAAAGTCAGCTACTTGACGAGCTGATAGATTGTTCGCCCGCATCAAATTCTCGATACGTGCACCCGTTGCAATCATGTCAATACTTGGATATCCCATAATGAATTCCTCCTTAAAATGGTGTTTGTTAATAAGGTTAACAAACGAAGAATTCCTAGGCACGAAGCCTTCTCGCAACTGCGATCCAAGGAATGAAAGGATGAATTCTTTGGTTGTAATTATTCTATAAAAATGTGAACTTGTAGTCAATAGATGTAAACTAGCGGTTCACTCCCCGCGCCGATTTTCCATAGGTGCGGTACAAGTAGTAAATCGTCATCAGAATACCGCCTGCAATCCAGGTTGTCGGATAGCACCAGACCAGGCTTGCAACCGTAGCCTTCGCACCAAGCACTGCCACCCATCCGATACGCACCGCACAGATACCAACCAGGCAAATCACCGTTGGAACCAGCACGTCGTTCTGGGCACGGCGGGAACCGGAGAATGCCTCGATAAAAGAGAAAATCCAATAAAACGGTCCCATGATGCAAGCCATCTGCATACCAATCTCGATCACCTTCGCATCCGGTGTAAAAATCGCAAATACCGGTGCACCAAAGTTCATCAGCAGCACACCGAATACCATAGACGTCACGGCACCCATAGCCAAAGTCACCCAGGTACCCTTCCGTACACGATCCATCTTGCCGGCGCCGTAGTTCTGTCCGGCAAAAGTGGTAATGGACATACCAAAGGCACCGTTAATCATCCACTGCAAGCCATCGATTCGACCAAGGGCCGCCCATGCGGCAACCACATCAACGCCCATGCGGTTCATGGCAGACTGCAATACGATATTGGACACACTGTAGGTACTGGTCTCAATGGCAGACGGCAAACCAATTCGCATAATACGTCGCAACATATGGCGATCCAGCCGCAGCTTGCGGAATACCAACTGCATTCCATCCACATGGTACATCAAGGTCCAGGTCACAAGTACCGCAGAAATCGCCTGGGAAATAAAGGTGGCAATGGCCGCACCCTGAACGCCCAGATGAAGCTTGCCAACAAAGAACAGATCCAACACCACATTGGTAAGTGTTCCAATCATCAAAAAATACAGCGGTCGCTTGGAATCTCCGATGGCACGCAGGATTCCGGAGCCCATGTTGTACACCAACAGAAAGACCATACCGCCGAAGTAAATCCGAAGATAGGTCACGGAGCCCCCAAGCAATGCCTGTGGCGTCTGCATCCAGCCTAAGAAAAACGGACACAACACCGCACACAAACCGCCGCCAATCAATCCAAACAATAGAGAAAAGGCATATGCCGTATGCAAAGCCTGATCAATACGCTTCTCATCTCTCGCCCCGTAATACTGGGCAATGATGACCGTTACACCCACGGATAATCCGGAGAAAAATCCAACGAAGAAATTGGAAATCTGCGCGGAAGAACCGGCGATACAGGATAACGCTTCCTTGCCTGCAAACCGTCCTACGATGATGGCATCCATCGTGTTATAAAATTGTTGAAAAAAGGACCCTAATAAAATTGGAAAGAAAAACAAAAGTATCTGCTTCCAAATGGTCCCCTCGGTAATTTGATTCTGTTTATTCATAAGGGATATTCTACACCTTTAAGACAAAAAAATACACTCAGTCAGCGGAGTTAATTAAGAGATTGACTGAGTGCTTTTTCATAAAATATTGTAAAAAAAAGAAAGTTTATGAAAAACAGTGACGCATTGCGTACTGATTTTTCCAAATAAAAAACGACAACTTCTTCCCGTTCTAAGAAGAAGTTGTCGTAGTTAACTAAATCGGTAGTTTGTAGAAACGTCTGACCATCTCTCAGACATATACAACAACAAAGATGATTATACTCCGTTATTTTAGATTGTCAACAGTTTTTTTAAACTTTTTTTCAAAATCCATCAAAACTGTTCAGAATCCGTTATTCTCCCGGCATCAGACCGTTCTTCTCCAGGTCTTTCTCCAACTCCCAGTTCTCCAAGCGGCGAACGCCCTTATCCTTCTTCTCTTCCGTTAAATCCGCTGCAATTGCACGGGATGTCTGGATTTTCTGGATTAAGGAACGAATCTCATCCGGTTCCTTGGCTAACGCCATACCAATCACATATTGGTCTCCAACGCGATGCTGGGTACGACGGACAATGCCTTCCACCTCGTAATTCGTGCCATCGCTCCAGGTAATCTTACAACGCTCTCCCACACCGGGAAGATTCTTCACACCCTTCACGGAAACCCCGATTCCGTCGTGGCATACATTCAGCACGAAGCAAGGAATCTCGAATTCGTAGCCCTTCCAATCTAATTTGCCACTCTGGTCCACCGATACACGGAAGGAATTGCGGCGATTAAAAGAAGACGCATCCGTAGTATTCTTAAGCACCATCGCATAAGGCTTATCGTTGACGCGAATGGGATTCACCGAAACCGGTGCCCAACGATACACCTTGCCGTTGGCAAGAATCAAATATAAGCTACTAACAACCTTCTCAGATTGAAAATTCACCATCTTGGATTCGAAAATGACATTCTCCACCACAATATAGTGTTTTACGGATTCTGTCCCCAAATTCTTGGCAATGGAGCCAAGCTTATCGGAATCCTCGCATACGCGTAATTCGAAATCAATCTGCTCTCCGGTCTCATTGTCCACGGAAGATAACTTCAGTGTGTACCCCTCCAGAGATCGAATCTGATCAATAAACATCCCTTCACCCCAAAGCTTTAGATTTGATAGAAGCCTACCTTCTTGTATACCTTACGTAATGTTTTATTTGCAACATAGGACGCATGCTCTGCACCCTTGCGATATACGTCTTCCAAGTACGCCTTATCCTTAATGAGGCGCTCTGCCTCTTCACGAATCGGACGCATAGCATCGATAACGACCTCACCGACAGCCGGCTTAAATACGCCGTATCCCTTGCCGGCAAACTCTGCTTCGATTTCTTCGAAGGTCTTACCGGTTAAGGTAGAGTAAATATTCATCAGGTTGGCAACGCCCGGCTTATTCTCTCTGTCATAGCGAACCGGGTTCTCGGTATCGCTATCGGTAACCGCACGCTTGAACTTGCGAGCAATGGTGTCCGGATCGTCCATTAAGAATACACAACCATCCGGAACAGACTTGGACATCTTATCTCCCGGTGTAGTCAATCCGTAGATACGTGCACCGGTCTTGGCAATGAGTGGTTCCGGAACCTTGAACACATCCCCGTAGATGCTGTTAAAACGGGTTGCAATGTCACGGGTTAACTCCACGTGCTGCTTCTGGTCCTCACCAACCGGAACATAGTCTGCCTGGTACAGAAGGATATCTGCAGCCATCAATGCAGGATAGGTAAAAAGACCGGCATTGATATTGTCCTTGTGCTTCGCAGACTTATCCTTGAACTGGGTCATACGGGACAGCTCACCGAACATGGTGTAACAGTTCAATACCCATGCCAACTGCGCATGCTGTGGCACCATGGATTGTAAAAACAACACATTCTTCTCAGGGTCCAAACCACATGCAATATACTGTGCTAACTGATGCAGGGAGCGACGACGCAGTTCTGCCGGCTCCTGGCGTACCGTAATGGTATGCAAATCAGCCATAAAATAGAAACATTCATATTCATCAACCCGGGATGACCAGTTCTTGATTGCACCTAAATAGTTGCCAAGGTGCAAATCCCCGCTTGGCTGGATTCCGGATAACATTCTTTTCTTTGGTTCTTCCATGTTTTTCCCTCTCAATCGATACAAATTCTACAGATTATTGTATCTGTTTCCTTCCTTGCTTTCAACTAAATATCACTGCAAATACGGTCTTTGCCTTCGTTCTTGGCACGATACAATAAAGCATCCACACGGTCAATGACATCCTTGGCGCTCTCTCCGGGCTGATGCTTGGTAAGACCAATACTGACCGTAATCGGACGATGCATGACTTCCGGGTTCTTCGCCTGCTCTCGAATGCATTCTGCGATTTCCATAATCTCCGCCCGGGTGTAGCCGAGACCAAGCACCATGAATTCCTCGCCGCCCCAGCGTCCCACATCAATACGATTGCTGTTTTTGACCCGTGGCACTAAATAGTTGGCAATGTCCTGTAATACCCCATCGCCTTCCCCATGACCATAAGTATCATTAATCTGCTTGAAATCATCCAGGTCGAACATCAACAAGTACCAATTCTCTTCGGATGTGTTGTAAATCATACTTTCGATGGCACCACGATTATACATTCCCGTCAGATAATCATGGGAAGCCTTAAACAACATCTCATTGAGCTGCTGGTTCTTCTCCATCAGCTCCTCCGTAATGGTATTGATAAAAATCGCCAGTCTGGCGGTAATCGGAAGTTCCGCAGTCTGTACTACATGGGAATCATCCACCGCCACTTCCTTCGTCACTTCACCTTCACGCATAGCAACCGCCACGATGGACAGGTTATTTAATAGCGTAATGGAGTTGTAGCGCATGATCTCGCCTAAGGCGCTAAAGCCAACGGAGGGTGCAAACCTGGCCAGCTCCCGCATCTCATCGTTGCAACGCTCTGCCCAAAAAAGCTTACGTCCCATGCAATTGATTAGCACCAAAGCATCCGGAGCAAACGCACGAATGCGCTCTCCTGCCCGCTTGGTATGGTCAATCATCCGACGGGGATCCCCGTAAGTTATGCGAACACGGCTTCCCTCCGGAATATCGGAAGACATCACAATGGCGCCATCCTCGCCCACAGACTTGGCATGGCGAATGTAACCGTCCATACCTTCTCCCACTTCCACTTCCCATGGGAATTCCAATGCTTCGTAGAAGAAGTTCTTATCCTTATCGATATGCAAATAGTGGTTGTATACCTCATAGGCCGGCTTATGGTCCAACTCATACACCACCGGTCCCTCGGAACGGGTCACCTCAAACGGATATCCGATGGCCTTCCAACCAAACATACGGGTCGCTTCCATATGGAGATTCGGACCACTGTATACGGCAAAAACGCTGCCGTCCGTACTGTAGGTCTCTCCATTCACAAAAACGTAGGACGGATGATCCTCATCACCGACTGCAACACCGCCAAAAATCTCTACCTCTGCCGGAAGTCGATCCAGCGAATCTCCGCCTTCTTTCATCCGATGATAATCTGTGGCAGATAGGATCTCAATACCACGCAGGCCTGGAATCTCCAAGAATCGCTCCAACAGAGCATCCCCTTCCAGAGAATCCCGCACGGTTTGGCAGGAAAGGACCTCGATTCTGGTCTCCGGATCTTCACAAATTGTTGCAGATACAACAATCTCTCCGTCGGTAATTCCGCCGTTATAGATTTCGCCGTTGGCACTGCACCCGATGCACTGCGGATGTGGAAAAACCTGCTCCAAATCCCTATAAGCCTGCTGCACCTGCTGCCATCCGTCATCCAGCTCATATGGCACAAAAATATGAAATAAGGCGGAGTAATTCTTCTGAATTTCCCCCGCCCATTGATCTAGTGTCTGTGTAAAGTTCTCGTCTACTACAGTCTGAAGTATTTTCATGCTTATGCTCTCCATAGCAATATTTCTTTTGCTCTTCTATTTTACTACAATTCCATGATAAAAAACACAAAAGAAAGGGGAGCTGCACTACGCAGCTCCCACAGAGATTACAATAAAAATGTAGGAAGTTCTTCCTTCGGGCCGGTAAAAGCCTTCCGCTTGTCTAACATATTGGTTAGCTGACGGTCCGGACGGGCAATCACATTCTTTGCCACCGGTTTCTTGGCTACTGCCTTCTTAACTTCCGGCTTCTTAACAGCAGGCTTTTTCGCTACCGCTTTCTTGGCTGCCGGCTTCTTCGGGGTCGCCTTCTTTGCCACCGGTTTCTTCGGCGCTACCTTCTTTACTTCCGGCTTTACTTCCTCTTTGACTTCTTCCTTTACTACTTCCTTCTCATCTTCCTGTGTATCCAGGATTTCTTTTACCACGGCCTTGACAGCCTCGGTCTCGATGCTTGCTTTTTGGCTTGCTTTCTTTGCAGCTGCCATACGTACCTCCCATTCTATGCTACTCGCACTCCATGCTTGTGATCATGTGTTCAAACACCTGCTGCCCATACAGCGCAATCTCGTGGTCCTCTGCCCCGGTTCCACCGCTGATTCCCAGTCCGGCTACAATCGTATCCCCGATGCGAAGCGGCACACCACCGCCAAAGGCTACGATTTTGCCCCGATCTAAGGCTTCTAGCCCATAGAAGGTTTCCCCGGGCTGTACCAGCTTACTAAGGGACATGGTGTCACATTTTACCGCAACGGCGGTATAGGCTTTCTGGGTGGCTGCCTCGTAACTAACCAGATAAGCATCCTCCATGACATGAACCGCAATGGGATTGCCATGGGCGTCACACAAAGCCAGAACGCATGCTCTTCCGGATTTTTCTGCGTAGGATTCCACCCGATTCAACAGTTCCTTGGCCAGTGAAAGGGGAATTCGCCCTTTCAACTGACTCAGTAACTGCTGTGTGATGATATCAATTCGTCTCCCCTCACTCATGTGAATCCCTCACTTTTTGCTCCACCGCACGCATAGCGGTCTGCACCGCTGACGTCTCCCCAAAGAACGCCAGGGTCGTAATGGAGGTCGGGCAATTCCCCATGATTTCGAATGGCACGACATTACTTGCCTTCGCCACGATATCACCATAGTAAAATATGCTTGCCACGTTCGCCTGAATCAAACCGACCGCGTTGAATTTCAACTTCTCTAGCTGCGCTCGTTCCCCCGGACTCATGCGACGAGTAATCATATCAAGACAAGCCGGTGTTGGATTATTGATAATCTTCTTGTCGGATATCAAATCTAGTCACCTCACACACGATAATTAACGAATATTTAATGCCTCACTTAATACGCACTTTCTCTTTCTGCAGAAGGAACGAGGGCTGGTTAAGCCTTCTCCCGTCGGTCCCGCAATGGTGAAGGTGGTATAGCCTTCTCCGCCTACACCGATACCTGCGAAGCTTGGTGCGTTCTTTACAAAAATGGTGGTCTCCAAAAGACGTGCCATCTTGGTTAGTTTCTCAACATTGGTGGAATGCATCATGGCCGTATGACGGTTGCCATGCTCAGCCTTGTATGCCATCTCAATAGCAGTATCCACATCCGGAACACGTACCAACGGCAGAATCGGCATCATCATCTCTTCCTGTACCAAATGGTCTTCGAATTTGGCATCTAAGATAATCAGACAGATGGAATCATCTACGATAATGCCAAGCTGCTCTAGGATATACTTGGCACTCTTACCTACGAACTCTACCTTCGGCTTGCCGTCCGGCTTGCTTACCAACTCATCCAACTTCTGAATCATGGCCGGGTCGGTAATCTCATAAGCACCCTGATCCAACATGCACTTCTTCAGATAATCGTAGATGCTGCTTACGGCGAAGACTTCCTTCTCTGCAATACACGGTACGTTATTGTCAAAAGATGCGCCTGCCACAATGTCCTTGGCTGCCTTCTTGATGTCTGCTGTTTGATCTACAACAACCGGTGGATTACCGGCACCTGCTCCGATGGCTTTTTTGCCGGAGCTCATAACGGTCTTCACGATACCCGGGCCTCCGGTAGCAACCAGCATACGAACCTTCGGATGCTGCATCATAATGTTGGTATTCTCGATGGACGGCTCCTTCACCGTGGTAATCAGATTGTCCGGTGCGCCGGCCTCCACCAGTGCCTTATTCAACATGGTTACCAAAAGGATGGATACCTTCTTGGCACGTGGATGTGGAGAAAATACCACCGTATTACCGCCTGCAATCATGCAGATGGAATTGCAGATGATGGTCTCTGTGGGGTTGGTGGTTGGTGTAATGGCACCAATGACACCGAATGGGCAATACTCGATTAAGGTCACACCCATATCTCCCGTCTTGGCCTCGGTGATTAAGTCCTCGGTTCCCAAGGTCTTCTTGGCTGCCAAAGCATTCTTAATCAGCTTATGCTCATAACGTCCGATGCCGGTCTCATCCACTGCTAAGCGGGAAATCACTTCCAGATTCTCCTGGATCAAAACCGTCTTCTTAATCACATCTACATAATTCTGACGCTGCTCCATACTGGAATGAAGCAAAATCTTCTGCGCTTCCACGCTGGCCTCAATGGCTGCATCCATGGAATCAAAAATACCGTAATGTGGTTCCTCGGATACTGCCGGCGCACACTCGCCGCTGTTTTCCTGGATCACTTCCTGCAATGATTCACGCACTAACTTTTCAATCAAACTTCTGTCTAAGACTGCTGAATCCATTTTTACCTCCTGTTTCATTTGTTGGCAAAACAACACTTATGCCAACTTCTTCTCCCCCAAGGCATCCTCACAATACATGGCAATGCCAAGAGGAGTCACAAGTAGCGGAACGTTGGCTTTGTAACAGGTTAAGCCGGTCTCTTTTTCAAACACCTGCTCAAACTCATCGAAGCTGCACGCGCCCCCTACCAAATAAATCTCCGATACGTTCTTACGCTCGATAAACTTCCGCACGATAGACGCCATCTTGGACGCCACCGGCTTAATAATCGGAAACACGATGTCCTGTCTGGACAGATCCTTCTTCATCTCCTCTGCCGCATCATAAGGCACACTATAATATCCGGAGAGCACCAAGGTCATATGGGTGCCGCCGGTTGGCTCGTCTGCCACATAGGTCACTTCGCCGTCCTCGATGATGCTGATTCCTGTGGTACCGCCACCGATATCCACCACGCCACCGTTCTCAATTCCTAAGACTCTGGCTGCGGCCGTCGGCTCGTCCACAATGTTAATCACTTCGAATCCGGCACCTTCCACTACGTTGGCAATACAACGGGTATTTCCGTCTAAGATTCCCGGAGGAATAGCACAGCTGGCCTTATACAACTCACAGCCAATGCGCTCTTCCAATTCCGCCTTCAGTTGTTTTAACACCCGAATGGCGCCGATGTAATCTACGACGATACCGTCCTTTACCACCTTGGAAGGATGGCTGGCCCCGGCAATGGGATAATCGTTCTCATCCACCACGGCCACTACAATATTGGCGGTTCCAAGATCTACGCCGCACTTTAATTCTCCTTCGTAAGGATTCACATCCTTTTCCCGGATCAGGCGGTCAAATTCGGTTAGAAGTTCACTCTCTATGATCATGTTTGTTTCCTTTATCTACGCTTGCGTATCAATACCAAATCGTCATTGCGAAGGCCAAGGGCATTGGCCTCGTCCGTATCAATATGCATTTCCCAGGCAGAGGCTTCGCTGACGCGGATGACCACGTTGCCAAGCACACCGGCCCGTTCTCCGAAGGTCTCCACATCTACCACTTCGCCGTCATGTACATCCAATACCCTTGCCTGTTCCGGCAACATATGGATGTGACGCAGTGCTACGATGCAGCCCTCCTGTAATTCTACCTGTCCCTTTGGCCCAATCAGGGTTACTCCGGGGGTTCCCGCAATATCGCCGGATAATCGGACATCTGCTTTGACGCCTAACTTGAAGCAATCGGTTTTGGATACCTCCACCTGATTGAACTTCCGGCACGGTCCAAGAATGCGGACCTTCTCGAATTTTCCTTTTGGTCCTACCACGGTGACGCATTCATTGGCGGCAAACTGTCCGGGTTGCTTCACATCACCCTTCTTGGTAAGCTCGGCATCCGGTCCAAAGAGAATATGGAGTACTTCTTCTGTGACATGTACGTGACGATTGGATACCCCCACCGGCACAAGCTGGCTCATGACGGTTTGAATTTTTAGATTCACTTTTTCTGTCACCAAATCAATCAGTTGTGACTGTTCCATGAACTACCACATTCCTTTCTGTTTTTTCATATATTCACATAATCACCGCTAGAATTTTGTCCCCTTGAATCCTAGTCCCTACTCCACAGCCGCCTTGCGGGAAGCTGCGTTACAGTTCAACCGATACTGGTACGGTGTTACATGCTCTAACTTCTTGAATACCTTGGCAAAATATCCGCCGTCATCAAAGCCAAGCTTCATGGCAATATCCAACGTCGGGCAGTCCCCAAGATACAGATACCACTTGGCCATCATGATCTTGCGGTACTGGATATAATCCCTGGTACTCATTCCGATCTGCTCCTTAAAAATCCGAAGCAGATACTGCTGGCAGATGTGGCAATTCTCCACAATTTCTGCCATGACAATCGGCTCTTTGATGTGCTCATCCACGTAAGCTAGCACACCGCTAACCGAACTGTATCGCTTGGAAAAACGATACTTAAAAATATCATCCAAGATGCCGGCGATCCACATCTCTATGACCACCGGATCATCTAAGAATTCATGATTGATTGGCATCTTGCAGTCGAATTCCTGCTTCACCTCAAATGGGTTCTCCACATAGGAATTCATCAGCTCCCGCTCCACGGTCTTAAGGATATTTTCCGCTACGTCCTTATCCCCTCCGGCGAACTCCAATACATGAGCGGCCAAGGTGCGACTGTCGGAATAAACCCGGTGAAAATCCTTGGATTCCACAACATCCCGAAACTCTGCCAAAAGGTTCGAATAATCCTCCTCTACGGCTCCCATCTCATCCAAGATGCCATTGATACTTCTGGCGGAAATGGGCTTTAACATATAATGCTTCACATTCAGACTTAAGGCTTCCCGCACGGTATCCAAGTTCTGGTACACCGACATCAGGCAGGTCTCTGTCTCCGGGTGAATTTCGCGAATCTGGCGAATCAAATCCAACCCGTTTTTTTCATGGACTTTCAGGTCCAAAAAAACAAGGTTTGGGGTATGGCTCTTACAGTATTTCAGTGCTTCTTCCCCATCACAGAAGGATGCCGAAACACGGAAATCTTTGCGTTTTTCTATGACTTTTTTCAGTGCGGTACGCACCATCATGTCTTCATCGATGATTATCACGCGATACACTGTTTTCACCCCCTACCTACACTTCCGGGATTCTTAGATGGAAACATCTTCCTTTCCCGTTCTCCACGGTGATCTGTGGGCGATATTTCTCGCCGTACTCCTTGACCATCCGCTTCTTGTACATTGCCACGGCCTTGTTGATGTAATGACCTTCGTGCTCGTGACGAAGGCCCTTGAAGAGTTCCCTTAACTCCTCATCACTGTAGCCCGGGCCGTTTTCCCGAATCTCCACGATGCAATCTTCATCGTCGGAAGTAATGCGAATCTCTAGCGCTACCTCTTCCTTGGCTAAGGCCACGCCGTAATATACGGCAGCCTCCACGTAAGTTAAAATGGAAAAGGTTGGTATTCTTCTGGTGCGGATTTCCTTGTGCACCTCCATGGAATAACGGAACCGCTCACCGTATTTTAGGCAAGCCAGCTTGATATAGAGTTCTACTAGGCTTAGCTCCTCATCTAAGGTCCACTGGTCATTCATGAACTTGGAACTGTCACGAATGTAATCCGCCATCTGCAGAAGTAACTCATTGGTACCTTCCGCGCCCTCAATTAAGGCCATTCCGGCCACCGAGGAGATCATATTGCCAATCAGGTACTGGTTCTGGGACAACATGAACTTGGCTTCTTTGCGCTCCAGCTCATCAATCCGGCTCTTCAGTTCGATTTTCTCATCCTGCAATTGTTGGATTTCCAACTGACTTGCTTCCGAGGTTCCCATAGACTGTTGCTCGTTCAACTGTTTTAGAATCAGATGAATGAGGTTCACCACGTCTGTAAAATGACTGAAGCTGTACTTCCGGTTCTCGTCCTTTTCCTCTTTGTACTTGATGGCATAATCTTCGGATTCTTTGGATTTGAATAAAGAAGATAGATGGACAATATCGGCGGGCGCATCGTTACAACGCACCTGTCCTCCGATAAATCCTCCAAGGAATGCCCCGTTCTCTTCCAGAGGAATGGCTACCTCCAAAAGGCCGTACGGGCAATAATAGATATATGGTTTTCTGGAAATCGCAGCCTGCAATGCACCGAAGGCATCGCTCTTCATACATAACTCGCAATTTCCTTCCCCATAGCGGAGTCGGTTACAAAAACATGAAAAACTGGTTGTTTCTGTTACCGGTTTCCCCGTATAATCCACGGTTACAAAAGCCAGACCTGTCGCATTTGCGATGGTTTCCTGGATTTCTTCCAAACGCTCACGGCCAAACTTCTCAATGATGTTTGGCTGAGCAGCAGTCTCCTCTAGTTTCTTTTCTGCTGACATATAACACTTCCCCCGTTGTGTGTTTATATAACCTTATAATAGTTTAGCACAACCCAAAGGAAGATGGAAACTGTTCTAATACGAATTACACAAGAAAACCAAATCCTCTATCTTCATTTTATGCAATTTTCACGGAAACTTTTACACTCGCTCGAAAGATGCAAGTAAAATACACTTTCTGCTTCGAACGAAGGTCTTGGGGCTTACCACCCCTTCTCCACTGACGTTGGCAATGGTAAAAGTCACATGGCCATTGCCCTTCAATCCTGCGCCATAGAGGGTGGAACCGTTCTTGATAAAAATCGCGGTTCGCATCCGGCGGGACGCTGTGGAGAGATGTTCGATATTCTTGGAATGGATGCTGGCGGTGTGACTGAGTCCCTGCTCAATCATCACAGCCATCTCCAATGCTTCTTCAAAATCTTTGGCTGCCACCACCGGAAGAATCGGAGCAGCCACTTCACTAATCACAAATGGACTGGTGCAATCTGCCAGGAAGGCGATCAATCGATAATCCATGGAGTGATCGTAGGCGATGCCTGCCAGATCCAATAGCTTTGGAACGCTTTGTCCCACCACAATGCGGTTCACTTCATTCTCCGGATTGAAGACCACGTTCTCTAGCTTTTCGATATCCTCTTTGCCAAGGAGTAGGGCATGCTCGAATACCAGCTGGCAGAGGAATTCTTCTAAGACTCCGGCGTGTACTACTACGGATTTTTCCGAGGTACACAAGAGGTTATTGTCAAAAGCCACCGCCTCTGCAATGTCCATAGCAGCTTTTTGTAAGTCTGCCCCTTCATCCACAATGGCTACCGGATTGGCTGCCCCTGCAATGATGACACGCTTTTTTAAGCCGAAGGTCTTCCGGGCGATTTCGTTGCCGCCGGTGACCACCACTAAGGATACATCCGGATGCTGCATCAGCTGTAGGTTGTATTCCTGTCGGTTGGTCTTCATGGAGCAGGCCAGATGCTCAATGCCGCAGATCTCATAGATGGCGGAATCGATGGCGCTTACCACCCGTTCACAGGTATCCACGGCTCTGCCGGGGCCTAGGTGAATGACGCTGTTGCCTGCTGCCAAGAGCATGATGGTGCTGTTAATGATGGATGCCACCGGATGATTCACAGGATGGATCACACAAGCCACACCATAAGGGAAGTACTCATCTACCACCAGGCCTTCCTCATCGGAGGAGGCTCCTACATTGACATAATTGGCTCCCGGAGTTCCAAGGATTGCCGCCCGAATCTGGGTGACCTTGTCCCGATAGACGCCCATACATGTTTCTTCTTTTTCCAAGGAAGCGAATTCTTCCACCCTAGGTAGCAGGCTCTTCCGAAGCTTCCGAATGAGCTCGATGCGGTCCTTCAGGGTGAAGGTCGACAGTACATCGTATGCTTTTCTCGCCGCATCTACCGCGACTTCCGTATCTTCGAATATGCCACTTACATATCCTTCCATCTGCTTTCCCCTCTTCTTCTACTGAACTTCGTCAATAATTCCCAAGATTGCCATATCGATGGGCCGTCCGGCGTGCTTATCCTCAACACGTACGCTAGATCCCGTTCCCACCAGGACCAGCTCCCCTTTGCCGGCTCCGATATAGTCTGCAGCGATACACTCATCTCCAATGGGATTCTCGTTCTTATCCAACCGCTGAATAATCATGAAGCGGGAGCCTACTAAGGATTCTTCCTTACGGGTAGCTACCACATTTCCAATCACTCTTGCCATGAACATGAATTTTTCCTCCTCGCTATTTTCTATATAATACCGGCCGATCAAACTCTTCTTTTGCAAAAAAGTCTTTGGTTCCCGTTGCCGGTCGTGGAATGACTTTCACCGAAACCAGCTTGTCGATGCCGGTTGCATAAGCTTCTCCGGCCTTGCAGGCTGCATTTACCGCGCCTACATCCCCTTCCACTTTGATGACGGTATACCCACCGCCCTTCGTATTCTCGATTTCCACCACGGTGACCGATGCGGTTTTTACCATGATGTCACAGGTTTCGATTGCCGGTGCCAAGCCTGCAACCTCTACCAATCCAAGTGCTTTTGTCTCCATATGTTCCTCATCTTAGGTAAGAAAAGTAATCTTATGATCTCTTCCGTACTCTCTGGCCAGCGGTGTAATCACTGCATGGTCCGGAAGTCGTATCACGCCACCTTCCGGAATTTTTCTTAGGTCCTTGGCCAGTAGTAGATTTCCTGCTAACTGGGGCAGGTAAATCCGGGGCTGTGCCACCGGTTCTATCGGTTGGATTTGCAACAAGTCTTTTAGATCCGTTTGAAATCCAACACCCATTCCGATTAAGGTACGAATATATCCGAAGATCATCTGACGATATGCCTCCGGTTCTAATCCGGTAAACGGATCCAATCCCTTGGTCCAAATCACCGGTTTTCTTCCTGTTTCAAAATCATTGCGAAGCCATCGGGCAATGCTTCCCGCGTCCATTCCTACACTCATCTCGTATAGGCTGCTTCGACTGATACTCGGATACACACTGCATCCGATGTTTTTTTCACATCCTGCGCCAAATCCCTGAATCGTGCTTGCTAAGCGTTCTTCTATGAGCGGTGTTGCCACCTCATAAGACTCTTTTGCAAGAACGGCGGTGACTGCGCAGCTTTTTTCCAAATTTATTTCCCGTAGGAACTGAAGGAAGCCTTCCTCCCGTCCTACTTCACATAATGCATAAATTTCCATATGTCACCATTCGGAAGCATGCGCCCCTCCCCCTTGCGGGGGAGAGATGTACACTTCGCGTTGTAGGAATCAATAGCGATTAGATTGTTGGAATAATCTTCTCTGTATCTGCATGAGGACGAGGAATTACGTGTGTAGATACCACGGTTCCAACGATTGCTGCTGCAGCAGAACCTGCCTCAACAGCTGCCTTGGTAGCACCTACATCTCCTCTGACCATAACGGTTACAAGACCGGAACCGATCTTTTCGTAACCAACCAGACTAACATTTGCGGCCTTAACCATTGCATCGGCAGCTTCAATTGCGCCAACCAATCCCTTGGTTTCAACCATTCCTAATGCTTCTGAACTCATAATGTTTCCTCCTTAGTTTGTAATTGTGACTTTTGTTTTTCATACGGGGTAACCCCTGTTTATGAATTTAGATATACGGTGTGGTTGTAGACTTTACTTCGCCACCGAATGCTCCTAAGAGCTGTTTACCTGCATCGATTGCAGCCTTTACTGCCTGTCTGACTGCGCCGGAATCTCCGGTCATAGCCAAGATTACCTCGTTGGAGAAGCTGGTTCCGCCGTTCTTCGGTGTAGATACGGCAACCACTTCTACGTTGGCAGCCTTCACAGCCACATCGGCAAGTACAACACCGATTGCTGCAGGTGCAGCACAGGTCATACCGAATGCCTTACCGATTGGGGTACCGAATGCCTTGTTCAAGCACTGGGATGCACGTGCGGTGTACTGGAACTCCAAGTGGTTGGAGCTATCAGAGCATCCGTAAACATCACCGAAGTACTTCGGCAATACGTCGAGCGCGATTTCTACGCATCTCTTGGCATCGGATACATCGTCAGCACCTACGATGATCAAAGAACCATGACCACCGCCGCCTTCGGTATCTCTTGGCAACTCAATGGTGATAACTTCTGTATTGGTTGCCTTTACCGCTTCATCCACTGCCATCAGCTGTGGGCCGGCTCCGGTTCTTGCACCGATGATACCGATGGAACGGTACTTACCTAAGTTAAAAGGTTCTGCCAACATTGGATCGATACTTGCGATAACCAAACCATAGGTATGTCCAATGGCGGTTCCAACAAATTCTGTCAATCCAATATCTGTAATGTTTCCGCAGGATGAATGACAGCATTCTTTGGCATTCATCTCAGCAGCAACTTCTTTCATTACTTTTTCAATCGTTGATTGATCCATTTTGTTCCTCCATTCTGTTTCGTTGTCTTTTTATCCACCAATGACACAGTTCAAATCCATGTCCGTAATGATTTTTGCTAAGCCGGTAACTTCGCTGTGTTTCAGATTCTCCAAGGTCTCCATCTCGTAGGTGCGTCCCACCATCTCGTACTTGTTACTGCCCAATGCGTGATACGGTAGCAGATGCACCGTATCCACATGGGGAAGTGTCTTGGCGAACGTACCGATAGCGCGAATGTCCTCCTCGGAATAATTGAATCCCGGAATGACCGGTACGCGAACCGTCACCTGGCTTAATTCTGCAATACGTCTGGCGTTTTCCAATATCAGAGCATTGTCTACGCCGGTCTGTTCTTTGTGCTTGGTCGGATTCATACTTTTGATGTCCAAAAGGGTATGATTCACATGAGGAAAAACCTCCTCAATCACCTTTGGATCTGCATAGCCTGTTGTCTCGAAGGCGGTACTCCATCCCTGGGCCTGGCATGCTTTCAAAACCTCGGTTGTGAATTCGTGTTGTACCAATCCTTCACCGCCGGAGATTGTGACGCCGCCGCCCGATCTTCGAAACGCTCCTGCATCTTTCTTCAGCTCTTTTACCACCTCGGCAACAGTCATATACTTGCCTTTGATGGTAAGAGCTCCTGTCGGGCAAACCGCAACACATTCTCCACACGTCTTGCACTTGGTTCGGTCAACGAAAAATCGATTTTCTTTACTTAAGGCCCCGTTTTTACATGCCTGCATACATCTTCCGCAACCGATACACTTGGCTGCTTCAAACATAATGTTGGGCATCATGCGCTGGGATTCCGGATTGGAGCACCAGCGGCAATGCAAGGGACACCCTTTGATAAAAACGATGGTTCGAATGCCCGGTCCATCGTGCACAGAGTAACGCTGCATGTTAAATACAACACCCTTCTGCTCGTAATTAATTGCGTTCATAAGCCCGTCTACCCTCTTACTCGAAAGATCCTTCCGTACGTCCGATGATATCGTCCTGTACTTCTCTTGCCAGGCTGGTAAACTGAGCAGAATATCCTGCTACACGAACAACCAAATCCTTGTGCTGTTCCGGATGCTGCTGTGCTTCAATCAAGGTCTGCTTATCGATAACGTTGAACTGTACGTGATCCGCCTTGTGATCGAAGTAAGCACGAACACATGCTGCGAAGTTCTGCAAACCGGTATCGCCTGCAACTGCACTTGGAAGGAACTTGTAATTCAATAAGGTTCCGTTGGATGCCAACATATGGTCTAACTTACCTACGGAATTCAAGGTAGCGGTAGGACCGTTGGTATCATGTCCCTGACGAGGTCCAACACCATCAGCCAGAGGATCCTGAGCCAGACGTCCGTCCGGAAGAGCTCCTACATCCTTACCGAAGAGAACGTTTGCGGATACCGGATAGCATCCTGCCTGGAACTGGCCTCCACGTGGGTTGTAGTGCTTCTCTACCTCTAACTCGTATACCTGAGTACACTTGCGGCAGATCATATCTACTTCGTCAATATCATTACCGAACCACTCGGTCTGCTCCATCTTACGCTTGATGTCTGCATACTTTGGATTGGTCGGTGTAGGAAGAACTGCTGCCGGTGCGCTTACTGCGCCTGCACCGATCTTAGCGTTCACCTGCTTGGTTAAGGATGCAACATCGATGGATCCGTTGTTCATTAAGATCTGCTTAACGATGTCATGTACATCCTGTGTAGTTGCTGTTGTATTTCCAACAGTTGCGGAAACAGGATTTGGAACGGAAGCGCCGCATCCACAGCCACATCCACCACCACGGGTAGAAGCGATTTCCTTGGTTCCTTCCGGATAACCAAAGTTGTTGTCGATGGCTTCCTTCAAATCTCTGATATCTACATCCTTCAAATCGAAGCAGTGCTTCTTCATTGCGTATACGGAATCACCGGTGTCGATGATACCGAAGGCCTGTGGGCCGGTGAAGTTGTAGATTGCGCCACCTTCCATAACGGTCTTACCGCGGCCGATACAATCCTCAACCATAGCGGATAAGAATGGAAGTGGTGCTCTCTCTGCATGGGCAACGTCTACGGCGTTGTCTGCGTCTACCAACAGATCTACGAAGTACTTCATCTGGATTTCGTAGTTCTTATAGAAGTCATCCAGGCTGGTCCAGGTCTCCATTGGAGGAGTTTTCGGTCCGAGCTGAATACCGTTGGTTACACCACCATGCATGGTGATATCCATAATCTTTGCGGTATTGAAGAATGCCGCATCATGCCATCCATCGGTCTTATGAGGAACCTGAGGCTCTACGCAGCCGATGATGCAGTAATTTCTTGCATCCTTCAGCGGAATACCTCTGTTCATCAAAGAAGGAATGATGGACTCATCGTTATACATTGCAGGAACACCAAGTCCTAATCTGGACAATTCGCATGCACGGAAAAGGAAATCATCCGGTGTATTCTGGTGATAACGAATGGAGAAGGACGGAGCTGGTAAGCGAACATGTGCGCAAGCTTCCATTGCCATGTAGGAAATGTCGTTGGTCATGTCCATACCGTTCTCATCTACACCGCCAACACCCAGGTTCTGGAATACTGCATATCCGGCGAATGCCTGTGCAGATACTTCATCACGGGTCTTATTAACGTCATTTAACTTAATCCAGATACAGTCAATGAGTTCCTGTGCGAACTCACGGCTGATGGTCTTGTCATCTCTGAAGAACGGATACATATAGGTATCAAAACGTCCAGGAGAAATGGAGTGTCCGTTTGCCTCAATCTGGATCATTGCCTGAACGAACCAGAAGGACTGGCATGCCTCGTAGAAGTTACGAGCGCCATACTGCGGTACATGATCGCAGTTCTCAGCAATCTTAAGAAGTTCTGCCTTTCTGGTAGGATCACTACATACGGAAGCCTGTCTTCTTGCCTCATCTGCATAACGATGAGCAAAATTAATTGCTGCATTGTAAGAGATGATAACTGCCTGATAGAACTGTGATTTCTTCTGGTACTCCGGATCGTCTACGGTAAGTTTTGCCATTGCGGCAGCTGCCTCTTCGATGATTCCGGTAAAACCGATACGAAGAATTTTTCCATAGTCTACACATACGTGGCCGATACCACCGTAATAGTAGTTACCTACGGTAAATACGCCATTGTCCTGTGCCTGATGTGCTTCCTTGGACATATATGCGCTGGCAAGATCGGATGTGGTCTTGCCCGGCCAATATTTGAAGCACTCATGCAACTTCGCAGCAGTCTCCTTGGTAATTACGAATGGATCTGCCATACGGGTTGCCATGGTATCGAATTCCTTCTCCACCCAGTCAAAAGAGAACTCCGGACACAGCTCGGTAGAGCGAAGATTCTTGGTGATGGAGCCGACAATCAGCTCGTCCTCATGAATCGTAACAGGCAAATTATTGAAAATATGCTCTGCTGCCTTTGCTCTACGCATAACCGGTGGCAGTCCCTCCGTCTGTTTGTAGGACTCCGTTACCAAGAGTGCGCGGTCTTCTTCAACGTAAGGCGTTGCATCAATAATGGCTTTTTTAAGTCTTTTTACTCTTTCTGTTGGTTCACTGAAGCCTTTTGCTATCATTTTTAACCTCCTTCTTTTGTCTCTAGTTTTTTATTACTATCAAGCACCGACCAATGGGGACGATCAATCGATACTCAAAAGTCGCTATTCATCCCGAAGATAATCCAGAAGTTCCTGGATGCCCTCTCCGGTTTTTGCGGATACAAAAAAGATATCCTTACAGCCTGCATTTCTTAGGAATAACTCCGCCCAGTCGGGCCGCGCTCCCGGTCGATCAATCTGTGTCACGATGCCGATCACGGGCCTGGTGGCCAAAGATGCGATGTTTGGGGAGTACAGGGAGTAGTCTTCCATGGAGCTTGCCATCAGTCCGATGACATCCGCTTCATAAGAATAGAGAATCAAGGCTCTTGCCAATTCCTTAATCTCCGCGTACTCACCCGGTGTATCAATCACTGCGTCGAAGTGGTTGATGTACTGGGTTTTGTGATAATGAAGTTTTTCCCCCTTTAAGGCCTGGGTAAGTGTGGTTTTTCCACATCCGACCCTTCCGTTTAGAATGATTTTTTTCATATGTTATGTCTTGGTTATGGGACATACGGTGTAATCCATGGCGTCATGGGAATATTCCAAGACCCGTTCGAATCCGACCTCTACATCAGAAATCAGTCCGGTCACAATCAGCGTTCCGGAGAAGCGATCGATGAATCCTAACTTCACCGGAGAATACTTCATACATAAATCTGCAGCGATGATTGCTGTCTCATAAGGTGAAATTGCCATAATTCCGATTGCCGCATTGTGATAATCCACTTTGGGATCCAGGCCGAGTTTCTGATAGAGAATCGGGTCCGGATTGGATACGATATGCGCCATGGTAATCTGCTTACCGGGAACACTTTCCTGTATGATTCGAACCAGATTATTCGCATGATCAGACCAATAAGCATTGCTTCCAATCTCTTCCATATGCGTCGTCTGCCTCTTTCGAATTTTTTGTTTGCTTCTTTCGAGCAAGGTCATCATAGCATCGGCATGGGTCTGATTTCGTGAAGCCAGCAAAACAAAAAAATGAAAAAAACGAACCAGGGTTTTCTTCCCAAGTGGAAATTTTTACCATCCCAAGGTTCATTTTTTACCTTCTTGTGGTTTCTCTGGTTCATTGTTGGATGAGGCGAGCGCATCCTATAATGAGTGCGACGTGAATACGCATACACTTGTATCTAAGTGGGGGTAAATACATGGAACTACTTGAACAAATCAAAGAAGCCGGCATCGTTGGATGCGGTGGCGCCGGGTTTCCAACCCATGCCAAATTGAATTGTAAGGTGGAATACCTAATCGTCAATGCGGCAGAATGTGAACCGCTGCTTCGCACCGACCGGTACTTAATGAAGCACCGTCCGACGGATCTGATCCGGGCGGTAGAATCTGTTGGAAAACTAACAGAAGCTAAGCATATGGTGATTGGACTAAAAACCACCTACCGGGAAGAGATTGCATCCTTAACTGCTGCAATTAAAGAACTGAACAGTCCGGTTACCTTATTTGAACTGAACAACTACTATCCTGCCGGCGACGAGCAGATGTTAGTCTGCGATGTGACGGGACGAACCGTTCCTCCCGCAGGGATTCCTTTGAATGTAGGCGCCGTTGTTTCCAATGTGGCCTCCATGATTGGAATTTATGAAGCAAGCCAGGGCATCCCTTTTACCCAGAAGTACTTAACCGTTACCGGTGCCGTTGTAAATCCAACCATTGTAAAAGCACCTCTTGGCACACCGATTGCCGAATGTATCGCCTTAGCCGGCGGAAGCAAGTTGGATTCTTACCATGTCTTAATCGGTGGTCCTATGATGGGTAAGCTCTATACCAAGGAAGAAGCAGAAGGCTTGTTTGTTACAAAAACAACCAGTGGTGTGGTTATCGTTGCAGATGATACCAGACTGGTACAGGGCCGCGAGATGCCGTTAACACAGGTACTGCGCTTAGCAAGGACCTCTTGTATCCAATGCCAGACCTGTACTTCCATGTGTCCGCGCTTCTTATCCGGCCATGATTTGGCACCACATAAGATTATGCGTGCCATGGCTTACAGCGAGAACTTGGAAGAGACCTTAGCATCTCCTGTCGTCAAGGAAGCCTTGACCTGTAGTGAATGTGGCGTCTGCGAAGTCTATGCATGCCCAATGCAGCTCTCTCCTCGCCGGGTTAATCAGATGCTAAAGGGCGAATATCGCAAGGCTGGCATTCGTTATGAACGAACAAGGGATGATTTTTCCTCCCGCGAGGAGCGTTCATTCCGTAAGATCAACTCCAAGCGTCTGGCTATGCGCCTGGATGTGGAGGCTTACTATGACTACACCATCGATGAGCTTGTTGAAGCCAATCCGAAGAATGTTACTATCTCCGTTGCCCAGCACATCGGTGCACCGGGTGAGATTCAGGTATCTGTTGGGGATACCGTATCCGTCGGCACATTGCTTGGCAAGATTCCGGAGGGTGCCCTTGGCGCCAATGTTCACAGTTCCGTAAATGGCAAGGTGACTGCGATTTCCGGCAATCTCATCACGATTGAACGCTTATAAGAAGAAGGGGTGAAAACAATGATTACTATCGGTTTTCTTGAACTAAACAGCATCGCCAAGGGCATTGAGGCGGCTGATGCCATGTGCAAAGCAGCCAGAGTGGATTTGCTCTCCGCTCGTCCTTCCTGCCCGGGCAAATACCATATTCTGATTTCCGGTGAAGTCTCTGCCGTCCAATCCTCTCTCAAGGCAGGACGAAGCATCGGAAAGTCCAATATCATTGATGAACTTTTGATTCCAAGAGTTCATCCGGAGGTTGTTTCCGCCATTCATATGGCTACCATGCCGGAGAATCCACAGGCCATTGGTGTCCTGGAATACTTCAGCGTAGCCGGCTCCATTACCGGAGCGGATGCAGCGGTGAAGAGTGCCAATGTTCACATTATTGAATTACGCCTTGGCACAGGAATCGGCGGCAAGAGTTTCGTTACACTGACCGGTGACGTCTCCGCCGTCGAAACCGCCATCCGGAATGGTGCAAAGACCGCCGAAGACAGTGGTCTTCTGGTTCAGAGCGTGGTTATCGCCCATCCGGACAAGCAGCTGTTGAAGAGTCTGTACTAGAATTTTTAAGAAAGAAGGGATTCCTTCATGGAACAATTTACCCTGAAAACCAAAGTCTCCTTCGGAGACAATGCCTTAGAGCGGCTGTCGCAACTGCCCTATCGGAAGGTGTTAATCGTAACAGATGCCTTTATTGCCAAGGGCGATATGATTCATCTGATTACGAAACCTTTGGAGCAAGGCGGCATCGCCTATCAGATTTTTGATGATGTGAAACCGGATCCACCCATTAAAAATGTTTCTGCCGGGGTGGCCGCGTTTTTACAGTATCAGCCGGAGGCCCTCATCGCCGTTGGCGGTGGGTCTTCCATAGACTCCGGCAAAGGAATCAAGCAGATTGTCCTGGACATGCATCCGGGACTTGCGATTCCTTTTATTGCAATTCCAACAACAAGCGGAACAGGCTCCGAGGTGACCTCTTTTGCCGTCCTCTCCGACCCTGACGAAGATAAAAAATTCGCCATCAAAGGAGATCACCTGGTGCCTGATGAAGCTATATTGGATGCATCGCTGGTTATGAGCGTGCCTCCGACGGTAACCGCGGACACAGGAATGGATGTTTTTACTCATGCTTTGGAAGCCTATGTTAGTACAGGGGCCAATCCATTTACCGATGCGCTGGCAGAGAAATCTGCATCACTGGTCTTCCAATTCCTGATTCGCTCTTACCATGACAACACCGATACCCACGCCCGCGTCAAAATGCATAACGCTTCCTGTTTGGCGGGCTTTGCATTCAACGCCGCGGGATTGGGGCTAAATCATGCCATGGCTCACCAACTGGGAGCCGTCTTTCACATTCCCCATGGACGTGCCAACGCCATGCTGCTTGGACCGGTGGTCAAGTTCAATACCGGAATTGACCAGTATTCCAGTAGCATGCAGGCAGTCCATCCCTGCACCAAGAAGTACGTGGACATGGCCGGCAATCTTGGCCTGCCACTGGCTTCTGATGCGGTTGCGGTACGCAGCTTAACTTTTTTCATTGAGTATATGTTGCGGGAATTGGATATTCCGAAGTCCATCAGCGAATACGGCA
>JAEEGI010003379.1_pt1 | contig 38053 bp, 29 predicted proteins | sample 8958751 | NCBI WGS metagenome assembly JAEEGI01 (sample SAMN16246545, study PRJNA631951) | gut metagenome | biome: gut microbiome; feature: rumen; material: KS-attached | host: Bos | place: Iran: Karaj | collected 2018-10 | reverse complement strand
AAAAGAACAATAGAAATGGTTTAATTCTGGTTATTCTTGTAATTCTAGCTACGATAGTGATATCAGGCTCTATTTTAGTAGTTTCTTACACGATTAATTCATATTTTGGAATTATAATAGAATCTGTAATGAGCTATCAGTGTCTTGCATCCAAGGGACTCTATACTGAAAGCATGAAAGTGTATCGTGCATTAAAGGAAAGAGGACTTGAAGCAGGACGAGAAGCAGTGTCCATGATAGTTGGACGTGATACAGCTTCTTTGGATGAAATTGGTGTGACAAAGGCGGCAGTGGAAACTGTAGCAGAAAATACATCTGATGGTGTGATTGCACCTATGATTTATTTAGCTATTGGTGGACCTATTCTTGGCATGGCTTACAAGGCCATCAACACCATGGATTCCATGATAGGCTACAAGAATGACAGATTCTACGATTTTGGAAAGTATGCTGCAAAGCTTGATGATATTGTAAATTATATCCCTGCTAGAATCAGCGCATTGCTAATGATTTTTTCCTGCATGTTTTTAGGCTCAGGCTTCAGCATGTCTAATGCATTTAGGATTTTCAAAAGGGATAGATTCAATCATGCCAGTCCAAACTCAGCACAAACAGAAAGTGCTTGCGCTGGAGCGCTTGGTATCAGGCTGGCTGGCCCAGCAAGCTATTTTGGAAAAATAGTAGATAAGCCATTTATTGGAGATGAACTTAGAGCGGTTGAGCTTGAAGATATTAAAAGAGCAAACAAGCTGATGCTTACAACCTCAGTGATTTGCGAATTATTATGTGTTTTTATTTTAGTCTTATTATTGTAAGGAGATTTTGACATGCATGGAGCAGACATCTACAGAAACAACATACACTTCGACTTTTCAGTTAATATAAATCCTCTTGGAGTTCCTTCAGAAGTACAATGGGTATTAACTGAGGCGGCATTACATGCTAATAAATATCCTGATATTTTTCATGAGCAGTTAGCAAGGGATACAGCTGCTATATTTGATTTATTAGAAACCGAAGTTGTTTTTGGAAATGGTGCATCCGAATTGATAATGGCTATATGCCATACATTTACACCTAAAAAGGCTATGCTCTTAGCGCCTAGCTTTTCAGGATACGAACATTGTATTATAGGAGCAGCACCGGACTGTAATATTATTTATCATTACCTCAGAGAAGAGGATGATTTTGCATTAAAGGAAGATTTATTAGATAAAATAAAGGATGAAAAGCCAAACATCCTATTTCTGACCACACCAAATAATCCTAATGGCTTGCTTATAGAAAAGACATTGCTGGATGAAATCATTTCCCTATGTGAAAAGCAGGGAACAGTAGTTGTAGTGGATGAATGCTTCCTAACACTTACAGGAAAAGAAAAGGAATTGTCATTGGCGTACAATATCCGAAACTATAAAAACGTTATTGTACTAAGGGCTTTCACAAAAACATTTGCAATCCCAGGTGTACGAATCGGATATGCAATTTGCAGACAATCATTAGCTGATGCTATTAAGATGCATTTGCCTGAGTGGAATTTATCTATTTTTGCTCAAATGGCAGGGGCTGAGTGTTTGAAACATCAGGATTACATTTTAGAATCAGTTAGAATAATAAATGATGGAAGAACCTACTTATCAGCAGGATTAAGAGAGTTAGGATTCAAAGTTTATCCATCAGATTCCAATTACATTCTTTTTAAGTGTGATTTAACAGATTTAAAAGAAAAACTCTTGGAATACAACATTTTAATTAGAGATTGCTCTGATTATAAAGGACTTACTAGGGGATTTTACAGAGTTGCCATAAAGCAGCACAACGAAAACGAAGGGCTGCTTTCAGCAATAGAAAGTATCGTTAAAGGTTAACTATCCAGTTCCTTAATGTATTTTCTCATAGTGTTCATTACAAGCTTCTTATTGCCACTCCAAAGGGGTGCGATAAGGAGCTTTTTTGGTCCATCTCCAGTGAGCCTGTGAATAACTGTCTCCTTTGGAAGAACCTTGAGACATTCACCTACAACCTGACAGTATTCCTCAAGTGTGAAAACATGAAAAGGATTCTCATTATAGATTTCAGCAAGCTTTGTTCCAGTCAAAATATGAAGAAGCTGTAGCTTTATTCCAAACAAAGTGGGAGAGAGCTGACCCAAGTATTTTACAGATTCAATCATGTCATTTGTGGATTCTCCTGGAAGACCTAAAATCAAATGGACTACTACTTTTAGCCCTGCATCGGTAAGGCGTTTGTATGCATCTTCAAATACATGTAACTCATATCCTCTGTTAATAAAACGAGCAGTTTCTTCGTGTATAGTTTGTAATCCTAGCTCAACCCAAACCTCTTTTTCCTGATTAAGTTTACTTAAAAACATAATCATTTCATCAGAAAGACAGTCAGGTCTCGTGCCAATTGAAATACCAACAATATTTGGAAAGCTGATTGTTTCCTGAAAAAGCTTCATCAAACGCTTTTCATCACCATAAGTATTGGTGAAGGACTGAAAATAAGCTATATATTTTCGCTCTGATTCTGGAATTTTACTTGAAATCTTTTGATCTACACGAGATTTAGCCTGGATAATCTGCTGTGTTATGTCTGTATTAAAAGTGCTGGCAAAATCACCAGAGCCTCCTTCGGAGCAGAAGATACATCCACCAGTACTTATTTTCCCGTCTCTGTTAGGGCAGGAGCAGCCAGATGAAAGTGACAGCTTATAAACCTTTGTATTGTATTTTTCCTTTAGATAATCAGATAAACTTATATATTCCATATATTGATTTTATAAAGTTAAATAGAATCTTTCAATATAAACAGAAAGGAAGGCGAAAAAATAATAACTTAAACGTTTACGAAAATTTTACGAAACTATTGACAGCGAATCAATTGCATGCTATCTTACTGTCTTGTAGTGTGTAACTTGTAACCAATCAAGGCACGAACTATGCATAAACTTATTGTATTTATGTGGGTTCGTGCCTTTTTCTATGCCCATAAATACTCAAATGTTGCCAAATTGGTAATTTGAGATTCATTAAAAGGCTCATTCACATAGATACGGGAAAATGTATAGTGAAAAGGAGTACTTTAAATGAAAGACAAAATTTTTGCAGTATTGCAGCGTGTTGGTAGATCATTCATGTTGCCAATCGCAATCCTTCCAGTAGCAGGTTTGTTACTTGGAATCGGTGGTTCATTCACAAACGAGACAATGCTTGAGACTTACCACCTTACAAAGGCATTAGGCCCAGGAACAGTTGGAAACGCTATTCTTACAGTTATGTCTGATGCAGGTAATATCGTATTTGCTAACTTACCAATCATCTTTGCTATCGGTGTTGCAATCGGTATGGCAAAGAAGGAGAAGGAAGTAGCAGCTTTAGCAGCAGCAATTGCATTCCTTATTATGCATGCTTCAATCGGTGCTATGATCACAATTCACGGCGGCCCAGAGGCACTTCTTGAGGGTGCAACAACTTCAGTTTGTGGTATCACATCATTACAGATGGGTGTTTTCGGTGGTATGATCGTAGGACTTGGTGTTGCTTCACTTCACAACAAGTACTATAAGATTCAGCTTCCACAGGTATTATCATTCTTCGGTGGTACAAGATTCGTACCTATCGTTTCAGGTTTGGTATACACATTAGTTGGTATCGTAATGTTCTTCGTATGGCCATTCGTACAGCAGGGTATCTACGCAGTAGGCGCTGTTGTTCTTGATTCTGGTTATTTTGGAACATGGGTATACGGTCTCATGGAGAGACTTCTCATCCCATTTGGTCTTCACCACGTATTCTACCTTCCATTCTGGCAGACAGCTGTTGGTGGAACATTAGAAGTTGGTGGACAGGTAATCGAAGGTGCACAGAACATCTTCTTTGCGCAGCTTGCTGATCCTACAGTTGAGCACTTCGCAGTATCTGCAACAAGATTTATGTCAGGAAAGTTCCCACTTATGATTTTTGGTCTTCCTGGAGCAGCTCTTGCTATGTATCGTACAGCTCTTCCAGAGAAGAGAAAGGAAGTTGGTGGACTTCTTCTTTCAGCAGCACTTACATCTATGCTTACAGGTATCACTGAGCCAATCGAGTTTACATTCTTATTCGTAGCTCCAGCTCTTTACGGTATCCACTGTGTATTTGCAGGTGCAGCATACATGCTTATGCATATGTGCGGTGTTGGTGTTGGTATGACATTCTCAGGTGGTCTTATCGACTTAACACTTTTCGGTATTCTTCCAGGCAATGCTAGAACAAGCTGGATTTGGGTACCTATTGTCGGAGTAGGTTATTTTGTAGTATATTATTTCTTATTTAGCTTCCTTATTAAGAAGTTTGATCTTAAGACACCAGGTAGAGACGCAGAAGAGGAAGTTAAGCTTTACAGACGTAGTGATTACAATGCAAAGAAAGAGTCAGTTTCTGATGAGACTTCTGCAAAGATCACAAACGGTCTCGGCGGCAAGAAGAACATCTCTGATGTTGACTGCTGCGCTACAAGACTTCGTTGTACAGTTTTCAAGCCAGAGCTTGTAAACGATGCTTTACTTAAGAGCACAGGTGCTTCAGGTGTAGTTCACAAGGGTAACGGCGTTCAGATTATTTATGGACCACACGTTACAGTTATCAAGTCAAATCTTGAAGATTATCTTGAGACTGCTCCAAATGAAGAATATAATGGGGCTAACGAGGCGGTAGCTGAAGAGGCTAAGGCAGAAGAGACAGCTGAGCCAACAGGAAAGCTTGTTAAGACAGTAGTTCTTGGCAGCCCACTTACTGGTACAGCAGCTGATTTATCAGAAACTCCAGATGAGGTTTTTGCACAGAAGATGATGGGTGATGGCGCTGTTATCACACCAGCAGATGGAAAGGTTTACGCTCCAGCTGATGGTACAGTTGTATTCGTATTCGATACAAATCACGCAATCGGATTCAAGACAGATGATGATGTAGCTATGCTACTTCACTTTGGTATTGATACAGTTAAGCTTAAGGGCGAAGGCTTTAACGTACTTGTTAAGGCTGGACAGCAGGTTAAGAAGGGTGATGTATTGATGGAAGCTGATTTAGATTTCATCTCTAAGAACGCACCTTCAATCGCTACTCCAGTTCTTTGCACAGAGCTTAAGAGTAATCAGAAGCTTCGTCGTATCGGCGATGGTTCAATTAAAGCAGGAGAGGATTTACTCGCAGTAGACTTTTATGAGTAAATGTATTTAGGAGATCAGATGTATAGAGTTGAAAAAGTTCTAAATCACAATGCGCTGATTGGCATCTTGGATAATACAACCCAAGAGTACCTTATTATGGGCAAGGGAATTGGCTTCGGCAAGCATGTTAGTGAAACGATAGAAGTATCAGAAGAACATAAGGTTTATTCCTTAAAAGAATCTACCGAACGAGGTGGAAAGAAGGAATTAGCGACCAGTATTGACCCTGTATATCTCGAAATCGCAAATGAGATTCTGGACAGAGCAGAGGCAGCATTTAAAACAATCGACAGAGACGTTATGTTGCCTTTGGCTGACCACATTGAATTTGCCGTTAAACGTAGCAAAAACAATGAGCAACTTAGAAACCCCTTAACGGACGACATTAGAGTTTTGTTCCACGCTGAATTTAAAGTGGCAGAAAACGCTAAAGGTCTTTTGAAGGAGCGTCTAGACGTAGAGCTTACCGACGACGAAATCGGATATATAGCTTTGCATATACATTCATCTATTATGGATCAGGCAGTTTCGTCTGCTATGCAAATGGCTGAGGCTGTCCGAGAATGTGTCACCATGGTAGAGAAAGAAACGGGAAAAAAGATAGACGCAACTTCATTGTCCTATAATAGGTTGTTGAATCATATAAGATACATGATTGCCCGAACTATGAATGGCGAGGTGATTAAACTTGATATGAACGATTATATCAACGCCTCTGCTGCTAATTCATTTAAGATGTCTCAGAAGATATGTAAAGAGCTAGGAAAGAGCTTGGGAAAAGAAATTCACCAGGCGGAAATCGGGTACTTAGCAATGCATATCGAAAGAGTCGCTCTTGATGAAATGAACTAGATACTTAAGGTTGCCTAGAAATAGGCAACCTTTTTTGTATCCATTTTCCAAAGAATATATAAATAATTGCACACAATTAATACAATGATAACTATAGAACTTTTCACAATTCTGTGCTATCATATTTCGTTAGTGGGTTTATAATATATTCTTTGGAAAAGAGAGGTTTTTAATATGACAAAGATTGACATAATTTCAGGATTTTTAGGCGCAGGAAAGACTACTTACATCAAGAAAATGCTTGAAGAAGCATACAAGGGTGAGAAAGTAGTACTTATTGAAAATGAGTTTGGTGAAGTAGGTATCGATGGTGGATTCCTTAAGGACGCTGGTATCACTATTTCAGAAATGAACTCAGGATGTATTTGCTGTTCACTTGTTGGAGATTTCGATAAAAACTTACACGAGGTTCTTGAAAAATTCTCTCCAGACAGAATCCTTATCGAGCCATCAGGCGTTGGTAAGCTTTCAGATGTTATGACATCTGTTATCAAGCTTGAGGAGACAGCAGATGTTAAGCTTACAGGTCTTGTTACAGTTGTTAATGCACTTAAGGCTTCAAAGCAGATGAAGGCCTTTGGTGAGTTCTTCAACAACCAGATTGAGTTCGCTACAACAGTTGTACTTTCACGTTCACAGACAGCTACAGAGGATCAGCTTGAGTTCTGTGTAAAGCAGATTCAGAAGCTTAATCCAAAGGCTGCTATCATTACAACTCCATGGGATGAAATCTCAGGAGAAAAGCTTCTTTCAGTTATGGAAGGACAGGACAACCTTGCTTCAGATATGAAGCATCTTGCAGAAGAAGCTCACGAGCATGAAGAGGAAGAGCATGAGCACGAGCATCATCACGATCACGACCACGATTACGAGGAGCACGAGCATCATCATGACCATGACCACGATCACGAGGAGCATGAGCATCATCACGATCATGACCATGATCACGAAGAGCATGAGCATCACCATCATCATGAGCATGATGAGAACTGCACATGTGGTTGCCATGATCACCATCATCACCATGCTGATGAAGTATTCGATACATGGGGAATTGAGACTCCTCACAAGTTCGAAAAGTCTACAATCGAAAAGGCTATGAAGGCATTTGCTGACACAACAGACTACGGTACAATCATCCGTTCAAAGGGTATGGTTGAGGATGTTAACGGCGGTTGGATTTACTTCGACTTCGTTGACGGTGAATATGAGCTTAGAACTGGCGAGCCAGACTACACAGGACGTCTTGTTGTAATCGGTGCAGATGTTGATGAGCACAAGCTTGAGGAGCTTTTCGGTCTTTAATCCGTAGTTCGTTAGATTTAGTTAATAGAGGTTAATATGGCAAAAGATATACCAGTTTATGTCTTCACTGGATTTATGGATAGTGGAAAAACTACCCTTATCCAGGAGACATTGTTCGAAAATGACTTCACTCAGGGTGGAGACGATAGAATCCTCATTTTGTCTTGTGAGGATGGCGATGTTGAATACGACATCGAAAAGCTTAAGACAATCAATGCAAAGGTTGCTACAATCGAATCAGAGGATGAGTTCAATCTTGAAAATCTTACAAAGATTTCAAATGAATATAATCCAGATGTAGTTTTCCTTGAGTATAACGGTACATGGGGCGTGGATCACATTTATGACGAGCCACTTCCAGAAGGATGGGTACCAGCACAGTCACTGGCTACTGTTGATGCTACTACATTTGAAAACTACCTTAACAACATGCGTACCATGATGATGGAGCAGCTTTTTAAGGCAGAAGTAGTTATCTTCAACAGATGTACTGATGCCACTCCAAAATCAAAGTTCCGTGGACAAATCAAATCAATGAACAGACCTGCACAGATCGTTTATGAGCGTGCAGATGGATCAATTGATGATTCACCAGAGGAGCTTCCATTTGATATAAATGCAGATATCATCGAGATTTCTGATGCTGATTATGCTTTATGGTTTATGGATTGTATGGATTCGCCAAAGAAATACGATGGCAAAACAATCCACTTCACTGGTTTAGTTTACAATCCAAATGATGGAAAGCTTAGAAGAGATGTATTTATTCCAGGTAGATTTGCAATGACATGCTGTGTTGAGGATATTCAGTTCCTTGGCATGAAATGCAAATGGGATAAGGCATCTACATTAGGCCACAGAAGCTGGATTGATATTACAGCTACTATTAAAGTAGAATTCGCAAAAGAATACAAAGGAAAAGGCCCTGTTCTCTATCCAGTATCGGTAGAGCCTACAGAAAAGCCAGAAGATGAATTGGTTTATTTTAGTTAAATAAAGTTACATCAAATGTAACCCCACACAACATTTATAATAGCGGACAATTATCTATGGTGTGTGGGGTAATCTTTTGCATAATTTTAATTTTAAATATTTAAACTTTTATGGACATAAAATTGCTTTAGCACTTTACAAAGCTAAAGAAATGATATACATTATATAGAAATGTGAAAAGGGAAGGAGTCTATTTTATGTATCAAATCTTAAAGAAGGAAATGCTTTCAGATAAGATTTACCTTATGGTAGTAAAAGCCCCTAGAGTTGCTTCAGGATGTCTACCAGGTCAGTTTATCATTGTTAAAATTGATGAAGAAGGAGAAAGAATTCCTCTTACTATATGTGACTACGATAGAAACGAAGGCACAGTTACTATTGTATTCCAGACAGTTGGTGCTTCAACTGAGCGCATGGCTTTACTTAACGAAGGAGATGCATTTGATGATTTCGTTGGTCCTTTAGGTCAGCCTTCAGAGCTTTGCATCGAGGCAAACCTTGAAGAGACAAAGAAAAAGAAAATCGTATTCATCGCTGGTGGTGTTGGAACTGCACCAGTTTATCCACAGGTTAAATGGCTCAAGGAGCACGGTGTTGATTCAACAGTTATTATCGGTGCTCGTACAAAGGATATCCTTTTCTATGAGGATGAGATGAGAGCAGTAGCTACAGAGCTTTATCTTGCTACAGATGATGGAAGCTATGGATTCCACGGAAATGGTTGCCAGCAGCTTCAGGCTCTTATTGATGCAGGAAAGAGCTTCGACCACTGTGTTGCAATCGGTCCTATGATTATGATGAAATTTGTTTGCCTCCTTACAAAGGAGCTTGGCATCCCTACAGTTGTATCTATGAATCCAATCATGGTTGATGGTACTGGTATGTGTGGTGCTTGTCGACTTGTAGTTGGTGATGAAGTTAAATTCGCATGTGTAGACGGTCCTGAGTTTGATGGTCACTTAGTTGACTTTGATCAGGCTATGGCTCGTGCTAAGCAGTACAAGACTGAAGAAGGAAGAGCTCTTCTTAAGCTTCAGGAAGGTGACACTCATCACGGTGGATGTGGAAATTGCGGAGGTGACAAATAATGGCAGATATGATGGTTAGAGTACCTATTTCTGAGCAGGATCCAAAGGTTCGTGCTACAAACTTTGATGAGGTATGTCTTGGATATACAGAGGAAGAGGCAGTTGCAGAAGCAAGCCGTTGCTTAAACTGCAAGAATCCTAAGTGCGTAGGAGGATGTCCTGTTTCAATCAACATTCCTGCATTTATCGAGCAGGTTAAGAATCGCAACTTCGAGAGAGCTTACGAAATCATTTCTGAGTCTTCAGCACTTCCTGCAGTTTGCGGTCGTGTATGTCCTCAGGAATCACAGTGCGAAGGTCAGTGTGTTCGCGGAATCAAGGGTGAAGCCGTTGCAATCGGTAAGCTTGAGCGTTTCGTTGCTGACTGGGCTAGAGAAAACGGAATCAAGCCAAAGAACACATCTACTCCAAACGGTCACAAGGTCGCAGTTATTGGTTCAGGCCCTTCAGGTCTTACAGCTGCTGGAGATCTTGCAAAGGCTGGATACGATGTTACTGTATTTGAAGCACTTCACGAAATGGGTGGTGTATTAGTATACGGTATTCCTGAGTTCCGTCTTCCAAAGGACAAGGTTGTTAAGGCTGAAGTTGAAAACGTAAAGGCTCTCGGCGTTAAATTCGAAAAGAACGTAATCATTGGTCGTTCTATTACAATTGATGAGCTTATTGAGCAGGAAGGCTTTGAAGCTGTATTTATCGGCTCTGGAGCAGGTCTTCCAATGTTTATGCATATTCCTGGCGAGCAGGCAAACGGAGTATTCTCTGCAAACGAATTCCTTACAAGAAACAATCTTATGAAGGCATTCAAGGAAGGATACGACACACCAATCGCTCGCGGTAAGAAAGTAGTTGTTGTTGGTGGCGGTAACGTAGCTATGGATGCAGCTCGTACAGCACTTCGTCTTGGAGCTGAGGTACACGTTGTATACCGTCGTAGCGAGGCAGAGCTTCCAGCAAGAGCAGAAGAAGTACATCACGCAAAGGAAGAAGGCGTAATCTTTGATCTTCTTCAGAATCCAGTAGAAATCCTTGTTAACGAGGAAGGTGCTGTTCGTGGATGTAAGGTTATCAAGATGGAACTTGGTGAGCCAGATGCTTCAGGTCGTCGTAGACCAGTAGAAATCCCTGGCAGCGAGTACGAAATCGAGTGTGATACAGTTATCATGTCTCTTGGTACTTCACCAAACCCACTTATCTCTAGCACAACAGCTGGACTTGAGACAAACAAGAAAGGATGCTTAATTGCAACAGAAGATGGCGCAACCACAAAGGCTGGCGTTTACGCCGGTGGTGATGCCGTAACTGGTGCTGCAACAGTAATCCTCGCCATGGGAGCCGGCAAAACAGCCGCAGCTGCCATCGACAAGTACTTCCAGTCAAAATAAACTCAAATTCCCATGCCCCTGGTAACCCCAGGGGCTTTTTTGCACCCCGCCATAGTATATTTTGCATTTGGGCAGACAATAAGAAAGGGACTCCCGACTGGGAGTCCCTGTTGTTTTTGTAGTGAAAACAGTTCTTAGTCGAACTGTCCAAAGGCGTACTTGAAAAATGAAACTGGTTCAACGCCTTCCTGCTTCTTTCTTGCGCAGTATTTTTCGTAATCAGCATACACGCTGTACATTTGGAATGATACTTCTTCGAACATTCTATTTTCCTCCTAAAATCTCTCTTATCTTTGTTACAGCTGATATATTAAACCCATATTTGTAATTTGTCAACAAAAACAATTTGAAGATATTGTGAAAATTGTATAAACGGAATTGTATTGAGATAGTTTCCAGACTTTAGTATAATTTAGCTATAGGAAACTGAATATATAAATTATAGTTTTTGGGAGTTAATTATGAACGAACGCATATTAGAGGGAGCCTTAAAGGTTTTCAGAGAAAAAGGTCCAAAATTTACAATGGATGATATTGCTTCTGAGATGAAAATGAGCAAGAAAACCATTTACACCATCTTTACAGATAAGAATGAGCTTATGTGTGAGATGATGAATTTTGCATTTGACCTTATTAAAGAATCAGAGGATAAGATCTATTACGATAATAGCCTTACTAGAATAGAAAAGATTCGTAATATTTTATCAGTTTTACCTGAGTCATATTATGGCTTTGAATATACGGCGATGCATCAGTTGGCTACAAAGTATCCTAAGGCATACGAGATTATGCAGGAGAGATTGGATAGCGGCTGGGATAAGACAATCGATCTTTTAAAGGGCGGCATTGCTGAAGGCGAAATCAGAGAGATTGACCTTAATATCTTCAAGCTTATGTATGAAGCATGTGTAGAACAGCTTTTAATGGGAGACTTCCTTCAGGGAAGTTCAAAAGATTATCCAACAGCTTTAGCGGAAGTTGTGGATGTAATGGTAGACGGTATAATTGTAAAGGGAAATTAATAAATGGCACAAAGAGTTTATTTAGACAGAAAGTGGAGATTTAATGAAAAATTTGACGAGGAAATGATAAGTCAGCCAATGAAGGAAAGCACACTTATTAATATTCCTCACACTGTCAAAGAGACACCTTTTTCATATTTTGACGAAGGTATTTATCAGATGGTTTCAGCTTACCAAAAGAGTATTTTTGCTCCTGCGCAGTGGGCTGACAAACTTCTTATTCTTACATTTGAAGCAGTTGGACACTGCTGTGATGTCTATATTAATGGACGCCACATGAAGCATCATGAGTGTGGCTACACAGCATTTTCAATTGATGTATCAGATGTTCTTAATTTTGGGGAAGAGAACCTTATCACTGTAAAGGTTGATTCCAGAGAAAGTCTTAACCAGCCTCCATTTGGCTATGTAGTTGACTATATGACTTATGGCGGCATCTATAGAGATGTTTATTTCGAAGTTAAAGAACAAACCCATTTTAAGAGCCTGTTTGTTCAGCCTTCATTGCTTGAACGAGTTTCTACGAGCAAGAGAACTCCAAAGCAAATCAAAATGATGAAGGTCCAGGGCATTCTTAAAACTGAATGTATCCTTTCTGAAAACATTTATGAGCTTGCTGTTGATGAGCATGTTTTTATTAAGCAGTATTTAGATGAGGATTTGTTGATATCTCAGCCTGTTGGTGGCCTTGAAAAGGTGGAGGATGGATATCTTTTGAACCTTACAACAGCACCTACCACTGTTAAGCTTTGGGATGTTGAAAGCCCACATTTATATCAGATTAAGACACAGCTTGTTATTGATGACAATGTTGTAGATGAGCATGTTGAAACTATCGGTTTCAGAAGCTCAGAGTTCAGAAAGAATGGCTATTACTTAAACGGTAGAAAGCTTAAGCTTAGAGGATTAAACAGACATCAGTCATATCCTTATGTTGGATATGCGATGCCAGAATCTATGCAAAGATTAGATGCTAAGATTCTCAAAGAAGAGTTGGCACTTAATGCCGTTCGTACTTCACATTATCCTCAGTCACATTATTTCCTTGATGAATGTGACAAATTAGGCTTGCTTGTATTTACGGAGATTCCGGGATGGCAGCATATTGGTAATGATGAATGGAAGAATATCGCTGTAGAAAATACAAAGGACATGGTTCTTCAGTATCGCCATCATCCTTCAATCATCCTTTGGGGAGTTCGTATAAACGAATCACAGGATGACGATGAGTTTTACACTAGAACAAACGAGGTCGCACACAAATATGACCCTACACGCCCTACAGGCGGCGTTAGAGCCCATGCAAAGAGCTCGTTGCTAGAAGATGTCTACACATACAATGATTTCGTTCATTCAGGCGCTAACAAGGGCTGCTCAAAGAAATCAGATATTACATCAAATGATGAAAAGCCATATTTGGTTAGTGAGTACAATGGTCATATGTTCCCAACAAAGACTTTCGATGCAGAGGAACACAGACAGGAACACGCTATAAGACATGCAAATGTTCTTGATGCAATTGCAGGAGAGCCTGATATTGCAGGTTCATTCGGATGGTGCATGTTCGATTACAACACGCATAAGGACTTTGGCTCTGGAGATAGAATCTGTTATCACGGTGTAATGGATATGTTCAGAAATCCAAAGCTTGCAGCTTCAGTGTACTCAGCTTTTTCTGATATGGAGACCGTATTGGATGTCACTACAAGCTTCGATATTGGTGAGCATCCAGCCTGCAACAGAGGAAAGTCATACATCATTACAAATGCAGATTCTGTAAAGATGTACAAGAATGATGTACTTATTAAGGAGTACTTCCCATCAGATAGCAAATACGAAAATCTCAAGCATGGTCCAATCCTCATTGATGACTTTGTTGGTGATGCTGTAGAGAAGGACGGAGAATTTACAAAGGGCCAGGCAAAGCTCATTAAAAAGGCTTTAAATGATGTTACACTTGGTGGTTTCAAAATTACACCATCACTTGCATGGACAGCTTTTAGATTGGTTGTTTTCCATCATGTGAGCCCAAGCAAAGCAGTTCCAATTTATAACAAGTTTATTGGCGACTGGGGTGGCGAATCTAGAGAATACAAATTCGAAGCTATCAAGGATGGTCAGGTAGTAAAGACTGTTAAAAAGGCGGCTGTTACAAAAGCTCATATCAATGCCAAAATCAGCCACACACTTTTAACAGAGCTTCACACATATGATGTGGCACAGGTTCGCATCACAATAGCTGATCAAAATGACAATCAGCTGTATTTCTTTGGTCAGCCTATTTCATTCGAGGTTGAGGGGCCTTTCGAAATAATAGGACCAAAGGTGGTATCACCAATGGGTGGTTCCACAGGAGTATATATAAAATCTATAGGTGAAGATGGAGACGGAAAGCTTACAATTTCATGCGAGGGATTGGAGCCAGTCGAAATCGGTATATCTGCAGAATGTTTAATTAATTAAGGGGTAAAAAGATGCAAGACAAAAGTAAAGTAATTTTTGGAAACGTAATCTCAGATAAGGATTACAAAAAGGCATGCAAAACAAAAGAAAAGAACATCAAGAAATATGGTGATGATTCAAATGTGGATTACAATATCGTAATTGCGAAGAATGATCACATTGGAGATTCTCTTGGCGTATATGACGTTCTCTTAAAGGACGGTGAATCAAAGGAAGCATTTGATACTGAAAAGGGTGTTATCGTTGGTAATATCCGTATGGGATTTGGTCATTATCGTATTTCCATGGCTATGGCATCAGCTGCCAAGTCTATGGGTTACACACCATATTGGATGGATTTAAATGGCTATCCACAGACCACATGTACAAAGGTTATCAGCGCTCAGAATGATTTGTATTCACTTGGTTCAAGACTTTCAAAGAACAAGCTTTTCAACAAGTTCATTTGGGAGCCAGCAAACTACGAGTGGTTTAGAAAGCTTTCTTACAACTCTTCAGATCAGAAGAATGCCGAGCTTATGGCTACAGTTTACAAGAACGTTCCAAAGGAAATCCCTGTTATCGGAACACATGCATGGCCAGCTCAGGCTGCCGTACACGCAGGAATGAAGTATGTTGTAAATGCTATTCCAGACAACTGGCCAATGGCTCTTCATTTTGCTGAGGGGGCTGTTCATGCTATTCAGTGCAAGAATGCATATATGGGATACAGAATCTGTAACGGTATGGCAGGAGATGCTGTTTGCAAGCCTATGCCTAATGATTCCCTGGTATACACAGGTCACTACATCGACCATGAGCTTGTTTCAAACATCGAAACAGATTGCCAGGCTCGTCTTGATAGAAAGAAGAATGGCAAGCCAATGCGCTTCCTTCTTACAATCGGTGGTGCTGGTGCGCAGAAGGAAATCTTTGCTGCAATCATCAAGTATTTATTGCCAGAGATTAAATCAAACCGTGCAGCTTTATATGTAAATGTTGGTGATTACAAGAATGTTTGGGATGATTTGATGGAAGAAATCCCTCAGATGAAGGAAGTTGTTACAGAGCACTTCAACGAGTTTGATGCTACAACTAAGTTTGCTGAGGAAGCTTTGACAGGCGATGTTGAAGGTATCCACGGATTCTATCACGAAAACATTTTTGAAGCAGTTTACTGCACAAACTTACTTATGCGTAGCTGTGATGTGCTTGTAACAAAGCCATCTGAGCTTGCATTCTATCCAGTACCTAAGCTTTTCATCAAGCGAGTAGGAAAGCACGAAATGTGGGGGGCTATCCACTCTGCAGAAATGGGTGATGGAACACTTGAGTGTAGAGACATACCTCATACACTTCAGATGATAGATTTATTTATGCAGGACGACAGACTTCTTACAGATATGTGTGAAAGCATCAAAGTTAATAAGACTATTGGGGTTTATGATGGTGCTTATAAGGTTGTTGAGCTTGCCATGGGGCTTAAGAATAAGAACTAATTAGGAGGAGAGTATAATGGCAGAAAAAAGAAGTTTATCGGGAGTTGAAAAATTTGCCTATGGTATAGGAGCTGTTGGAAAAGACATGGTTTACATGCTTTCAGCTTCATACGTACTTTACTATTTCCAGGACATCATGGGAGTCAATGCAATTGCGATGGGTATTATCCTTTTGGTTGCCCGTGTATTCGATGCATTCAATGATCCAATCATGGGTGTAATCGTTGCAAAGACAAAGACTCGCTGGGGAAAGTTCCGTCCTTGGCTTTTAATTGGAACTATTACAAACACAGTTCTTTTGATTTTAATGTTTTCAGCACCACCAGCAGCTACAGCTAAGGGACTTGTTGCTTACGCAGCTGTTACATACATCATGTGGGGCGTAACATACACAATGATGGATATTCCTTACTGGTCAATGGTTCCAGCTTTCACAGACAGTGGTAAGGAGCGTGAAGGTTTATCAGCACTTGCTCGTTCATGCGCAGGCGTTGGTTCTGCTCTTGTTACAATTGTTACAGTTATGGCTGTTGCAGCACTTGGTTCTAAGGCTGCAGCTAATAGCACAGACAATATCACAAAGACATTTGATTCTAGCAACACAGAGTTCAGCCTTTATGTTGTTGAGCGTGATGCAGATGGAAATGCTACATCAAACACAGGAACTGTTATAGGAAATGATATTGTACTTAATGTAACAGGTATCCAGAAAGTTTTTGACGGTGTTGTAGATGAAGAAAACGGATACAACGGTGTTGTTTCATTAAATGGTGACAACACAAACTACAGCTTTACATATGGTGACACTACTTATGTAGAGGGAGATGACTGTGACATCAACGTTGCAATGGATAGTGTTGATTCAGGTAAGGTAGCTATTGCACTTTACGTTCCAAGCGATGCATTTGCAAAGTATATGGACGGAGAGGTTGATCTTAGCAAAGTATCAATTGATATGACATCAACAATGGAAGTTGAGCGTCTTGGTTTCAAGTACTTCTCAATTATCATCGGTGCATTATTCATTCTCTTTATTGGCATCACATGTGCATGCATTAAAGAGAAGTCTACAGTAGATATGCAGACAGCATCAATCGGCCAGATGTTTAAGGCTCTTATCCAGAATGATCAGGCTATGACAATCGTAGTTACAATCGTTCTTGTGAATACAGCCCTTTATATTACATCAAACCTTTTGATTTACTTCTTCAAGTATGATTTAGCAGGAAGCAATTGGCAGGGAAATTACACATTGTTCAACACATTTGCAGGTGGTATGCAGATTCTTGCAATGATGATTTTGTTCCCTCTTCTTAGAAAGGCATTTACAACACTTCGTATCTTCTATATCTGTGTAGTAGCAGAAATAGTTGGATACATTGTTCTTCTTGTAATGGCTCTTAGCGGCGTAACAAATGTATTTATTTTCTTCTTACCAGGCTTCCTTATCATGTCTGGTGCAGGAATCCTTAACGTTGTAGTTACTGTATTCCTTGCAAACACAGTAGATTACGGCGAGCTCAAGAATTACCGTAGAGATGAATCAGTTATTTTCTCTATGCAGACATTCGTAGTTAAGCTTGCATCTGGTATTGCAGCACTTGTAGCATCTGTTTGCCTCGCTATTTTCAATATCCAGAAGGATAGCGCAGCAACACTTGACGTGGCAGGTCTTCAGGCAAAGGTTGCAAACAGTGGACTTCTTGAGTCAATCGATGCAAATTCAGTAATTGGACTTAGAATGATTATGACAGTAGGACCTACAATCGTTCTTGTTATTGCGTTCTTGTTCTTTAGAGCAAAATACATTTTGACTGATGAAAAACTCGCTGAGATTTCAGAGGAATTAAATGCTCGTAAATAAATAATATGTTAAGATTAATCTTGTATTATTTTACAAGAGGTGGAGGTTTTTTAGATGATTAAAGCTGATGGAAAGGTATTTTTCTTAAATACCAAATCAACAACATACGCATTCCGCGTAATGGAAACAGGTCAGCTGGAACATATGTATTACGGAAGGCTCATCAATTGCGATGAGCCATCTGTGCTTATAGAAAAGCGTGCATTTGCTCCAGGCAATACTATTACATACGATGATGCACACCAGGATTTAACATTAGAAGATGTTAGACTTGAGCTTTCTGCAATTGGTAAGGGTGATTTAAGAGAGCCTATGCTTGAGGTTGTATGTGCTGACGGAAGCACATCATTGGACTTCGTTTACGATTCATATGAGGTGATTCAGGGCAAGCCTGAGTTCAAGACTTTACCAAGCTCATATGATGAAACAGGCAAGGTAGAAACTCTCAACGTAACAATGAAGGATAAGAATCATGGATTCACATTGATTCTATCATATTCAGTATTCGAAGAGTGCGACGTAATCACTCGTTCAGCAAAGTTTATTAACACTTCAGAGGAAAGCGTTCGCCTTACACGTATGCTTTCTATGCTTATGGATTACGATCATCCAGGCATGAAGATTACTTCATTCCACGGCGGTTGGACTCGTGAAATGAACAAAAGTGATATCGTGCTTCCAGCAGGAAAGTTCGTTAACTCATCATTTACAGGCACTAGCTCAAATAGATGCAATCCTTTATTTATGATTTCTGAGCCAGATTCATGTGAGGAGTCTGGTGACGTTTGGGGATTTAATTTACTTTACTCTGGCAACCATTACTCAGCTACAGAGGTATCTTCATTTAAGAAGACAAGAGTTGTATATGGTATCAATCCTCAGAACTTCGCTTGGGATTTAGCCGCAGGAGAGGAATTTGAAGCACCAGAGGCAGTTCTTACATATTCAGCAGCTGGTTTCAGACAGATGAGCCTTAATATGCATGACTTTGTTCGTGAGCATATTACTCGAGGCCCATGGAAGAAGAAGGAACGTCCAGTTCTCATCAATAGCTGGGAGGCTTCTTACTTTGATTTCACTGAGAGCTCACTTCTTAAGCTTGCTAAGACAGCTAAAAATGCCGGAGTAGAATTGTTCGTTATGGACGATGGCTGGTTCGGTGATAGAAATGACGACCACAGAGCACTGGGCGACTGGGATATTGTTAATAAAAAGAAGCTTCCAGGCGGCTTGGAAGGCCTTTCAAAGAAGGTAAATGACCTTGGCCTTATGTTTGGTCTTTGGGTTGAGCCAGAGATGATTAACGTAGATAGTGAGCTTTACAGAAAGCATCCAGACTGGGCTATCGATATTCCTGGCATGGATCATTCTGAGGGACGCTTCCAGCGTCTGTTAGACCTTTGTAACCCAGAGGTTGTTGATTACATGATTGACAGAATGAGCGAGGTATTCTCTACACCAGGTCTTGCATATATCAAATGGGATATGAATAGAAACTTCTCAGATTACTATTCAAAATATCTTCCAGCGGATAAACAGTTTGAAGTTAGCCATAGATATGTGCTTGGATTCTACAGATTACTTAAGACTTTGGCAGAACGCTTCCCAGAGATTTTGATGGAGGGCTGTGCATCAGGCGGTAACAGATTCGACCTTGGTGTGCTTTGCTACTATCCACAGATTTGGGCAAGTGATAACACTGATGCTGTCAGCAGACTTGCTATTCAGGATGGATATTCATACGGCTATCCACAGTCTACATACACAGCACATGTTTCTGCATGTCCAAACCATCAGACACTTCGTGTTACACCACTTGAGTCACGCTTTGCAGTTGCAAGCTTTGGTGTACTTGGATATGAGCTAAATCTTAATGATATGAAGTCAGAAGATATTGCGGCTGTAAAGGCTCAAATCGAGCTTTACAAGCAGTATCGTAAGACATTACAGTTTGGTGATTTCTATCGCCATAAGGCAGACAATATCTACCAGTGGAGCATTGTTGATAAGGATAAATCTACATCCGTTTCAATGCTTATGCAGCGAGAAATCGTAGCAGGAGACCAGTACTTAAAGATTAATATGGCTGGTCTTGATCAAAAGACAAAGTACCATTTCTTTGGACGTAAGCTTGAATATAACGTAAAGGGATTTGGAGATTTGGTAAATACAGTTTCACCAATCCACATCAAGCAGGATTCACTTGTACATAATCTTGTTGCTAAGTTTGTAAAGATGCCTGGTGAAATAGAAGATTACGTGGCTTATGGAGACACACTTAATTCCAACGGAGTTAAGCTTGTTCAAAGCTTCGTAGGCACAGGCTTCAATGAAGAAGTTCGCTACTTCCCAGACTTTGGAGCTCGCCTCTACTTCGTAGAGAAAGCAGAATAGCATAAATACAAAAAAGAACCGGTTACACTCTCAAGCCTATATATTACTCCGTCGAACATGGAAAGTTCTCCTTGAGTAACATATAGAGCTTGATAGTTACCGGTTCTTTTTAATTTATTCTATGACGGTATTGTCTATACTGAAGTAGTTCATCTTATCGTTGAGGCTAACCGCGAGGTCTTTGAGCTCGGCGGCAGCTTCGTTGATCATAGCAAATGTTGTGTTAAGCTCTTCCATAGAGGCTGTTGTCTCCTGAGAAGAAGCGGCATTCTGCTGCGAAATAGCAGAGAGCTCTGAAATAATATCATTGAAGCTTGCCTTAAGGTTGTTAAGAAGTTCAACCTTATCAGCAATTGTCTTTGTACTAATATCTACGCTGTTTACGTTGTTAACAACGCCGTCCATATCTGACTTAGTGCTGTTAAGCTGAGCGTTTTGCTTGTTAAATGCTACGTTAAGCTTTTCAATAGTATCAACACTCATCTGTGACTCTTCAACAAGCTTGTCTACAATGCCATTAATTGAAACAGCGGCATCCTTTGACTGGATAGCAAGTGAACCAATTTCAGAAGCAACAACAGCAAATCCTCTACCGTATTCACCGGCCCTAGCAGCTTCAATAGAAGCGTTAAGAGAAAGGAGATTAGTCTGTTCTGAGATAGAAGTAATAGCGCTTGAAGCATCAGCAATGTTCTTAACAGCGTCATTTGTAGCCTGAATTTGGCTGTGAATTTCTGTCATAGCAACCATAACCTGTTCGTTCTGAAGCATAAGTTCATTGATTGCATCTACAGTGTGGTTTGCATCTTCAAGCATTTCTGTAGCAGCCTTTGAAAGCTCCTTAACACTTGAAGTGATATCATCAATGCTTTCGCCCATCTCTGTTGTGTTTGATAATGAGTTTTCAACGTTTTCAGCCTGAGCAACGGCGCCCTTGCTGATATCCTCTACAGCATTTGCAACCTGATCTGCTACGTGAAGAGCAGTATCAGCTGATGTTGCAAGATTTTCACCAGACTTTGTAACTTCTTCTGAAAGATCAAGAGTTGTCTGGATAACATCTGTAAGCTTATCGCGGAGCTCAGCTGAGCTTTCAGCGATAACACCGATTTCATCTGTTCTATCGAATGTCTGGTTGTTTATGTAGAATGAAAGCTCACCGTCTTCTAATTTCTTTAAACCATCAACAATGTCCTGAATAGCCTTTGTAGACTTGTTTACCATCCAGTGACCGATAGAAAGGTTAAGGAAGAAGAAGAATACATAAACGCCCATGATTATAAAACGAGCATGCCATAAAGCGGCTTGTACTGAATCAGTTTCTCTACCTGCAAATACCATACCTACAATTGAACCATCTGAATTAGTAAGAGGTAAGTAGTATGCGTACCATTTGCTGTTGCTGCCATCGATAGTAAAGTTTGTTGCAAGATATTCTTCACCGTTTGTAAGAACCTTTTCTACAACAGTAGCTGAAGCCTTTGTGCCTTCCATACGTTCACCAGTTGTAGAGTCTACAAGAGAAGTGATGTAACGTGTGTCTCCGTAGAAGACTGTGAAATCCATTCCGGTCTTCTCGTGCAAGCTATCAAGCTGTGCTTGGAAATCGTCGTGTACAGCGAAATTTGCCTTAAGAATTGTTCCATTTGAAGCAACTGACCAATCACCGTTCCATTCGTGGTCCATTGCATCTACCAAGAACACTGCAGATGCATGAAGCTCTTCTTCAAACGAGTCATAATATGCTTTCTTAACGAAAGAGATTCCGATAATAGCGATTGTTGTGGCCATAAGCAATGCTAATGCAGAAGCTAATAATAAAACCTGGCGCACTAATTTCTTGTTCTTTTTCATGATAAACCTTTCTGATTGCAATACAATCAAACTCGACAATAAAATAAGCATGGGACATATAATATGACACCATGCTTAGAATTCGAGTGTATATTTTTAGTAGTTGCAACTGGCTGACATTTTAAAGTCCCTATAGTTTTGCGTCGCAAGCTTTCGCTTGTTTTGCCCATATAAAGTGCTTGTTCACAAATATTTCACAATTTGCTGGAAAACAGTCACAATTATATACGCTGCATTTTTGCTTGGCAACTACTTTTGTTATTTGTTTTTCATTTTTGACAGTTTTGCATAATTTAAATCAAATACAGAATAATTTTATTGTACATGCTTATCAATATAATTACTGCGGTACTTGCTGTATACAATCTTTTGAGATTTGTATAGGCCAGTGTAGCCTGATACCCAATAGCTAAAGGCTACAGCAAGTAAAAAATAAGGCATTGGCTCGTAACCAAATAGCTCAAAGCAAATCAAAAGACTTGAGATTGGGCAGTTGGTAACACCACAAAACAATGCACCCATTCCTACGGCAGCCATAAGAGCAGGTGGAAATCCAATCAATCCACCAATGGCGGCGCCAAGTGTTGCTCCGATGAAAAGAGTAGGAACGATTTCACCACCTTTGTATCCGCAAGACAGTGTGAGGGTGGTAAATACCATTTTTAAAAGGAATGTACCTAGTCCAATTGATGCGCCTGTGAAGCAGGACATTATTATAGAAGAACCTGTGCTGTTATATGTCTGATTTCCCACTAATAATGTGAGAATTAAAACCGAAGTACCGCCTAAGGCAGCTTTAATATAAGGATTGATGATTTTGCTGCTAAGGAATTCTTCGTACTTGTGGAGCATAGTGCAGAATAAAATAGAAGCAAAGCCACATATTATTGCAAATACACAGATGATAACAGCTGTTTTGACAGTAAATTTTGGGATGACTTCTATTGGATAGATTTCAGCGCCAAGTCCAAAGTATGCAGCGATGTATCTTGCAACAAGTGAAGAAATAACGCATGGAACAAGTGCGGCATAGTGCATGATTCCAACGGAAATTACTTCCATGGAGAAAATGGCAGCCGCCATTGGTGTTCCGAATAAAGCGGAAAACGCTGCACTCATGCCGCACATAATCATAGTCTTTTTGTTAGTGTCACTGAGATGAAGGGCGCGGCCAACTCCATTTCCGATAGCACCACCCATCTGTAAAGCAGCTCCCTCACGACCTGCAGAACCACCTACCAAGTGAGTAAGTAATGTAGCTATAAAAATAAGTGGAGCAAGTCTAAAAGGTAAGCGCTCATCTGACTGAATCGCAGCAATAACAGTGTTTGTTCCGCTGTCTTTAACCTTTAGAATCTTCTTATATATAAATGTGATTAGCACTGCGCCTACTGGCAAGAAATATATAAGCCATGGATTTGACTCACGGGCAGATATAACTTTTCTCATGCTAAGTCCAAAAGCGGTAGCAAATAATCCTACTATAACGCCTATTATGATGGCTGCTATTGTCCAACTGAAAACAGACATTGCTCGATGACCATTGTGATCAATTTTGTGAAATAAGGTTTCTTTAAACTCTCTATTATCCATATTTTCCCTCTTTAATTTGATATACCTTGTATGCTAACACTCTGCATTTTTTCACGCAAGAAATACATTGACTTTACTTAATAAAATATACAAAATTATTTTAGAAATAATATTTGGGAGACAATATGGAAAACGTATTTATTGTAAACAAAGCAAGTAGAACAGGAAAAGCGGAGGCTGTTTGGAAGGGCGTGGCGGAGTATCTCAATGCAAATGAAATTGAGTATTCCGTGCATTTTACCCAGAAGGCCTACGATGCAACAGAATTTGCTAAGAAAGCCACATCATCAGGAGAGGATGTTCATTTATTTGTTATGGGCGGAGATGGCACATTAAATGAAGCGCTTAATGGAATCGTGGATTTCGACCACACCTTATATACACCATTGCCATCGGGTTCTGCCAATGATTTTGTTAAGGGTATTGGACTAGAGGGGAATGCACTGGATATTTTGAAGCGAGCTTTGAAGGATGATGGATTCAAAAGCATTGATATAGGAAAGGTTATATTTAATAAAGAAGGGCAGGAGCAAAGCAGACTTTTTGGAGTTAGTTCTGGAATAGGTGTAGATGCCTATGTTTGCCTGCAGGCTCTTGATAGCAAGCTAAAAAAATTTCTTAATAAGTTTGGCCTTGGTTCAGCAACATACGGCCTCCTTACAGTTGGGGATATTTTCACCATGCCATTTTCAGATGCTGTTGTTACTACATATTTTGATGGAGTAGAAGATGTGCGAAATATTAAGAGCACTATATTTGCAGCTGCCATGAATTGCCCAGCAGAGGGTGGTGGTATCCCTATGGCTCCAAAGGCTACAGCGGATTCAGGATATCTTACAGCATTTATAGCTCACGACATAAGCAGAATAAAATGCTTCGGATTATTACCATTTTTGGTTGCTGGTAAGCATGAGGGAAAGAGTGGTTTTGATTTATTAAAATTTAATAAATTAGAGATATCTATGAACGACCAAATGTGTGTACACGCTGATGGTGAACATGTTGGATTTTATAAGAAAATTACATTTGAATGTTTGCCCTCAAAGTTGAAAATTAGGGGTTTTTAAGGAATACAAATTCTTAAAAATGTATTAAATTTTTATTAAGCAAAATATTGTTATTTTCTTGACGACCAAGTATAATAGAAACTGAGGGAAAGAGAATAAGTTTCTCTTTTAATTTCTAATAATTATTAAGGAGGATGGATATGTTTTTCCAAATCACTAATCTTTGGCAGATCCTTGGCTGGTGCCTTGTATTTGCAGGATTAATTCTCATGAACGAACTCGGCCGTCGTACAAAGGTCGGCGGAATGATTATCTTTGTAATCATCCCATGTATTCTTACAGTTTATTTCATTCTTGCACACGTTGGTTTATTCGGCGGTGCAGCAAACCCAACTGTTGCTTATATGGATGGTTGGTTCCATTATTTCAAGCTCTACGCAGCAGATATCGGATGCGTCGGCTTCATGATGATCAAGTATAAGTGGGGCATTGGTAAAGAAAAATGGTTTGCTTGGTGGCCATGGTTCATCGTAGCAGCAAACATCATGATCGCTAATGTTTCAGATATGGAGTCAGCTCTTGCAGCATACTCAATCACAGGCGACCTTTCAGGTGCTTGGTGGTGCTCAAACGAAGGTGTATTCATCTACGGTGGATGGTGGAACGTTGTTAACGCTCTCGCTGGTTTGATTAACATCTTCTGTATGACAGGTTGTGTAAAGCTTTACACATCAAACGACAAGAATCAGGCAGATATGATTTGGCCAGATATGACAATCTGGTTCATCATCGCATATGATGTATGGAACTTTGAGTATACATATCTTAACCTTCCTACACATACATGGTACTGTGGTGTTGCACTTCTTCTTGCTCCTACATTTGCTAACGCTCTTTGGAACAAGGGTGCATGGATCCAGAACCGTGCTAACACACTTGCAATCTGGTGTATGTGGGCTCAGGTAGTACCTCTCTTCCAGTTAAAGGGTACATTCGCAGCTGTACTTCCACGTGTATACGGTGGCGCTACAGAGGCTGGTGTTACAACAATGGATCTTTATGAGAAGGCTATCGCTCTTTACAATGCAGGCCAGGGCAAGACAGCAGCAGCAAACGATGCTATCGCAGCAATGGGTATCACAGCTGATCCTTCAATGCAGGGATTCGTAGCTATGATGGCACTTGCAGTTAACGTTGTATGTATTTCTGTTATCATTAGAAACGCAATCAGAATCGGTGGAAACCCATATTCTAACTGCGTATTCGAAGGAACAAAGGACTTCGACGAGGCTATGGCTCGTGCAGCTAAATAATTAATTTTAAAACATTGGGACATTCACATTTGTGGATGTCCCTTTTTAAGTGTGCTAAAATACCTTAAGGAGGATAATATGGTTAAGGTATATTATTTAATGCACAGTTCTTTTGTAGTGGAACTTAGCGATAGATATTTGCTATTTGATTATTTTGATAGAGGGGATTTAGAAGGAAGCATCAGCTATAGAGGAAGCCTTCCGGATTTTGATATTAATAAACCTATATACGTATTTGCCAGCAATGGAAGAAAGGACCATTTTACTGAGAAGATTTTTGATATTCCTAATGTTAAAAAATACATTTTATCTAAGGATATCAAAGTAAAAAGGGAGAAGGTAGACAAATCCATGCTTCAGTCAGTTAAGGCCCTTCGCAAATACGATATTGATGATATGAAATTAGAGACTCTTAGGTCTAACGACGTGGGAGTGGCCTTTAGCTTGACAGTAAAGGATATTAATATATATTTTGCGGGAACACTTAATTGGTGGAATGCCGAAGGCCGTGGGGAATTATACGGCGAACAGTACGGAAGAGAATATAGAAGATATTTGCGACCAATTTTGAATCGCAAATACGATATAGCCTTTGTCCCAATGGATGGCAGAATGGGAGAGGATGGCTATTTCTTAGGCATGGACTATTTTATCAAGCATATTGATAGTGATACTATTTTCCCAATGAATATGTGGGGAGAATATCAGTGGATTTCACGATTTAAAACAAGGCCTGACACTATCAATCTAAATGATAGAATTGTAGACATCGACAGAGAAAATATGATTTTTGAAATAGAGGACTAGAATGGTTTTTAGCAAAAAGCTTACGGCAGAACAATTTAACCCTGAAGTGATTATGAATTCTGGACAGGTATTCAGAATGAAAAGGGAAACTAAGGGGGCTGATGGAACCCCAGATACCTACAGTGCATGTTCAGGTGATAATGATGTATATTTCTATTTAAATACTGATACGGATTGCTGGGATTTCGTATGTGAGGAAGAACAGTGGGATTTCTGGCAAAGATATTTTGATTTTGAAACAGATTACGTTAAATACAACGATTTAATAAGAAAAAGTAACGATAAATTTTTAAAGGATGCCTTAAAGGATTCCTTTGGAATGAGAATTCTTAGACAGGATTTATGGGAAGTATTTATTTCTTATGTAATATCTCAGAATAATAATATCCCTAAAATCAAAAAATCCATCCAGACACTATGTGACAGATATTCAGATGGAATTCATTTTCCAAAGCCACAGGTGCTTGCCTTTATACCAGAAGCTGAATTGATGGATGGTACGGCTCTTGGCTACAGAGCAGATTATATCATCGGCATTTCAAAGCAGGTTGTAGAAGGCAGTCTTGATATTAAAAAGATATCTGAGATGGAATATGATGATGCCATGAATAATTTGCTTAAAATAAAGGGCATCGGTCCAAAGGTTGCTAACTGTATTATGCTTTATGGATTTCATTTTATGGAAAGCTACCCAATCGATACATGGATGAAAAAGATTATTTCAGAGGATTATTCTTCATATTCAAAGAATGATTATCTGGATTATATTAATTCTTCATATCCAGGCTTTCAGGGATATGTTCAACAGCTTCAGTTTTATCACAAAAGAAACAAGTAATTAAATGGGGATGAATAATGTTTAAATATCATGTGCTTGCCCTACTTTTAGGTTCTATTTTAGATTTCTTTTTAGGGCGAATCTACAGTATTTGGAATCCATTTGATTCCGTGAAAAGCTTAATTAAATATTTGGATAGAGCGTTGCTGGGAGATGAAATCATTCTACTGGAGCCTGCAAAGCAAAAAAGCCTTGGGCTTTGGCTGGTGATGATTGTAATTATGCCTGTTTTTGCTGTTAGCGCATTTTTTACAATGCTTTGTTATGAAATTGCTATCCCAGTGGGGATTCTTTTTGAAGCCTTCGCAACTTATCTATGTATCGAAGCAAGATATATTTATAATAGCGGGAAAATCATAATGGAGGATTTCTATGGAGATGGAATTGATGCTATGAAATATTCCTACGAAATTTTCTCAGGAAAGATCAGCGAAGGGCAGGACGAAGAGCAGGTCACAAAGGAGGCAATAACATTTATTGCTAATGAAACCAGCGATGGGGTCCTTTCACCAATGCTTGTTATGTTCTTGTTTGGCCCTGTTGGAGGCTTTGTATATCGAACAATCGATATGATTGATAAGGCTATTGGCTATAAAACATATAGATACAACCATTTTGGTTACGTTGCAGCAACACTTAATAGAATTATAGATTATATTCCTGGCAGATTTTCAGGTGTTGTAACTGTATTTGTTGCAAAATATATTTTGCCAGGTGTCAATGGAAAGAATGCAAAATACATTAATATAAGAGACCGATTCAAAGCGGTATCAGCTTTCTCAGGGGCATTGGAGATGAAGCTTAAAAATGACCTTGTGGGAGATGATGATAAAAGGGCCGCCCCTTCGGATATCAAAAGGGCTATATCCTTGGAATTATGTGATTTTGTATTTATCCAATGCTTTTTAGTGATTTTATTGTTATTTTTCTGAAATACCTGTGGAATTTAAAAGGGCTTTGGATTATAATTTAACCAAGTATGTAGTAAGATTTAATTGGTTAAATATTTTGTAATATAGGAGGAATTGCCATGTCTGCATTTTTATCTAGTTTTGCAAGTTATCTGATTAAAATGATCATACTCGTTGCTTTAGGCATTTGCGGAGGCTTTATCGGTATAAAGCTTCGTCAGTCTAGCGATAGGAAGAAAGGCATCTCAGATGCTGTAACAGATTCTTCCGAGGAATAATAATTGGAGGACTATTGTTTTGAATAACGGTGTTAATGATTTACGACGCGCCTACTTGGAATTCTTTGAGAGCAAAGGACATCTTTGCCTCAACAGTTTTTCTCTTGTACCACAGAATGATAACAGTTTACTTCTTATCAACGCTGGTATGGCTCCACTTAAGCCATATTTCACAGGTCAAGAGATTCCACCAAGAAAGCGCGTTACTACTTGTCAAAAATGTGTTAGAACAGGTGACATTGATAATGTAGGTAAGACGGCTCGCCATCTTACTTTTTTTGAGATGCTTGGTAACTTCTCATTCGGAGATTACTTTAAGCATGAAGCTATTGCTTGGTCTTGGGAATTTTTAACAGAAGTTCTCAAGCTTGATCCTAATCGTCTTTATCCATCTATCTATGGTGAAGATGAGGAAGCTTTCGAAATTTGGACAAAGGAAGTTGGTGTAGCTCCAGAGCGCATCACTCGTTTCTATCGCGACCCTGAAACAGGAGAGTGTGATAACTTCTGGGAGCATGGTGCTGGTCCTTGCGGTCCTTGTTCAGAGATTTATTACGACCGTGGAGAAAAATACGGATGCGGTAAGCCAGATTGTAAGGTTGGTTGCGATTGCGACCGTTACATGGAGGTTTGGAACAACGTATTTACACAGTTCAACGGTGATGGCCACGGCGGTTATGAAGAGCTTGCTCAGAAGAACATCGATACAGGTATGGGTCTTGAGCGTCTTGCTGTTGTTATGCAGGATGTTGATTCAGTATTCGATATTGATACAATGAAGGCTATTCGTGATAAGATTTGTGAAATGTCAGGTAAGCAGTATCAGGTAGATGCTCTTGATGACGTATCAATCCGTCTTATTACTGACCATATTCGTTCATCTACATTCCTTATTTCTGATGGTGTTACACCTTCAAACGAAGGAAGAGGATACGTTCTTCGTCGTCTTATCAGACGTGCTGCAAAGCATGGTCGTGCTCTTGGAATTGATGGTCTTTTCATGGCTAAGCTTTCTGAGACTGTTATTAATGAATGTAAGGATGGCTATCCAGAGCTTTGGGAGAAGAGAGAATTCATCTTCAAGACTCTCACAGCTGAGGAAGAGCAGTTCAACAAGACTATCGATAAGGGTCTTGAAATCCTTGCTAAGATGGAAGAAGAGCTTAAGGCATCTGGAGCTAAGGAGCTTTCAGGTGAGAACACATTCAAGCTTTACGATACTTACGGATTCCCTGTAGACCTTACAGCAGAAATCCTTGAGGAAAAGGGCTTTGGATATGACGCTGCAGGCTTTGAGGCTTGCATGGAAAAGCAGAGACAGACTGCTCGTGCTGCTCGTAAAGAAACAAACTACATGGGTGCTGATGCATCTGTATATGATGATATCGATTTAGCTGTTACATCTGAGTTTGTAGGTTATGACAAGACTACATCAGAATCAACAGTTACAGTTCTTACTACAGAAACAGAAATCGTTGATACTATTACAGAGGGAACAGTTGGAACAATCATCGTTCCTGAAACTCCTTTCTACGCTACAATGGGTGGCCAGATTGGTGATACAGGTATCATCTCTACACCAAACGGTGAGTTTGAAGTAAAGGATACTATCAAGCTCAAGGGTGGCAAGATTGGCCACGTTGGTGAAATGAAGTCAGGTATGATTAAGGTTGGCGATAAGGTTACACTTAAGGTTGACGCTGCTCGCCGTGCTCGTATCTGCAAGAACCATTCAGCTACTCACCTTCTTCAGAAGGCACTTCGCGAGGTACTTGGTACACACGTAGAGCAGAAGGGTTCATACCAGGATGCTGATAGAACACGTTTCGATTTCTCTCACTTCTCAGCTATGACTGGTGAGGAAATCGCAAAGGTTGAAAAGATGGTTAACGACAAGATTGCTGAAGGACTTGCAGTTACTACAGCTATCATGTCTATCGACGAAGCTAAGAAGAGCGGTGCTATGGCTCTCTTTGGCGAGAAATATGGCGAAGAAGTTCGCGTTGTTAAGATGGGAGACTTCTCTACAGAGCTTTGTGGTGGTACACACGTATCTAACACATCAGAAATCTCTGCATTCAAGATTCTTTCAGAGAGCGGTGTAGCTGCTGGTACACGTCGTATCGAAGCTATCACAGGTGCTGCTGTATTTGAATACTATGCAGATATCGAGGCTAAGCTTAATGCTGCGGCTGCAGCTCTTAAGTGCCAGCCAGCAGATGTAGAAGAAAAGATTGCTCATCTTCAGAAGCAGCTTAAGGAGACAAATTCTGAACTTGAATCTATGAAGGCTAAGGCAGCTCAGGCAGCAGCCTCAGATGCTATGGATTCAGTAGTTGAGGTTAAGGGAGTTAAGCTTCTAGCAACATCAGTAGCTGGTGTTGATATGAATGGACTTCGTGACCTTGGCGATGATCTTAAGAATAAGCTTGGTGAAGGCGTTATCGTTCTTGCATCTGACTGTGATGGTAAGGTTAACCTTGTTGTTATGGCTACTGATGCAGCTCAGAAGGCAGGCGCTCATGCTGGTAACCTTGTTAAGGCTATTGCACCTAAGGTTGGCGGTGGCGGCGGTGGTCGTCCAAACATGGCTCAGGCTGGTGGAAAGAACCCAGCTGGCATTGCAGATGCACTTGCAGAAGCAAAGACTGTACTTGAAGGTATGCTTTAGAATTTATAAGAGACCCATATTTGGGTCTCTTTTTCACATTTTAGACATTATTTTTGGCTAAGATATTCGAAGACATCACGCATGGAGGACATTTATGAAAGGCTTAGGTAAAAAATTAATTAGAAATCTAGTTTTATTTGTTGCTGTTACGCTTGTTGTAGAATGCTTTGGAATATCTTGCAATACTGCAAAGGCGGCAATTATTATTCCACAAACTAAATTTATGTTTGATGGGGAATATTACGCAAATTCAAACCCAGATATTGTTGCTAAATTAGGTGACAATTATGATGCTTTATTAAATCATTATCTTAATTCTGGAAAATGGGAGGGTAGATTACCTTACCCTGGCGCTACACCATATATTCCTGTTGAAGATGTAGATGATGGAATTTACAAAGCACTTTTTATAGGAAATTCCATTACAGTTCATCCATTGTGCAAATACTGGTGGGGCTCATGGGGAATGGCTGCTTCAGCACCAGAAATGGATTACGTTCACAAGACTGTTAACGGATTAAATGCAACTCATGACTTGGTATATTATGATGTTGTAGGTTTTTCTACATGGGAAAGAGATAATGTCCGTTCGAGGATTCTTCCAAACCTGGATGCTACACTTGCAAAGGATTATGATTTAGTTGTTATCCAGGTAGGAGAGAACATTAAGAATACCAGAACCTTTGAAAAGGACTATGAGACTTTGGTTCAGTATGTTAAAAGAAGTATTCCTACAGCTCAGGTTGTCCTTGTTGGAGATTTTTGGAAGATGTCAAAAAGAGATGCCATAAAAACTCAGGTAGCAGAAAGATTGAACTGCGATTATGTAGATTTATCTACTATTAGAAGCAAATCAAGCTATATAGCGAAACTGGGTAACAAGGTTTATGGGGATGATGGTTCTTATCACAGAATAAATGATGCTGCAGTGGCCATGCACCCTAATGATTTAACAATGGAATATATAGCAATGGGCATTTTAGATTGTGTAAATAATGAAAATATTCAAATAGTAGTTGACGAATATTGATTTTATGCTATAATGCTTGTTAGTGCTTTAGAGAATATTAAGTACAAGTCCCCAGATGGAGGGAGGTTAGGATTAGACTATGTCATATGTTACAGTTAAAGAAAACGAATCATTAGACAGCGCTCTTCGTAGATTTAAGAGAAACTGTGCTAAGGCTGGTATCCAGCAGGAGATTCGTAAGCGTGAGCACTATGAGAAGCCTTCAGTAAAGCGTAAAAAGAAGTCTGAGGCTGCTAGAAAGCGTAAATTCTAATTTACGTTCAAGAATTTATGAAATCATGGCCTGTACCAGTTAATCTCGGTACAGGCTATTTTTCGGTTTATAGGAATGATATTTTTTTGGAGGTTTTATGGCACGTTCAGTTGAAGAAGAAATTAAGAGACGACGTACATTTGCGATTATATCTCACCCTGATGCTGGTAAGACAACTCTTACCGAAAAGTTTCTTTTATATGGTGGTCAGATTAATCTTGCAGGTTCAGTAAAGGGTAAAGCTACAGCAAGACATGCAGTATCAGACTGGATGGAAATTGAGAAGGAGAGAGGTATTTCCGTAACTTCTTCTGTACTTCAGTTTGAATATGATGGATATTGCATCAATATTTTGGATACACCAGGACATCAGGACTTCTCTGAGGATACATATCGAACCCTTATGGCTGCTGATAGTGCTGTAATGGTTATTGATGCATCAAAGGGTGTTGAGGCTCAGACAAGAAAGCTTTTTAAGGTCTGTGTTATGAGACATATCCCTATCTTTACATTCATCAACAAGATGGATAGAGATGCTAACGATACATTCGAGCTTTTAGATGATATCGAAAACGAATTAGGTATTGCCACAGTTCCTATTAACTGGCCGATCGGTTCAGGTAAGGAATTTAAGGGCGTTTATGATAGAAATACTAGATGTGTCAGAATGTTCTCTGATACTCAAAAGGGTACAAAGCAGGGTGAGGAGAGAATCCTTTCAGTTGACGACCCAGCTTTAAAGGAAGAAATTGGCCAGGATAAATATGACCAGCTTATGGAAGAGCTTGAGCTTCTTGATGGAGCAGGTGCTGAATTTAACCAGGATGAAGTTACTGCCGGTGAACTTAGCCCAGTATTCTTTGGTTCAGCTCTTACTAACTTTGGTGTAGAGACATTCCTTGAGCATTTCCTTCAGATGACATACAGCCCACTTCCTCGTAAGAGTGATATAGGCGAAATCAGTCCATTTTCTGAGGATTTCTCAGCATTTGTATTTAAGATTCAGGCTAACATGAACAAGGCTCACCGTGACCGTGTTGCATTCCTTCGTATTTGTTCAGGTACATTTGACGCATCAAAGGATTACTTACATGTTCAGGGCGGTCGTAAGGCTAAGCTTTCTGCACCTCAGCAGATGATGGCTGATGAAAGAAAGATAGTTGATAAGGCTTATGCTGGTGATATCATCGGTGTATTTGATCCAGGTCTTTATAGCATTGGTGATACCTTCACATCGGCTAAAAAGCCATTTAAGTTCGAAGGCATTCCAACATTCGCACCAGAGCATTTTGCCCGCGTTCGTCAGATAGATACAATGAAGCGTAAGCAATTTATGAAGGGTATTACCCAGATTGCACAGGAGGGTGCTATTCAGATATTCCAGGAGTTTAACACTGGTATGGAAGAAATCATTGTTGGTGTTGTTGGTGTTCTTCAGTTTGATGTTTTAAAATACAGACTTAACAACGAATACAATGTTGAAATAGCTCTTGAAAACCTTCCTTACGAACATATTAGATGGATTGAAGGAGATTACGATTTAGATAAGATTTCAGGTACATCTGATATGAAGAAGATTAAAGACTTAAAGGATAGACCACTTTTATTATTCGTAAATTCTTGGTCAGTTGGTATGGTTCAAGATAGAAACGAAGGACTTGTTTTATCGGAGTTTGGTACAAATTAATGACAATTAAAGAAGCTGCTAATGATAGAAATAATAACCTAAATATAATCCGTTTAATTGCCAGTCTGATGGTGTTATACATGCATTCTTTTGCTGTATCCATTTCAGATCAGTCCAAGGATATATTTTATGTCCTCACTAATCACAAGGATTTGGCAGGCGGTATTGCGGTTTATATATTCTTTATCATTAGTGGCTTTTTGATTTGCAGAAGCTTTGATAGGACAAGCAGTGTTTTTAAATATGCCAAAGCGCGATTCTTAAGAATATGGCCATTACTTTTTGTTGTAGTAATGGTACTTGCGTTTATTGTTGGGCCTATTGTTTCTGTATATACATTCTTCCAATATTTCGAATACGGCGATTTAAAGGGCTTTCTTTTAAATCTTTTATTTATATCAACTGATACAAATCTTCCGGGAGTTTTTCCTAATCACTATATACATAGTGTTAACGGATCTCTTTGGACTTTAATGTACGAAGTGATTTGGTATATCTTAGTGGCAATTACAAGCATTATCTGGAAGAAGAGACGATGGTTTGCCCCTGCGATGTATGTTATATTGGCTGGAATATATTTTGGAATTACTTATGGTCCTCTGGGAAGCTTAACTGTTTTGTCTTCTGGATATATGCTTAATATGTCTAAGCTTGGTATGTTCTTTACTATTGGAATGACAGCGTATCTATATTCAGATAAGATTATTCTTTCTGTATGGGCATTTGGCGTTGCAATCTTAGGCCTTGTCATGGGTATTTTATTTGGCAATTTTATATTTACTTTTAGCATTTGCGGAGCTTACATAATTTTTTATATTGCCTTCCAAAAACGTTTTATAGCAAAGTGGTATGACAAGGTAGGAGATTTGTCTTACGGAATATATATTATGACATTTCCTATTCAGCAGATATTAGTAGAATACTTGGGAAAGCCATCTAAAACTTACCACACATTAACCATGAATCCATATTTAAATCTGGCATTAACACTGGCCATTGTTGTGCCTCTTTCATGGCTTAGCTGGCATTTTATCGAACAGCCTTGTTTGAAATTAAAAAATAAATAGCTTGACGGATATAATTCTACAGTGTATATTATTTGGCAGTGACTTATGTCACTGTCTTTTTGTTTTTGTTTTTTCAATTTTTTATCCCATTTTTTGTTGACATTTTATATTAGATTCACTATTATTATACATAAAGAACGAACAGTTGTTCCGAACGGAGGTTTTATAAAATGGCAAACGAAGATAAGCTTAAAGCATTAGATGCTGCAATTTCGCAGATTGAAAAACAATATGGTAAGGGTTCTGTTATGAAGCTTGGCGAAGGCGCTAATATTCAGGTTGAAACAGTTCCTACAGGCTCTATTAGCCTTGATATAGCACTTGGCCAGGGTGGTTTCCCTAAGGGTCGTATTATCGAAATTTACGGACCAGAATCATCAGGTAAGACAACACTTGCACTTCACGCTGTAGCAGAAGTACAGAAGGCAGGCGGTATTGCTGGTTTCATCGATGCAGAACATGCTCTTGATCCTAAATACGCTAAGGCTATCGGTGTTAACATTGATGATTTATACATTTCTCAGCCAGACAATGGTGAGCAGGCTCTTGAAATCACAGAGACAATGGTTCGCTCAGGTGCTATGGATATTATCGTTGTGGATTCGGTTGCAGCATTAGTTCCAAAGGCAGAAATCGATGGAGATATGGGTGATTCACATGTAGGTTTACATGCTCGTCTTATGTCACAGGCCATGAGAAAGCTTACAGGTATTGTTGCTAAAACTAACTGTGTAGTTATCTTCATTAACCAGCTTCGTGAAAAGGTTGGCGTTATGTTTGGTAACCCAGAAACTACTACAGGTGGTCGTGCTCTTAAGTTCTACGCATCAGTTCGTATCGATGTTCGCCGTATCGAAGCTCTTAAGCAGAATGGTGAGGTTATCGGTAACAGAACTCGTGCAAAAATCGTAAAGAATAAGGTAGCACCTCCATTCAGAGAAGCAGAATTTGATATCATGTTTGGTGAGGGTATCTCTCGTGAAGGTGATATTCTTGATGTTGCTACTAATCTTGATATTGTACAGAAGTCTGGTGCATGGTATGCATACCTTGGTGAGAAGATTGGTCAGGGTCGTGAGAATGCTAAAACATACCTTAAGCAGAATCCAGAAGTATGCGAGGAAATTGCAGATGCAATTCGTGAGCATTACTCAGACGCAGATGAGTCTGAAGTTGGCTTGGTAGGTGGGGATAAGAAGGATGATATCCCAACAGAGGTTATTGAATAATCATGGAAGTATTATCTCTTGTTAAATTAACAAAGGGAAGAGCAAAAATCTGTCTCGCTGGCGGGACAGATTTTGTTCTATATAAAAAAGAATATGAAGCCTATGGAATAGAAGAAGGTGCCGATTTATCTGAAGCAGATTATATGCAGATTATTAACGAAATCCTTATTCCTAGATGTAAAAAAAGAGCACTTCATCTTTTAGAAAAGCAGGATCGTTCTGAAAAGAACCTCAGAACTAAGCTAAAAGAGGGTGGATATTCAGAAGATATAATCGATGTTGCTATTGATTATATCAATGAATATGGCTATTTAGATGACGCCAGAATGGCAGCTAGTCACATTAGGTTTTATCAGGATTCCAGAAGTAAAATGCGCCTTAAACAGGACTTGATTGGAAAAGGCATTTCATCAGATGTTATTGATAGAGTTTTAGAGGAAGAATATACAGCTGATGAGTCTGACCTAATAGAATCACTGATGATAAAAAAGCATTATGACAAGGAAAATGCAACCTACGAAGAGAAATCAAAAATGTACAGATTCTTGGCTGGAAGAGGCTTTTCATCGGATAGCATAAATAGAGTATTAAAATAGATATTACACCTACTATATATGGTATACCTAGGCTTGACATAAGCTTTATATAAAGTTAAACTAATTATGTTGAAGATTATAAATGAGAGCAATTAGCTTTTATTTTATATTCCAATTAGAAAATTAAATAAGGAGGTGCTCCTGTGAACGCAGTAACGATTATTGTAGCAATTGTCGTTGCCCTAGTAGCAGTTGTTGTCACCTTAATTGTTTCAAACCAGATTCATGAGAAACAAGGCAGAAATAAGGTTAATTCTGCCGAGGCTAAGGCTCGTGAGATAATTGATGAAGCAGTTAAGAATGCGGAAGCTAAGAAACGTGAGGCCATGTTAGAGGCAAAGGAAGATGCCATGAGACAGAAGAATGACCTCGATAAGGAAATCCGCGAGCGCCGAGCAGAAATTCAGAGAAGTGAGCATAGATTATCTCAGAAAGAGGATAATCTTGATAAAAAGCTCGATGCAGTTGAAAAAAGAGAAGCTGAATTCGCTCGTCAGGAACAACAGCTAAACAAGCAACGCGAGGAAGTTGCAAAGCTTAATCAGCAGCGTGTGCAGGAACTAGAGAGAATCTCCGGACTTACCTCCGAACAAGCAAAAGAACAACTTTTAAAATCTGTAGAAGAAGACGTCAAGTTAGACGCAGCAAAACTTATTAAGGAAAGCTTAGCTCAGGCAAAGGATGAAGCTGATAAAAAGGCTAGAGAGATAGTTGTAAGTGCTATCCAAAAGTGTTCAGCTGATCATGTTGCCGAAACAACAATTTCTGTTGTACAGCTTCCTAACGACGAAATGAAGGGACGTATCATTGGTAGAGAAGGACGTAACATTCGTACTCTTGAAACAATCACAGGTGTTGAGCTT
>JAEEGI010003375.1_pt1 | contig 38082 bp, 37 predicted proteins | sample 8958751 | NCBI WGS metagenome assembly JAEEGI01 (sample SAMN16246545, study PRJNA631951) | gut metagenome | biome: gut microbiome; feature: rumen; material: KS-attached | host: Bos | place: Iran: Karaj | collected 2018-10 | reverse complement strand
TCGCACTCACGTGAAGAAGGGTTCTATGTTCAACACTCCTCCTGTAGTGCCAATCTATTGCGCACTCCAGAATTTGAAATGGATCAAAGCACAGGGCGGTGTTGTTGCCATGGATAAGAGAGCCAACGAGAGAGCGGCAATTCTTTATGAAGAGATCGACCGCAACAAGCTCTTCCGCGGAACCGTAAAGGCTGAGGACCGTTCTGTCATGAACATCTGCTTCGTGATGAATGATGAATACAAAGACCTTGAGGCTGACTTCATGAAGTTCGCCACTGAAAAGGGAATGGTCGGAGTCAAAGGCCACCGCTCGGTTGGTGGATTCCGCGCATCTTGTTACAATGCCATGTCGGTTGAAGGTGTGAAAGCACTCGTACAGACTATGCAGGAATTTGAGAAGGCACATTAATCATGAATAACCTAAACCGGATTCTCTGTTCAGAATCCGGTTTTTATACTTTTTATCATTATGAAAGTCTTAATTGCAACTGAAAAACCTTTTGCACCTGTAGCGGTGGAAGGCATAAAGAAAGAAATCGAAAACGCAGGGTTTGAACTCGCTATTCTCGAGAAATACACTGAGAAACAACAACTCCTTGAGGCTGTGGCTGATGTGAATGCAATCATCATCAGGTCTGACAAAATCGATGCTGAAGTACTTGATGCTGCCAAGCAACTAAAGATTGTAGTGCGTGCTGGAGCTGGATATGACAATGTGGACCTCGAGGCAGCAACTCAACACGGAGTTGTCGTGATGAACACTCCTGGACAGAATTCCAATGCCGTAGCTGAACTCGTTTTCGGACTCCTTGTGTTTGCTGTGCGTAATTTCTACAATGGAAAAGCAGGTACTGAGCTTATGGGTAAGAAACTGGGTATTCTTGCTTTTGGCAATGTGGGGCGCAACGTGGCTCGTGTGGCTAAAGGATTCGGCATGGAAGTGTCAGCATACGATGCTTTCTGTCCGGCTGAAGCTATCGAGGCTGCTGGTGTCCATGCTGCTGCAAGCCAGGATGAACTCTTCGAGACTTGCGACATCGTCAGCCTGCATATTCCTGCAACTCCTGAGACAAAGCAGAGCATCAACAAAACGCTCGTCGGAAAAATGAAGAAAGGTGGTATCGTTGTCAACACTGCACGAAAAGAGGTGATTAACGAACCGGAACTCATCGAATTGATGAAAGAGCGTGAGGATATCAAGTATATCACTGATATCAAGCCGGATGCAGACGAACAGTTCGCACAGTTCGAAGGACGCTATTTCTCCACTCCTAAGAAGATGGGAGCACAGACCGCAGAGGCTAATATCAATGCGGGTATCGCTGCAGCCAAGCAAATCGTTGCTTTCTTCAAAGAAGGATGTGTGAAATTCCAGGTGAATAAATAATCAGACCGATAATGGGATGGATAGGTGTATGCTGTCCATCCCTTTTTTTACATTACACTTCTAACATGGCTATTGTAAAACCTTTCAAGGGCGTCAGACCGCCTAAAGAGTTTGTTGAGAAAGTTGAGTCAAGACCTTATGATGTGCTCAATTCTGAAGAGGCCCGGATGGAGGCTGGAGATAATGAAATGTCTCTTTACCACATCATTCGTCCAGAGATAAATTTTCCAGAAGGAACCGATGAGCATGACCCGAGAGTTTATGCCAGTGCGGCTGAGCAATTCCAGAAATTTCAGGATAAGGGATGGCTTGTGCAGGACAATAAGGAGCAGTATTACATCTATGCGCAGACCATGAATGGTAAGACCCAGTATGGTCTTGTGGTCGGGGCTTATGTTGATGATTATCTTAATGGAGTTATCAAGAAGCATGAACTCACGAGGAGCGACAAGGAAGAGGACCGCATGAAACATGTGAGGGTCAACAATGCCAACGTCGAACCGGTCTTCTTTGCCTATCCTGACAATCAAGTACTCCTTGAGCTCATCAACCGATATGCACAGACTAAACCAGAATATGATTTCATCGCCCCAATTGATGGATTTGGACATCAGTTGTGGATTATTTCAGATGAAAATGATATCAAAACGATTACCGAGGAGTTTGCAAAAATGCCAAGTCTCTATATTGCTGACGGACACCATAGATCTGCGGCTGCAGCTTTGGTCGGAGCCGAAAAAGCAAGGCTGAATCCAAACCATAAGGGAGATGAGGAATACAACTATTTTATGGCGGTATGCTTCCCTGCTTCTCAACTCACGATTCTTGACTACAATCGTGTGGTAAAGGACTTGAATGGACTTTCTTCACAGCAGTTTATTGAGGCTTTGACAAAGAACTTCGATGTGCAGAAAAAAGGTAACGAGAACTATAAACCTCAGCAACTGCATGAGTTCTCACTCTATCTTGATGGAGAATGGTACAGTCTAAAAGCCAAACCGGGTACTTTCGATGATAGCGATCCGATTGGAGTGCTTGACGTGAGCATTTCATCAAAACTCATTCTTGATGAAATCCTTAACATCAAAGACCTCAGACGCGACAAGAGGATTGACTTTGTCGGTGGATTACGTGGACTCGATGAACTCAAACGGAGAGTGGACAGCGGAGAAATGAAAATAGCGCTGGCGCTCTATCCGGTTACGATGAAGCAGATTATGGATATTGCTGATTCGGGAAATATCATGCCGCCTAAGGCTACGTGGTTTGAACCGAAACTACGCTCCGGACTTGTTATCCATAAACTGTCTTGACAGTCTGAAATTGATTGTTTTTCTGAATATCAGCATTCTTTGCAATGGATAAATACCTAACCATTCAAGCTCCTGCTGAAGGAACTTACACGGAGAAGCGAAGCAAATTTCTTGCTTTCGCTTTTCCTGTTTATTCCGTGGAGGAAATCAAGGGAATCGTTGCTGAATATCAGAAAAAATATTATGATGCGCGCCACGTATGCTATGCTTACATGCTTGGGGTGGAAAGAACTGTTTTCCGGGCTAATGATAATGGAGAGCCATCGGGGACAGCAGGCAAGCCTATTCTTGGACAAATCAACTCCAACAACCTCACAAATATCCTGATTGTTGTGGTTCGTTATTTCGGAGGTATAAAACTGGGAACCGGAGGCCTCATCGTGGCTTATAGAATGGCGGCAGCCGAAGCACTGGCCAACGCCACTTTCATTGAGAAATATGAAGAAGGTACGCTCTCTTTTTCTTTCGAATACCCATTCATGAATGAGGTGATGAGAATAATAAAAGAGGAGAATCCAGAGATTGTGGAGCAGAACTTTGACAATGATTGCATCATGACGTTGAGAATACGAATGGACTCCATTCCTAAATTGAGGGCAAGATTAGAAAAGGTCACTTCGCTTACTTGGAAATGAGGGAAGGATGAGAATAGGGGATTAGGGATGATCAAGTCTGTTGAATGCCATTTTCTCCAGAGTTTCCACTGCCTCTGTCAATTCTTCTTCAAAGCGGTCGTGCTGACGTAGAAAATCAGGCTTGCCATGAGAAATCAAATCATATAATTCCTGATTCATGCCGTCAACGTAGGAACTGATGGCAATTTCTATGTCATCTTTTTGCCAGTCCATCGTGGAATGTACATAAACACGGTGCTTCTGGTGCATGAAGCTGTAGGCGGTCTCTATGCTGTCTTTCGGAATCATCTGATTGTCATTCATCATAACCGACTGGACGGAATTGCATCTGATCTTCGCTGAAAACGTATCCATGGGATTGAAGGTAGGATTTCAGCTCTTCTGGCTCAACATTGAAGTTGTAGCATAATGACTCAAGGGTGTCAAATTCTTCATCACGAAGCAGCATATTCACGCTGGATACCAGTATCGCGGGTTCTTTGGGTAAATAATCCATTTTGAAAATTTTTTGCAAAGTTAAGCAAATTGTGGGATTTTTAGCCTTTTTTTTGTATTTTTGCATCAACAATCCTTAACTTTAGCTATATGAAAACTTTGTTTTTTATTATTTTCCTCATGCTGGCATCTCTTTGTGCTCAAGCGCAAAGCATCAGTTATATTGAGACCACTAAGGCTTGGCATTATGTCTATGACCAAAATGGGAAGAAAATACGTACAATCAGTACCAGCCAGGGTCAAATCGTGGCTTATTCATCTTCTTTTTATATTCTGAAGCAAGGTTCTGCTTTCTATGTCACATACGACCCTAACGGCAAACGGCTTTATTGTTTCAGTGCATATAATGTTGGGGAAGTGATTGCAGCTTCTGGCGACACATTCACCAGCAGAAATGGAAGTTGGATCTACACTTGGGATAAGAACGGTAAGAAAATCAATACCAGAACGGCTAATTGAATGGATGCAGTCTTTATATAATTACCCTTATGCTTTTGATTTTTGATTTCGACGGAACGCTCTGCGATACACGACACAATATTTTGCTCACGATGAAGGCCACTATTGTTGAGTTACAACTTCCCACAAGGACAGATGCTCAATGTGTGGCCACTATCGGTTTGCCTTTGACCGGATGTTTCCGACAACTTTTCCCACATGCTGATGAAGACACCATTTTGCGTTGTGCATCAACTTACAGGAGAATTTTTGCCGAAAACCTTCAACATGTTGAGCCAAAACCATTTCCCCATGTAGTTGATGGTATTAGGAGGTTGAAGCAAAACGGACATACGCTCACCATTGCATCATCGCGTTCCCATGCTTCTCTGATAGAACTCACAGAATTGATGGGGATAGGGAAATGTCTTGACCTTTGTCTTGGAGCTGATGATGTGGAAAAAGCTAAGCCAGACCCTTTTCCGGTAATCAAGACTTTGTCGCTCACAGGATTTAAGGCTGGGAATGCATTGGTGGTGGGGGATATGCCTGTAGATGTGCTGATGGGAAAACACGCTGGAACCCACACTTGTGGAGTGACTTATGGAAACAGTTCGGAGGAACAGCTAAGGTTGGCTGGAGCGGATTTTCTTATCCAAGACTTCTCTCAGATTTTTCAAATCATAAATTTGCTCTCAAATAAATCATGAAGGCGCCATTCACAGTTGCGGTTTTAAATTGGTTTTCACAGCATCAAAGAATGTTGCCGTGGAGAATGACGAAGGATCCTTACGCTATCTGGCTCAGTGAGATTATTCTACAGCAAACACGCATTCAGCAAGGTATGGATTATTGGTATAGATTCATGCGCAGATGGCCCTATGTGGAAAAACTGGCAAATGCCACCGAGGATGAGGTGTTGAGGGAATGGCAAGGGCTTGGTTACTACAGCAGGGCGAGGAACCTACATGTGGCAGCACGTCAGATTGTGGAATTGGGCCATTTTCCAGACACTTTTGACGAAATCCGGAAACTGAAAGGAGTGGGGGATTACACGGCTGCGGCTATTGCGTCAATTGCTTTCAATATTCCAGTGGCAGTGGTCGATGGTAACGTCTTCAGGGTGTTGGCACGTTATTTCGGGGTGGACATTCCTATCAACACAACAAATGGGAAGAAAACTTTCATGGCTTTGGCACAAGAACTCTTGCCAGCCGACCAGCCTGCGGCTTTCAATCAAGCAATGATGGACTTTGGAGCGGTACAGTGCACGCCTAAGTCACCAGATTGCAGTCAATGTCCGCTGATGGAGACTTGTGATGCAAGTACGACGGGACGTGTGGATGCACTCCCTGTTAAAATCAATAAGATCAAAATCCGAGAACGGCATTTCTCTTATTATTACATCCGCTTTGTTGATGGATCCGTCAATTGGACTGCTATACGTAAACGCCCTGCTGGAGATATTTGGCAGGGACTTTGGGAACCGCTTATGGTGGAGGAACATGAAAAACCACCTTTTGTTGATGAACCAATCTTGATGAAGCATAATGTCAGGCATGTGCTTACGCATCAGGTTATTCATGCCGATTTCTATCTTTATATCACAAAAAAGAAGCCGCCACTCAGTGACGACTTTATTTGGGTAAAGGAGGAAGACCTCGACCGATATGCGTTTCCACGGTTAGTGGGAATGCTGCTTGAGGTCTTGCCTCGATAATTTTGGTGGACTTGCTTCAGAGATTGTTTACTGGTCTCTGAAATTCCATTTTGAGTTGTCGGAATTGAAGTCATATTTCGCAAGGGTAGGAGTGCTGTCACCTGCAGAGTATAGCACATAAGTGGTGTTCAGACCATCTTCACCAGGAATGCGTTTCGGCAGCAGGCGGAATGTGCCGTCAACCAACTGCTCAATACGCCACAACTCATTGTCCTTACCGCTGAACGTTGGGACGGTGGTCAATTCCTTCTCAGATGTTGCTGCCAAGGCACGGTTTGTTCCTGCAATCACAATCTTGAAATAAGGGCCGCCAAGATAACCGCCGGCTTCTGCCACCGGTTCTATGCTCCAACGCTGGTGTGGACGGAACATATAGTCACCTATACGCAAACCGATTTCTCCAGAAGGCCACCCTCCGATTACATCCTCCAGTTTTTGATTCTCAATCTTGACGAGCGGCTTTGACTGATCCATATTCCAGAAGCGTTCACGCTCTTGCTGGATGCGGACGAAGTCAACAGCAAGCTCCAGTGAATAGCCGCGGCGTTCGGACTCTATTTCAAAGGTGCCACCCTTGAAGCGATTACCGGCTACTGGCCAGCCGTTTTTCCACAGCAGTGGGCGGATGCCGAGAACACTCCGGCCACTGCGGTCAAAATCAGCCTCATAATGGCACGACATAATCTCAACGCCCTCATCGATGATTGTACGACCAAAATGACCAGGCCCACAGACACGGTCGCCTGCACCAATCACCATCTTGCCTCCTCCATGAAGCATGTCACGACCCATGTTGTCAACGTATGGACCGGTCACTTGCTTCGAACGGCCAACTACGATGTTGTATGTGGAATTCACTCCGTCACAGCACGTTCCATGGGTACCAAGCAGATAATACCAACCATCACGGTAAATCAGGTCTGTGGCTTCACAGTCGATGGCGATGTCCTTTTCTTTATTGCCTTTCTTACGGAAACCGGTTTTGGGGTCAAGTTCAATCAGTCGGATATTGCCGAAATAGGTGCCATAGCTCACCCATAACCTGCCTTTAGGATCCATCAGCAGGCAAGGATCTATGGCGTCATTGTCCTCCATACCATCACTTGCTGCCACTTCCACGGCTTCTGTGTATTTGAAGTCTGGCGACTTGGGATCCAATGTCTTGTTCCACATCGTCAGAATCCTGCCGTTGTGGCCACCACCTAAACCACCGCCGGTGGCTCCATAAATCACAAGATATCGATCACCGATTTTCATCACATCAGGAGCAGCACCGCCACCAGGACGTTCGGCGCCGCCATGCCATGTCCAGCCGTCTTCTGAGATTAAACCGCCACCTCCGGTACCGAATGTATAGTATTTACCTTCACATTCGGCTATCGTTGATGGGTCATGAATATAGGGAGCGCCTTCTTGTGCTGAAAGATTCAGGCTGAATGCTGAAAGAAGAATCAGATTGAATATTTTTTTCATTGTATTGTCTGTTTTCGTTTGTTTTTGTGGATAATATCTGAAAATGAATTGCTGGGTTATTCTGCTGTCTTCACTTTGTAGTTGGTCACAGGGCTGCCGTCTTCTTTCAAGAAACGAACACAGAAATCACTCATGCCGGGACCATTGATCACAGAACAACGGAGAACGTTGATGCCCTTGCGTAAAGTCAGGCGGTTTGACATGCCATCGTCTTCCACCATACGCCGGTCGCCCGAAAGCAGCAAGACGCGCTCACCGTTCAACCACCATGATGAGGCGCTGTTGCTTCCTGCAGCCAGACGGACGTTTGGAATATCTTCATCACATTCTATCAGCGTCACACCACAGAACAGCACGCCATAGGTCTGCTTTTTGTTGATGTCGGCAAACCTGAACAGTTTCACATTATAGCGGTCACTCTCCAGCTCATGCCACACCAAACTCTGTTTTTCCACCTTTTCCTCCTGACCAGCTTTTGGAATGACGGTGGACTGACCTTTGAAATATTCTTTGGCGAAATTCTCATTTAGGTAACTGTCTGTGAACACTGTGTTGGAACGGTTGGGTTTGTCTATCGGATCCAGCAATAACCAACGGCGGATGAAACCATTCTTGTCGGGAGTGGAAACTTGTCCTGATGGGGAATGGAAATAGTTTTCACGATTCTTGAATTCTATCCAATCTATTGCTGCACCTTTACCCTCACAACTTACATACAGGTCGGTCACACCTTGAGGAATATATTCCAATGCAGAAGTGACAGTTTGCCATCTTCCGCGGATGTCTCTTCTGAACTGGCCTTCGGTCAGACATACTATTTTTAATCTGGCTATCACCTTGCCTTTGGCATTCTTTTCTCGGATCACCATTTCGGTGTTCTCTTCGGCTTTAACGCTGGCAATCAGATAACTGTCTGATTTCAGGTTCTTGAAATCCACGTCATTATATTTCAACCATCCGTTTTTGCCACCAAGATTGGCATACCAACCGCGGAATGTGTTGATGGTGTCTAACAATGCGTAAGTCACATCTTTACCGGCTTCACTGTATCGGTCTACGTCAATACGGGAAATCGCATCATTGATGCCCACACCGCGGAGGGTTGGTTTAACCTCTTGAATGCTGCCGTCTTTATTGAAATAGAGACGGTCTATACGGGCTGCACGGAGTTTGTCGAATTTCGGGGAATAATCATTGTGGTGGTAGAATAAGTACCATTGACCTTTATATTCAATGATGGAATGATGGTTTGTCCAACAGCCAGTTGGAGACTCTTCCATGATCAGACCTTTGAAAGTCCATGGACCAAGTGGATTGCTACTTGTTGCATAGGCCAGGGTTTCTGTGCCGCCTTCTTTCCTCACCCAAGGAAAAGTAAGGTAGTACACTCCGTTGCGCTTGAAGGCGTATGGACCCTCTTTAAAACCATCTGGCAAGCCTTCCATCACCTGCTGACCACCTGCCAATTCTTTCATGTTCGGGTTCAGTTTCGCACCGCGGATGCCCATGCCACCCCAGTATATATAACTTTCACCGTCGTCATCAATCAACACGCATGGATCAATACCCATTACTCCTTTTATTGGTTCGGATTCAAAACGGAAGGGACCGGATGGGGAGTCTGAGATGCCAACTCCAATGCCAAAACCCCTGCGTTCGCCTTTAGGTGTGGCAGGAAAATAAAAGTAATACTTGCCATCTTTGCATACACAGTCAGGAGCCCACATCCCGTAACTTTCTGGACGTACCCAGTCCACGTCATTATGTGTCACGATCACTCCATGGTCATCCCATTCTGTCAAGTTCTCTGAAGAGAACACATGGTAGTCAGCCATGCAGAACCAATCTTGGCGTTGGCCTTCTGGAGCAGGAATGTCGTGAGATGGATACAAATAAACCTTGCCGTTAAACACTCGTGCAGTCGGGTCTGCGGTAAATTGGTCGCGGATAATCGGATTCTGTGCAGAAGCCGTCATGGCCGAAACCAATAGAATAGCGGTAATTGTTTTTCTATTCATTGTTGTCAATTAGTTAAAAATGTTTTGCAATTTACGAATATTCAACCAATTATCATTCGTTATTTGATACATTTTCTTTCACTATTGAATCAACAAAATTCCCAGGCACCAAATACGATGCCTGGGATACTGCAAACATGAACGAAAAGCATAAAAGTAATGTATTGCAGTGATGATTTGTGGCTCTTTGTGCGTATCTTTGCGACTTTCTGACTTTCTATTATTATAACGTCAATTTCAATAGTTTTGTTACAATTAATTTAAACCGTTCGAAAGAACACAAAAAAGCCCATGAGCGAAAACTCATGAGCGGGAAGGAATTGTAAATCGAGCTATTCTATTTCTTCAAGGTGAAGACAAAGCGGATGCCTTGGTCCTGTTTTTTTTCGGCATGAATGTTGCCTCCATGAAGAACCACAGCATTCTTCACGATGGATAAGCCCAGACCGGTGCCGCCAAAGGTTCGTGAACGGCCTTTGTCTATGCGGTAAAATCGCTCGAATATTCGGGATAAATGTTTTTCACTTATGCCTTGACCATTGTCGCTGAATGTGAATTGCCAGCTGTCGGACAATTCTGTGGTATTGATCTCTATCGTGCTCCCATCTCCGGCATAATTGATTGAGTTGTCGAATAAATTGCGGAAGATGCTGTATAGCAAAGCATAATTACCTGTGACAAACACACTGGAAGGAAGATAATTGTTCAGTTTTATGCCTTTTTGGTTCATCGACAAGCTCGTCTCTTTCGTGATTTCAGAGATAATCTCATTCACGTCCATCTTTTGCATCGCTATCATTTCAGGAGCATAATCCATCCGGTTTAGCGTGGACAGATCTTGAAGAAGATTCGTCAGACGTTCTGCCTGAGCATGAGTCCTGGCTATAAATTCGTTTTTCTGTGATGTACTGAGGTTCGGGTTGTTGATGATTGTTTCTGTAAAACCTAAAATGCTAGCCACAGGGGTCTTCAATTCATGAGCGATGTTCTGAGTCAGTTCCCTTCGCATCTTGTTTTCTTTAGCCGATTGCTCAAGGCGGATACGCTCATCCATCTTTCTTGCATAGCGCATGAGCAAAAATGACAATCCAAACATCACGACAACAGAGAATATCAGCAAATGCCAGTCGCTTGCCTCATCAAACGGATTGAGGTAAATGCGGTCGTAATCCTCAAATAAGATGAATATCAGTGCATAAACACAAAAGATTATCATCACACTGATAAACATCTTGTTGCCTTCACTCAGTTTGTGCATGAATGTGGGAGAACAATTTATTATAAATATCAACTTATATGATGCAGTAGCCAAAACCCTGACGCGTGCATAATAATTCTGAGCAGGAACCCAACTTTTTCCTGAGTCGGGTGATATTCACGTCAACGGTGCGTTCGGTCACAATCACGTCTTTTGGCCAAACGGATTCAATCAGTTCCTGACGGGAGAACACCTTGCCGGGATGGCTCAGTAATAGGCGGAGTATGTCAAATTCTGTGCGGGTTACTGACACTTCGATGTCGTTGATCCAAACGGACTTGTGAGCATAATTCACTTTGATGCCTTTATAGCTGAACACATCATCTTCTTTTTCCTCCTTTTTGGAGGTGCGGGTCAGAACGGCTTTCACACGGGCCAACACTTCGCGTAGAAAAAATGGTTTGGATATGTAGTCATCGGCACCAAGACCGAAACCCTTCAGTATGTCGTCTTCTGTGTCCTTGGCTGTTAAGAATATGATTGGAATGGAGGAGGTGGCGGGATTTTTTTTCACTACTTTTGCCATCTCAAAGCCCGACATACCTTCCATCATCACATCAAGTATCAGTAAATCAAAACTTTCTATCTCAATGTCCAGGGCTTCCTCGGCTGAATATGAGGCTTCTACCTCATAGCCGGCCATGTGGAGATTAAGTGAGAGAATGTCGCAGAGGTCTTTCTCGTCATCTACTACTAATATGCGTTTCTTGTTCATACTATTGCAAAGGTAATAATATTATATTATTTTCTGAAAAAAAGTTTCTTTCTTTTGATAATCATGTCAACAGTTATCCATTCTGACATTGGGAATCATCATGAATTTCTGAACAGAAATGCAAGAGAGGGTATCACATCTTTGAAAATTTAGCTTCTACCACATTCACAACGTAGTCGCCCAAACGCTCACATTCGTTTACCAAGTCTATGTAAGCGGTGCCGATATAGTAGTTGTATTTGTGGTCATTGATATCAACCACGTTTGCTGACTTAATCTGGTCGCGAAGCTGGTTTATCTCATTTTCTATGCGGTAGGTTTCCTTCATCGTCGTGTCTTCACGGCGGTTTTTCAATACCACAATCATCTGGGCTAGAGCGGTGTCTGTCAGTTTCATCATCTCTTGAAGAGCTGACATCTGGGATTCTGTGAATGATTCCTTCTTGTCTTTCACTCGGTGGAAGATACGGGCAAGATTATAGCACGCGTCACCTACACTCTCCAGCTCACTGATCGCACGCATCAGGTAATGGATTTTGGTCATGGTCTCTTCGCTCAGCTGAGAATCGCATACTTTCTCCAAATATTGAGCGATTTCTATTTCCATCTTGTCGCTGATATCTTCATATTTCACAATGCGGTTATATGTCTTCTCGTAAGCTTCTTCATCTTTCTCTACACTGATGGATATCACCATGCCAAACATGCGCCTCATACGTTCACCAAACACCATCACTTCTTTCTGAGCCTGTAACACCGAAATTTCTGGGGTTGACATCAAGCCACCCTCAATATATTTAAGCCGAACAGGTTCGTTGTCATCTTCTTCATCGCTTTTCTTACCTTTGATGACTTTGCACACGATTTTCTCTATCTGAGGAATGAACCATATCAAAATAAAGGTGTTCAGCACATTGAAGCAGGTATGGAACGTGGCCAGGACCACACTTAGTTTGCCCGTGTTCTTCAAGAATGTGGCAGTATCTACTGAGTCTTTTGTCATCGTCACGTCAAAACCTACAAGCGAACATACAAAATTGATGAATGGATGGAAGATGATCAGTATCCATATCACACCGAATACATTGAAGAACATATGGGCAAAAGCGGCGCGACGGGCTTGAGTGGAGGCGGAGAGAGCTGCGAGGTTGGATGTCACGGTAGTACCGATGTTCTCACCCATCACAAGCGCAATTCCTTGATAGATTGGGAGGGCACCACTGGAGCACAGAATCATTGTGATGGCCATCACGGCGGCAGAAGACTGACAGCACATGGTCAGCAAACCACCGATGAAGAGGAACACAATTGTAGTCCAAAAACTGTTTGGATCAAACGACTGGAAAAATTCCAAAATAGCTGGCTGTTCGCCAAGGTTCATGTCCATTCCTGTTTGGCGAAGAGTACCCAAACCTAAGAACATGAATGACAAACCAAAGATGAAGTCACCTATGCTTTTGTTTTTCTTTCTGTATATGAGGAAGATGGCTAAGATAAAAGCTGGCCATACCAGATTTGTAATGTTGAATGCGAAACCAGCTGACATAATCCAGGCTGTCAGCGTTGTGCCGATGTTCGCACCCATTATCACACTGATTGCCTGAGCCAAGGTGAGCAGACCAGCATTCACGAAAGATACGGTCATCACGGTAGTGGCGGTGGATGATTGAACTGCGGCCGTTACGAACATACCGGTGAACATACCAGTAAAGCGGTTGGTGGTCATCCTGCCCAAAACATGACGAAGCTGAGGACCTGCCATTTTCTGAAGGGTCTCACTCATCATCTTCATTCCGAACATCAATAAAGCAAGAGAGCCTAATAACTGGAATACCAGCATCAATACACTTTGTGAACTTTCCATTAGAGTTATATACTTATGGTTTCTTTATGCAAAGTTATAGCTCAATTCTTATAATGAAAAATTATCCTTGTTACGATTGTGTTACAATTGTGACATCTTTATTGAGTTATGGCATTTCTTTTATTTATCTCGTTGATGATGAGCGCAACTTCTCATTTATCAATGGGTTAGATTGTCTTGTGATTAGTATGCGCTATAAAAAACGGACACGTTAGACGTGCCCGTTTTCTTATATGATATTGCATTGGACTTAATCTAAGCCAAACAAGATTCTCAATCCGCCGTCAACACCACTGAAGCCCATGAAGGCCATGGCCAGCAAGCCGGCCGTGATCAGAGCTAAAGGCATGCCTTCAACGGCTTTAGGAACTTTGTTCATCTCCATTTGCTCACGAAGACCGGCAAATAAAACCATTGCCAAATAAAAGCCAAGGGCTGTGGAGATTGCATAGACCATGCCGGAAAGTAAGTCATAATCCTTCTGAATCACAAGGATGGCCACACCGAGAATACAACAGTTCGTCGTAATCAATGGAAGAAACACACCTAAGGCTTGGTAAAGGGATGGAGACACTTTCTTCAAGATAATCTCTACCATCTGAACCAATGCGGCAATCACCAAGATGAATGCAATGGTCTGAAGATAACCAAGGTCGTTCGGGTCAAGAACGTATTTCTGTATGAAATAGGTCACTAAAGTGGCGAGAGTAAGCACAAATGTTACGGCCATACCCATGCCAGATGCTGTCGATACTTTCTTGGATACTCCAAGGAACGGGCATATTCCAAGGAACTGCGACAACACGATATTGTTTACAAATATCGCTGTGATAAATATCAAAATATATTCCATAATTATGCCTTTCTAAGTTTGTTTACTAATGCAATCAGATAACCTAACACGATGAAGGCACCGGGAGCCAACACAAACATCAGCATTCCGCCGCTCTCACCTTGAAGAGGGATACCGGCGATGCCGAAATCATCACTCTTGAAGACTACGCCTGTGCCAAGTATCTCACGGCAGGCACCGAGAAGGGTGAGAGCCATTGAGAAACCAAGACCGATTCCGATTCCATCGAAAATGGAGGAAATAGGACCGTTCTTGGCGGCGAAGGCCTCGGCACGACCAAGGATAATGCAGTTTACCACAATTAGTGGGATGAACAAACCAAGTGTTGCGTATATGCCAGGAAGATAAGCCTGCATCAACATCTGAAGGATGGTCACCAAGGAGGCAATCACTACGATATAAGATGGGATGCGGACCTGATCGGGAACTAGATTCTTGATCAAGGAGATGATGAAGTTGGAGAGAATCAACACGAAAGTGGTGGCCAAACCCATTGAAAGGCCATTGATGGCTGAGGAGGTCGTTCCCAGCGTCGGACACATACCAAGGAGAAGCACAAATGTCGGGTTCTCATTGATCAGACCGTTTTTCAATATCTTAAAATAACTCATAGTATCTATCTCCTTTCTTTACTTTGATGCTTCATTTTTACCATACAATTGGTCATACGCATTCTTAATAGCCAACAGGAATGCACGGGAGGTGATGGTTGATGCCGTGATAGCATCCACTTCGCCACCATCTTTGCTTACCGTGAAGTTGTTCTTGCCAGGGTTCATGCCGATGATGTTGCCCTTGCCGTCTTTCTGGAACCAAAGACCGGCTTTAGCACCAAGACCCGGAGTCTCGGCGTGTTCCAATATCGTATAACCTAAGATTGTGCCTTCTGGATCAAAACCAACCAGGACTTTCAAATTGCCACCGAAACCATTCTCGCTGGTCTGAACGGCATTACCAAGAACTTTGCCGGAGGCATCGCTTACGGCATATACCTCAAACGTTTTCTCTTTACCGCCTATCGTGGCTGTCTGGGTTTCCGGATCAGCTACCTGAACATCACCGCCGCCCATCACTTCCTTGATGCCGTTGGCTAAGTTGTCTGCGTTGATCTTCTCTATCTGTGGAGCGGTCACGCTGTTAACGTATGCAAGAATGCCGCCCGCTACTACGGCGATTACTGTCAACACAATCGCCATATTCGTTAAGGATGAACTGAGCTTTTTCATTTCTTGACTACCTCCCCGAATCGTTTTGGTTTAAAATAGTTGTTAATTAATGGAACGAAGGCATTCATTATCAGGATGGCGAATGACATTCCTTCAGGATAAGCGCCCCATGTTCGGATTACTACTGTCAGGAAACCAATGGCAACACCATAAACCAACTGACCCTTCTTCGACATTGGAGAGGTCACATAGTCTGTGGCCATGAAGATGGCTCCAAGCATCAAACCGCCTGATACCAGGTCCATGAATGGAGATGGGTATTCAGGCTTAGCCAGGTGAAGGGCGCCGGCAAAGATGAATACGGTGGCGAGAATGCTGACTGGAATATGCCAAGTGATAATCTTCTTGTAAAGCATGTAGAAAAGACCAATCAAAAGGGCTAACTCACATACCTCACCCATACTTCCTCCTGTCTGACCAGTGAACATGTCGAGAAGGGAGTTCGGAATTTTCTCAATAGCATCAGTGTTGCCGTCTTTTATGGCTTGCTTCATCAAGGCAAGTGGGGTGGCGGCTGTTTCTGCGTCAACATTGAAGAATCCCTGAAGTGGCTTTGGCCAGGTGGTCATCTGAACAGGGAATGAAATCAGGAGGAAGGCGCGGCCGGCAAGAGCAGGATTGAAGAGGTTGCAACCTAATCCGCCAAACGTCATCTTAACCACGCCGATGGCAAACAAAGCACCTACCATCACTATCCATAGAGGAAGGTTGGATGGAAGGTTGAAAGCCAGCAACACACCAGTCAGGATGGCGGAACCATCCAACACAGAAGTGTCAGTGCGTTTCAGCATGTATTTGTTGATTGCCCATTCAAAGAACACACATGAGGCAACCGATACAAGGGTCACTAATATGGCACCGATTCCAAAATATACAAACGAACAGAGTAGGGCAGGAACAAGGGCTATCAACACACCATACATGTTCTTGCTCACACTGTCCCCAGAATGGACATGCGGTGACAATGAAACTGTTAATTTATTCATGTTGTTTGTGATTATTGCAAGTTGTTTGTTAACGTGCTGTTTTTATTCAGTTTTTTCTTTGTCCATGCTTATTTGGCATGACGGGCACGGATGATGCCCATTACGGTGGACTTGCCTACTCGGATTAAGTCAAGCAATGGACGATGAGATGGGCAGGTGAACTGACATGAGCCGCATTCTATGCAGCTGGTCACATCTTCTGCTTCACTGCGTTCCCAATTCTGAGCTTCCGACAACTTTGAGAGAAGGAATGGCTCAAGACCCATTGGGCAGGCATTCACACACTTGGCACAACGGATGCATGGCTGAACTTTACCACGTTTCGACTCTTTGTCGTTCATTATCAACACTCCTGAAGAGCCTTTGCAAATAGGTACATCAGTGTTCATCAGGGCCTTTCCCATCATCGGACCACCACCAATCACCTTACCAGTGTCGGAAGGAAGACCGCCGCAGGCATCAATCAGCTGGCTCATTGGTGTTCCCATCCTGACGAGGAAGTTGCTTGGGTGAGCTAAGCTTTTGCCGGTTACTGTCACAACGCGCTCAAACAATGGTTTGTTCTTCATCACGGCTTCATAAACAGCCATGGCAGTACCTACATTCTGAATGATGGCACCAACACTCACAGGCAAGGCTGGAGGTGCTGGAACTTGACGCTTGATTACTGCGTCAATCAACTGCTTCTCACCACCTTGAGGGTATTTCACCTTCAATGGAACGACTTCAATATTCGCAAACTTGTGATAATATTGTGCCTTTTCCGACATCAACTTGATGGCGTCGGGTTTGTTGTTCTCTATGCCGATGTAGGCACGGTTCACATTCACTGCTTTCATCAGCAAGGCAACGCCTTCAAGAATCTCATCTGGATGTTCAAGCATCAAGCGGTGGTCAGCCGTCAAATATGGCTCACATTCCACTGCGTTGATAATCACGCAGGTGGGATGGGAACCTGGAGGAGGGGTAAGCTTCACATGAGTTGGGAAGCAGGCACCACCCATGCCGACTATGCCGGCGTTCTTGATCTTCTCTATGATTTCTTTTGAGTCTAAGTCATATACCTTGTCAATGTGAACAAGTTCTGGACTTCTGTCTATGCTTTCTTCCCATTCATCACCTTCAACTGTAATGTAAACAGCTGGTTTCGGATAACCGCTTGCGTCAATCACGGTGTCTATCTTCAGCACGGTGCCTGAAACCGACGAGAATATCGGAGCGGATACAAAACCTCCAGCTTCAGCGATTTTGGTGCCGACTTTCACCTTGTCGCCTTTCTTCACGATAGGGGTGGCAGGAGCACCGATATGTTGACCCATAGGAAAAACAGCGGTCTTTGGCAAATCAGCCACTTTAATCGGGGCGGAGGCTGTCAGTTTGTTTTCAGCGGGATGTACTCCACCTATTCTAAATGTTTTCACTATTTCTGGTTTTTCGGATTGCTATTTCATTTGATTAACTCATTCTGCCTTGGAACCGTCTGTTTCCAACTCAGGCTTCACGGCTGGCTTTGCAGGAGCGGCAGCAGGCTTTTCTGCTGGCTTTGCAGGTGCGGCTGCAGTTTTTTCTGCTGGCTTTGCAGGAGCGGCTGCAGGTTTTTCTGCTGGCTTGGCAGGAGCTGCAGGTTTTGGCTCAACTGGCTTCGGCTTCAGTACCGGCATGTTGATTCCAGTAATGACCTTCTTCGGACATTCCTGCTCACATTTCCGGCAGTTACGGCATTTTTCTGGATCGATGTAAGCAAGGAAACTGTCAACATGGATGGCATCAAATGCACAAACCTTCACGCATTTCTGGCAACCGATACATGCTGCGTTGCAGGCTTTCATGGCAACGGCGCCCTTGTCCTTGTTCATACAGCGAACGACTACACCCATCTTCTTGGCGCCTTTCATGCTGCGAATCTCAATGATGTGGCGAGGACAGGCTTTGGAGCAGGCACCACAGGCTGTACATTTTGTGGCATTTACCTCAGGAAGACCTGTTTCAGGATTCATCTTGATGGCGTCGAACTGACAGGCAGCTACGCAGTCACCGCAACCCAGACATCCGTATGGACAAGCGGTCTCACCCATGCTTGTGCTGTTGGCAACCTTGCAACTCATCACACCGTCGTACTCTACTAACCGAGGACGGTTCTCGCATGTGCCGTTGCATCTTACTACTGCCAGTTTCGGAGCGCTGGCCTCTGCCTTCATTCCGAGGATGGCGGCCACTTTCTCCATTACAGGCTGACCTCCTACTGGGCAGTTCAAGCCTTCAAGGCTTCCTGCGTCAGCTGCTTTCACGCATGCGGCGGCAAGACCGCCACAACCTGGAAAACCGCAACCTCCGCAGTTGGCACCGGGAAGAACTTCCTGAACTTGTCCTAAACGAGGGTCTTCTTTTACTGCAAATTTTTTCGACAATAGGTACAACACCAATGCGGCAATCAGTCCTATTGCGCCTAAAACAATTACAGCGATTAGAATTACGTTCATAAATAATTTAATTTAGTTTATATTTTAGTTGTTAGTTCTTTTTTCATGTTTCGAAGGCATCAGAATTTGTGCCCCTCTGCAAAAATCCTTATTTTTCAGGAGGAAGGGCGTTTAATCCAAAAGGAGAAACTCTTTGACATCTTGTCATTGAAAAAATGAAGCACCAAATAATAAACGGCTAGTATAATCAATATGCCAACCATGATCATTTGTTCGTTCAAGGAAAGGAAATAAGTGCCGCAAACTACCCAGACAACAATAAGAATAAGCGGTATGGCGAATGCAAGCAACACTGCATTGCGGCTCATCGATAAACTGCCACATACAACAACTTCCTCTCCCACTTTATAACTGTCGGAGAGGGAACTCTCGATGTCTATCAGTTTTTCTTTGCTTTCGGCTGAACTGCACATCGATTTCACCTGACAGGAACTGCAGGCTGAAGACTGAACTATTTTTACGCGTATCTGATTGCCGTCTATGCTTTCAATTACGCCTGTGTGTTCTATAGTTTTGCTCATTGAGCGGATTAAAGCGGAACCGGATTAAAAATATGCATGAATCATGCAATTTATATTCACTTTCTTTCTTTTGCAAATTTAAGCTTTTTAAACAAAAAAAACAAATAAAACATTTGATATTAACCAAAAACAATCTATATTTGCACAATGATTAAGATTATTAACCTCTTTTAGTTTAATTTAATTCAACTATGAAACGTTTACTTCTTTTATTTTGCTTGGCTTTTTCCGTGAGCTGCATGTGTGCGGCTGACCGATATTCCGTAAAAGAACCGCCAATTTTAACGAAACAGCCGAAACTGGTGTATTATATTGTGCTTGGAAGTTACAGCTCTCTTCAGGCAGCGCAGGGATTCAACTATGCTTGTGCGGATGGATTGGAATCATGGATCTATAAGACTTCTGTGAATAGAAAAACCGTTTACAGAGTATGCTACAGTTGTCATAGCACAAAAGCTAAAGCCATGCAAGCACTTAAGGATTTGAAGGATTCTCCTTATGGAGATACTTGGTTTAAGGGGGCATGGATCTGGCCATCCAGAGGACTTGCTCAATGTGTGTTCTGCCCAGTGAATCTGGAAGGCAAGCAAACAAAACCGCTGACTCCACAATAATTGGGGAACATTAAGGAAATCTAATCTACCACCGTGATAACGAAAAATGCGAAACTTCTTATGAAAGTTTCGCATTTTTTCATTCTTAGACTGTTCTCTATATAGGTCAAGCCTGTTTCTCTATATAATCAGGCTTCCAATCTGATATACCAAAGTTGACATCAACCATGCAAGCGTGGTGGTATAAACTATGGTGAACAGTGCCCATTTCCATTTGCCTGATTCATTTTTGATGGCAATGCAGGTTGGGATACATGGCATATAAAGCAGGATGAATACCAAGAACGATATGGCAGAGAGGGTGGTCATGCCACTTTGAGATATGATTTGCGAAAGACGGGCATTTTCGGCGTCTTCATCATCAAGCTCTTCGCTATTGGTGCTGCTGTTGTACAGCACACCCATGGTGGAGGCAACGATTTCTTTAGCGCCGATTCCTGTAATGATACTCACGCCTTCTTTCCAGCTCAGGCCGCATGGACGTATCACTGGCTCGATTGCCTTGCCAATTTGGCCGATGTAGCTTTGTTCTATATGATTTTCTTTACTTTCTGTTTCAGGGGTTTGAGGGAAATAAGACAATGCCCATACGATGATAGAGGCAGCCAAGATAGTCGTTCCCATCTTTTTAAGGTATTGCTTGCCCTTTTCCCAAGTGTGACGGGTTACCGACTTCGCAGATGGCAGACGGTAAGGAGGAAGTTCCATCACGTATGGAGACGACTCGCCTTTCACCACATATTTGCTGAACACATGGGCGAGAAGGATGGCCATCAGGATGCCGAGCGTGTAAAGGGAGAACAGCACCAAGGCTGAATGGGATGGGAAGAAGGCGCCAATGATGATGATATATACCGGAAGACGGGCTGAGCACGACATCATCGGAAGTATCAGCATGGTTATCAGGCGTGAGCGGCGGTCTTCTATCGTTCGTGTGCCCATGATGGCGGGAATGTTGCAACCGAAACCCATGATCATCGGGATGAAACTCTTGCCGTGAAGACCCATCTTGTGCATGATTTTGTCCATGATGAAGGCTGCACGCGACATATAGCCGGAATCCTCCATCCAGGAAATAAAAGCATAGAGAATCATGATGTTTGGCAGGAACACAATCACACCGCCAACACCGCCGATGATGCCGTCTATCAAAAGGTCTTTCAATGGACCGTCCGACATGTGATTCCCAATCGTGTCGCCAAGCCAACCAATGAAACTGTCTATCCAATCCATCGGATATTGACCGATGTTGAATGTGCAATAGAACATCACGTACATCAGCAGGAGGAAGATGGGGTAGCCTAATAGCGGGTGGGTCACAACACTGTCTATGCGGGTCGTCATCCTACGGGTGTACTGACGTTTCTTGTCGAAACATTCTTTTAAAGCGCCTTGGATAAAGCCATATTTCGCATCGGTGATAGCGGACTCGCTGTCTTCTTTTGCTTCTTTTTGAATCACCTCCTGACAAGCCTTCACGGTGCTGGCGATATCTTGATAGTTGGGAAACTGACGGCAGATGTCATTCACCTGACGGTCGTTTTCCAGCAGCTTGATCGACAAGAAGCGGGCGGAATAGTTGAAATGGGGTTCAGGGTTTACCCGTATCTGTTCCTCAACAGCGGAGATGTTCTCTTCAAGCAGGATGCCGTGGTTCACGTGGATATGCCGTGACTGCTTTTGACGGCCTTCATGCATCTCTATGATGGTGTGGAAAAGCTTGTCCACGCCTTCGCCAGTACGACCAACGGTCGGAACGATTGGAGTGCCGAGAAGACTGCCGAGCTGTTCGATATCAAGTTTGTTGCCACTTGCCCTGAATTCATCAAACATGTTCAGAGCTATAATCATCGGAACGTCCATGTCGAGCAGCTGGGTGGTCAGGTACAGGTTGCGTTCCAAATTGGAGGCGTCAACCACATTGATGATTACATTGGGAGTCTTGTCGATGATGTGACGGCGTACATATAGCTCCTCAGGTGTGTAGGTGGTGAGAGAGTAGGTGCCAGGAAGGTCAACTATCGAGAAATGGTAATCTTCAAAATCAAACACTCCTTCTTTGGCGTCAACTGTCACTCCGGAATAATTGCCAACTCTTTCGTGCGAACCGCTGGCGATATTAAACAAGGAGGTCTTGCCACAGTTGGGATTACCTACGAATGCAACGCTGATTTCACGCTCACGGCGCGAGGCTATCTGTTGCATGTGCTTGCGACGGATTTCCGGACTCAATTCGTCAGCACTCAATCCTTTCAGTTCGGGTTGCTCTTTCTCCCAGGCTTTGGCTTCTTCTTCACTCACCACTTCTATTAAAGCGGCCTCCGAGCGACGGAGGCTCACTTCATAGTCCATCAACTTGTATTTTATAGGGTCTTTTAAGGGGGCGTTGAGAAGAACATCAACAGTTTTGCCTTTGATGAAACCCATTTCAACAATGCGCTTACGGAAACCTCCGTGACCTTCTACTTTTACGATTACGCCGCTTTCGCCGCTTTTTAGTTCACTTAACCTCATGTCAGGGTGTTTTTTGCCTTTTTTTCTCTTTTAAAAGGCAAAATTACGAATAATACATTTGGGATGCAATACTCATTTGTGAGTAATTGCAACGCTATTTAGGGCATTTTCGGGAAATTGCATCGTGCTGCAATGGAGTGAGCCGTGCTGGCGGACCAGCACGCGGCTATCAATGCCGATAATATCACGGTTGGGAAATATCTCTTGCAATTTGCTGAGAGCCGACTGGTCGTTCGAGGGCTGGCCGTATGTGGGGCAAAGTACAGCGCCGTTGATAATTAAAAAGTTGGCGTATGTGGCAGGCAAACGTTCTCCGTCTTCAATTATAGCGTCTGCCATTGGCAATCCTACCAGTCTGAAGGGGGTGCCCTCTGCATTCTTGAATTGTTGCAACTCTTCCTGCATCAGTGACAACTCAGCATAGTGTGAGTCTGAAGGATCGCAGCACTCAACGTAAGCTATCGTATTGTTAGGGCACAAACGGGCGAGGGTGTCTATATGGCCGTCGGTGTCGTCACCTGACAAATGTCCATGGTCGAGCCATAGAATATGTGAGGCATTGAAATAATGTTGCAATTTTTCTGTTAATTCATCCTTGGACATCTCATTGCGGTTGGGCGACAAAAGACACTGGCTGGTCGTCAGGATCGTACCTTTACCATCACTTTCAATACTGCCACCTTCAAGTACAAAATCAAGACAATTCACATAGCGCCCTTCCAATTTACCACTGTCCCACAACCGTTTGTTGATTTGGTTGTCATGATTGGCGGGAAACTTCAATCCCCAGCCATTGAATTGAAAATCAAGGAATAAACATTCCTTTCCATTGACACAGGTCAGAAAGCCATGGTCACGGCTCCAGGTGTCGTTGGTGGGACACTCAATGATTTGGATGTTGGAAATGCCTGAGGTTATCTCTTGGGCGAGTTTCATGTCCTCAGCCATGGCGACAACTTGCTCGTAAGGGGTGATGGACGAGATAAGCGCTCGGTAATAGGACGCCACTTCGTCAAGTTGCTCACACCAGTCCGTGCCAGAGTGGGGGAGAGTGAGCAACACAAACGATTGCTTTTCCCATTCTGCGGGAAGGCGGAATGAGGAGTGGAATGAATCGGAAATGTTTTGATGCATTTAAACAGAGAAGAAATAATACAGGAGACTTGCGATTTATGAACTAGACAACTATTTGTCACTAACCTCTTTAACGGCTATCGCTTCGATTTCAATTGGTGCATTCTTTGGCAAAGCGGATACGGCGAAAGCGGAACGGGCTGGGTATGGCTCTTCAAAAAAATCGCCATAAACTTCATTTACCGCCGAAAAGTCATTGATGTCGGTCAGGTAGATCGTCACTTTAACCACGTCTTTCATGGTGTAACCACCTGCTTCAAGAATGTGTTTGATGTTGGTGAGTGATTGGCGGGCCTTGCAGCGGATGCATCCTTCCTTGAATTCACCGTTTTCTGGGTCAATTGGCAATTGGCCACTCACAAAAATCATTTGGCCTTGCTGGCTGAATAACGATCTCACGCCCTGGCTGTAAGGGCCTATGGCTGCGGGAGCCTTGTCTGTAATGATGGCTTTCATGAATATCTTGTTTTTTGTTACAAATTATTGTTGATCACCAGTTGGCCACGGTGGCATTGAATATCTGGTCAACGATGTCGTTGATCATTTGCTGAACAAGCTCTTCCTGAACGGCATTCAACTGTTGAGAAGAATCATATTCGGCTGTTGCGCTGAAAGTCTTTTCGAAATCCTCAGGATGGTGTGTGTTGTTCGTGAAGCGGACGTTTACCGTCATCTTCAATTGGGTCTGAGCTGAAAAACCATCACTGCTGATTGACTTGTTCAATTGGGAATATTCGGTGATCTCTCCTGAGAGATGGAGATCACCGTTGCGCTGAAGCACCTGAAGCTTTGTCTTGTTGGCATAAGCGTCACTCAAACTGGTGTAGAACATGCCTTCCATCGGCGACCATACGTATGCACTGCGGATTGGGAATTTTTCAATTGATATGCTCTTCACCTTTGTGTAGTCAATGCTCGAACCATTCAGGGAAAACCTGACCTTGCAACCCACCATCAGCAGGAGAAGCAAAAGCGTGGATATGTATAACTTGATTTTCTTCATTGATGTATTATGGGGGCTTCTATAAATTGTCTTTCAGAAAATTTGGTGGATTTCTTTAGTTGATGGCTGTGCGGATGGAGGGAGCAATGCGGGCATTGTGACCAACTGGCAAATAGCCAGATGCAAAGAAAGATCCAAATTGGCGAAAGTGTTTATATTGACCTTTTTCTTGGGATTTATAATGTGAATGGGGAATTTATTGAAGTCCCCTTATGATTCCTCTAAGCCGAATTTTCGGATTTTTCTGTATAATGTCCGCTCGCTGATTCCTAATTCCTGAGCGGCTTTCTTGCGGTTGTAGTTGTTGCGCGACAGTGACTCCATCAGACGTTGCTTATACTGCTCTTCTATCGTTAATGGCATCTCGTCCACATATTCGCTCGCCAGTTCTTCGTTGTTCTGATGTGAATAATCTTGCTGATGCGGTGATGTGATGTGTGAGGGATTCAGCTGAACCGAATCAGGAAAAGGATGGGATGGGGCATAATCATAGTTGTTGAATACGGATGGAGTTTTAAGGGTGCCCACGTCGTGAAGGCCCACTTTTCCGCGTTCTTCAACAAGATTGTTGACAAGGGATTTTAAATCTGATATGTCTTTGCTTAGCTGTAAAAGCTGGGAAATCAGCATCTCGCGTTCATTGGCGTAGCTATGCTTCGATTTCTCTTCTGTCTGAATAAGAGCGGGAAGACGCGTCAGTGAACTGTCGTCAGTGATGTTGTGCTCCAACAAAATCTGGGCATTGATTTCACGCTCACGCGAGGTGATGCTGAGGTTCTCAACGATGTTGCGCAACTGACGCACGTTTCCTGGCCATTTGTATGACAATACCAGTTGCTTGCCATCTTCAGTAAGAACAATAGGCTGAATACGGTATTTCTCAGCCAATTCTGATGCAAATTTGCGGAATAGCAACACGATGTCTTCACCACGCTCACGGAGAGGTGGTATCTGAATCGGAATGGTGGCAAGACGATAATAAAGGTCCTCACGAAACTTGCCTTCTTTGATGGCTTTCTGCATCTTCACGTTGGTGGCAGCCACGATGCGCACATCGGTCTTGCGTACTTCGTTGCTGCCCATGCGGATGAACTCACCGGTCTCAAGCACGCGCAGCAGTTTCACCTGAACCTCAAGTGGAAGTTCGCCAACCTCATCAAGAAACAAGGTGCCTTTGTCGGCTGTCTCAAAATAACCAGCATGGTCACTCACCGCACCCGTGAATGCACCTTTCATGTGGCCAAACAGTTCTGATTCTATCGTGCCGCTTGGAATGGAACCGCAGTTGATGGCAAAATATTTCTGGTGCTTGCGTGTGGAGTGGTCATGGATGATTCTCGGAAATACTTCCTTGCCTACGCCGTTCTCTCCTTCAATCAATACGGACAAGTCGGTATTCGCCACTTGAATAGCTATGTCAAGGGCGCGGTTCAGACCTTCGGCGTTGCCGATAATTCCGTAACGTTGTTTGATGGGTTGGAGTTCTCTGCTGTTCATTTATGTTGTTTTGTTTTATGCCTTTGTGTGGAGAAAGGAAATGGCTCCGATAATTATAAATAAGGATTGTAGAGTTTCTCGTGACCTATGGTCGTGGTGCCACCATGACCTGGATATACCTGAGTCGAATCAGGAAGCACACAGAGTTTCTCTTTTATGCTGCGGAGGAGCGATTGGTAGTTGCCACCTGCCAAGTCGGTGCGGCCCACACTGCTTTCAAAGAGTGTGTCGCCACTGATGAGGATTTGCTCTTCGGCATTGTAGAAACAAATTCCACCGGGAGAATGACCGGGAGTTGCTATCACATCCAAGTGGCTTTGGCCAAATCTCACTCGGTCTCCTTCCTTGAGGGAAGGCCCAACTGAATGCGTGAAGCTGTAGTCTAAAGATGATGCGACGGCTCCACCGAAGAACATGGCCACCTGCTGTTGAAGCTGGGTATAGTAAGGATGTTCCAGACTGCTGGTTTCAGGCTTCAATCCCAGTTCTTGCAATGCAAAACGGTTGCCAAATACGTGGTCAAGGTGGAAGTGAGTGTTCAACAAGTGAACGATGTGGAGCGAACGGGAAGTGATGTAACCGTACAACTCTTCCCATTCTGACTTGGTCAGACAGCCACAATCGATTATCACGCCTTCGCCTGTGGAGTCGCTGAGCACGTAGGTGTTCACACCTATCGGATTGAATACGAACCGCTTTATTGTTATCATCGGCATGCTAATTCTTTATGGTCACGTGTACCACTTTTTTCTGGTCAAAATAGTCTTCATCATAGAAATCCTTGATGTCCCATGTGGTGCACAGGGATTTCATGCTGTTCATTTCTGCTGCAAGTTCTCCCCCCTTTAAGGCTATGATGCCGTTGGGAAGAACATTGTGCTGGTCTTTGCGGATATTCTTGCGGCTGCAACGCACTAAATCTGTAAGGGACATGGCGGCACGGCTAACCACAAAATCATAATCACGCCCCTTGAGGTCTTCACCGCGGCTGTGGGTGAAACGGACGTTCTTTAAACCGATGGCGGTGCTTACGGCTTCTGCCACTTTCAGCTTCTTGCCGATGCTGTCCACCAAATGAAAAGACACTTCGGGAAACATGATGGCTAAGGGGATGCCAGGGAAACCACCGCCGCAACCTAAGTCGAGGACACAACTGCCTGGGGTGAAATGAATCACCTCGCTGATGGCCAGTGAGTGAAGGACATGATGCTCATAAAGGTTGCTGATGTCCTTGCGGGAAATCACGTTGATCTTCTCATTCCAGTCGCTGTACAACTCATACAGGGAGCAATACTGGCGTTGCTGCTCCGCTGAGAGGGATGGATAATATTTCAGAAGGATGTCCATGGTCAATCTGTTGATAGAGTGGTGATGTCCGACAATTCATCGTATCCAAACTTGATGTCTATGCTGCCTAAGTAGAATGGTGCGATAGTGTAGTTTTTGTAGTGGAAGAGTATGCTGTCTTTCTCCAAGAGAATATTGGGCGAGATAAATATGTCCTTGAACCCCAACCCTTGCAGCTCTTCCTCATTTTTCACCTTGTTTTGCTTGATAAGTTTCTGTTTGATACGCTGGATCATTTCTGACTTACAGTTCTTCTTAAGCAATTTGTTCGGACGGACTATGTTTCCGTCGTTTAATGAAAAGCTGTAGGCAAAACTCTCTTCGCCAGGGTGAGCGCCTCCCATGTAGCAGGATGTGTTGCCTGTGAAGCAGATGATGGTGTCGCCTAAGCCGAAATGACATTCACTGTCAACGTTATTGTAGAAGGTGCAGTACAATTCTGTGTCATCATAACCCGACAACAAGTCGGAAGACTCTTCATCGGAGGAACTGTAACGGCTTCGGGCAATGTCAAGCAGCTCCATCACGTAGGAATGTGAGATCTCACGAACAAGGCTGTCGCCATCTGTGGTTTTAAATCCCTCGCTCACCTGATCTTTGATGAAATTGTTGATGTTTTTCACTATCTTCTGCTCGCGTTCATCGTCCGAAGTGCTGCGGAGCATCGACAACCTCACGTCGGAGCGAAGGTCAAACACATTTTTGCTGTGGGGATCTTGGTGAGTCACGCTGTCGCTGTAAAAAAAGTTTTCTATGACGATATGATGATCTTTCGTGCAACTTAAAGTCAGAAGATACACGGAAATAATCAAAAATATGTGAATGATGCGCTGCATGACGACGGTTGGTTTTGCCTTTTTGAGGAAGAATTTGCTTCCTGATTGCTTTGATTGTGGCTGGGCACAAACAATATTTTGGACGATTATCCTAAAATTTAAACAAAGATACTACATTTTTTATAAACCAACTAAAAATATCCGCTTTCTTTCCACTTATTTTTCATATTTTAATTTTTAGCAACTATTTTTTTCTTTTTTAATCAGAGGTATGAAACTTTTTTCGTAAATTTGCTGATTGGAATAAAAATCCATTGGATTTGGTTTTCTTTTTACCATTATGGCGAACAACTATTACAGTCAGCATCCGGAAAAGTCGCATTTCTCTGATGCCGGTCTTATGATTGCACTGGCAGTATGCATCGTCACCATCATCAAGCTGTTGATGTATGGCTTTACTTATGTGTCCCTGGCATGGCTGGCATTGACGATTGTTTATGTGGCCATTTCGTCTGCCACTCAAGCCAAGTCTAAGGTCAGGACTGCTGCCACCGCGGCTTTCATGGTGATATCAGCTGTGGCTTTTGTGGCGGCATTCACTTTTGATTATCCCATTCAGCCAAAGACGGAATCAAACCTGAGGGCTGAGCAAGACGAAAACAAACAGAATCAGCAGAATGTGGAGGAAATTCCTGTAGAAACTCCTAAGCCGGTGGTGGTTGAGACGGATGTCGTTTCAGAAGACGAATCTAAATTTGAGGACGTTGCACCTAATTCCACGCCTGAGGAATACCCTGAGGTTATGGCCGATCAGGACGAAGAGGATATTGAGGTGATTGACCTGCATGCAGACGAAGCTGCACAGGTTGAGCCAAATAGCAATGTCCAGCCAAATGCTGTAGAACAAAATCAGGAAGATGAAGCCATCACTGGATTTGATGAATCATTCCAATAAATTCTTATTGAAATTTTTAAGAAGATATGAACAGTTTAATGAAATGCCCGATGTGTGGGAAAAAAATTAACAGTGAGGCTACTCATTGCCCACATTGTGGAGAAGCTGTAAACAGGCGTGCTGTAAAGAAAAAAAGACTGATTATCGCTGCTGCTGCCATTGCTGCCATTGCTTTGTTGGCGTGGGGGGCTTATGCCATTTTCCATAAGGATAAATCAGACCTCATTGCCGACAACAACATGTCAGAACCTGACTCTTGGGAATTGATCTGCCATTATAGGGACACCAATAATCCGGATTCTCTTGAAGGAGCACTTGAAAAATATATCAGGGCGTATGGTAAAGGACAGCATGCCTTTGATGTGAAAACTCTCCGTGAAAGGCTAAACAAGGAAAAGAAATATTGGAATAACGTGGAAGAGAGCGGAGCCAAGAGGGAAATGGTTGAGAAATATCTCAACGAGTATAAAGAGGAGGGATTCTTCTATCTCAGGGCCATCGACAAGCTTGATTCCATCACTTTTTTTGAAAAGCAAGAACTCAACACTGTAGAGGCGTACCAAGATTATCTTGACCTTTATCCCGATGGAAGATACGAGGACCAGGCCAAGGCCAATCTTGCAAAACTCGACGCTGTTCCACTCACCGATGCGGAAGAGGAAAACGTGAAAAAGGTGATTGTCAAACATTTTGAGGCGATGGCACAGAAAGACACTATGGCCATCAATGCCACAATTGCAAAAAATCTTTCTTCATATCTTGGCAAGAAACCATGTAAGCCGAGAGATGTCAATGAATATGTGCGACACATGTTCCAGGATTCAGAAAGACAGGTGAAATTTGAACTCACTGATTTCAAAATCAAGAAAATCGTGATTATCGAGGATGGAGACCCAATCTACAATGTCACCTTTGTGCTTAATGAAACGATGAACAAGCCTGCAGAGCATGCCATTGTTAAGGATACCGAAAGAGATTATGACGGTACTGCTATCCTCAACGACGATATGCTGATCACATCGTTGTTGCTTGAAGATATCTAAACGGAAATTCTTTTTTCTTTCATGGTTGTTTGTATTGCGGAAAAGCCAAGTGTGGCCAGGGATATTGCCCGTATTCTTGGAGCAGACCATAATATGGGAGGATTCCTCGAAGGAAATGGATATCAGGTGACTTGGACATTCGGACATTTATGTGAACTGAAAGCACCAGATGAATATACTGATGAATGGAAAAGATGGTCGGTGTTTTCCCTTCCTATGATTCCTAATAAATTTGGAATCCGCCTCAAGGAAGATGACGGGGTGAAGAAGCAGTTTAATGTCATACAAACCATTATGTCGAAGGCTGAGATGGTTATCAACTGTGGGGATGCTGGTCAGGAAGGTGAACTTATCCAAAGATGGGTGATGCAGAAAGCACAGGTCAAATGCCCAGTCAAGCGACTTTGGATTTCTTCTATGACTGATGAAGCTATCAAGGAGGGATTTAGAAACCTGAAGCCTCAAGATCAATATCAGAATCTGTATTTTGCAGGACTCAGCAGGGCGGTTGGAGATTGGCTTCTCGGCATGAATTGCACGAGACTTTATACACTGAAATACGGTCATCAAGGACAGGTACTTTCTATTGGGAGGGTACAGACCCCAACGTTGGCTTTGATTGTAAAGCGACAGTCCGAAATCAATAATTTTGTTCCTGAACCATATTGGATCCTATCAACTCTTTATCGAAACGTTGTTTTCCAGGCTGTTAAAGGAAAATTTCTAAAAAAAGAGGAAGGGGAAATGGCCTTGGCAAAAGTGCAAGACAAGGAACTGACCATTAAGTCGATTACGGCGAAAGATGGTAATGAGGCACCACCAAGACTCTATGACCTGACATCATTGCAGGTGGATTGCAACCGTAAGTTTGGGTATTCTGCAGATCTTACTTTGCAACTCATACAATCCCTATACGAGAAAAAATACACCACTTATCCTCGTGTTGATACCACTTTTCTCAGTGATGACATTTATCCCAAGTGTCCGAATATACTCCAAGGAATCAAAGGTTATGAAGTCTTCACACAGCCATTGTATGGACAGAAACTGCCTAAGAGGAAGAAAGTATTCGATTCATCGAAAGTAACGGATCACCATGCCATTATCCCAACTGGACAGCCCGCGCAGAATCTCACGGATATGGAGCGCAATGTATATGACCTCGTCACAAGGGCCTTCATTGCAGCCTTTTATCCTGATTGCAAATTCAAGACGACTACTGTCATGTCAGATGTGGATGGTGTGGAATTTAAGGCCACTGGCAAGGTGATTGTCAGTCCGGGATGGAGAGCAATTTACCCTAAAACAACCAATCAGGATAATCATGATGCCGATAATCTTGAGAGTAAGGCAAATGAAGAACAAAAAGAACAGACGCTGCCCGATTTCACAGTGGGAGAACATGGACCTCATTCACCCCAACTTTTGGAAAAACAGACCACACCACCGCCATACTATACTGAAGCTACATTGCTGAGGGCTATGGAAACGGCTGGAAAGTCTGTGGAAGATGAGGAGTTGAGGGATGTATTGAAAGAAAATGGCATTGGAAGACCTTCAACCAGAGCTGCAATTATTGAAACCCTTTTCAAAAGGCGATATATAAAAAGGGAGAGAAAGCGGATTGTCGCGACACCTACAGGAATTGAGCTCATTGGCATCATTCATGAGGAATTGCTGAAAAGTGCGGAATTGACAGGAATTTGGGAAAAGAAGTTGCGAGAAATAGAAAAGGGAACATACAATCCCCAAGTCTTCATTAACGAACTGAAAGACATGGTTAAAACGATTGTAAACACCGTGAAAGCTGATAACTCTCGTCGCATGGTGGCTGTCACGCTTCAGGAAGTTCCTAAATCTAAAGGCACGAAAGGAACCGCAAAGAAGAAAACGGAAATAAAGGATGGGCAGGCCAAACCTGAGCAAGTGGTGGCAGGATTCAAACCGAAAACTAAAAATACTACGGATAAATCCTCTAAAACCAATAAGTCTGCTGAGAAATCGAAAATAGTCAAAGCTGCCGACTCTTCGGCAAATATTGCTGCTCAATATCAGCAAAATAATGATGAATGGATTGGACTTCCATGCCCTGTTTGTGGAAAAGGTGTGATTATAAAAGGGAAAACAGCGTATGGATGTAGTCGGTGGAAAGAGGGATGCCAGTATAGACGACTCTTTTGATTTGATTACCCCCAAAATAATCATGAAAGCCAATGCTGTCAACAGCATTGGCTTTCATGTTTTTTCTTGATTTTCGGTTTGAAGGCTATTATTCGTAACGGATTGCCTCTATAGGGTCCATCCGTGCGGCTTTCTGTGCAGGGAAATAACCGAACCCAATACCGATGACTGTGCATACAGCAAAGGATACGAAGATGGACCAAAGCGGGATGCTGGCTGGAAGACCGAATTGGGCACATAGCAGGGTGCCTAACCATCCGATCAAGATACCTAAAATACCACCTGTGATACTGATTAAAACGGATTCTATCAAAAACTGATTGCTGATGTCTATGCCTCTTGCGCCAACCGACATGCGCAAGCCAATCTCTTTCGTGCGCTCGGTCACTGAAACCAACATGATGTTCATGATGCCGATTCCTGCCACGAGAAGAGAGAAGGCGGCGGCAACTACCAAAATAATTGTGATGGTGTCCATTGTCGAAGACATGGTTTCCATCATCTCTTGCTGACTGCGGATTGTGAAGTCATCCACATCTTCGCTTTTGATTTCATGCGATTCACGAAGGGTCGCTGTCAATTCATCGATGGCATCATCGGTCAGTTCCTCGGTGATGGCTGAACAGTTGATGGATGAATAATAAGTCTGAGCCAGGATACGCTTCATCACAGTGGTGTAGGGAGCGATCATCACGTTGTCCTGGTCCATGCCCCAGGAGTTGTAGCCTTTCGATTTCAAGACACCTACGATGCGCATTGGGATGGATTTGAAACGGATGGTTTTGCCTACGGGGTCACTGCCATCGGGAAACAACTCATCCACAATCGTCTTACCGACCACACACACTTTAGCACTTTTCTTGATGTCTTCCTCTGTGAAATAGTCGCCGTCCTGGATGTCCCACAACTTGATTTGCAAGTAGTCTATGCCTTCGCCATACATGCTGGTCGTCGTGTTGTTGGCGCCATAGATTGCCTGACCCGAGGAGGTCACTTCTGGGGAGACATAGGTCACGTATTTCTTGTTTTTCTCTATCAGTTCATAGTCTTTCTGCTTCAGAGTCTGCATGGCTGAAGGGTCCTGACGGACGCCACCACGCATCTCAGCGCCTGGGCGGATCATGATCACGTTGGTTCCCATTTGAGCGATGTTGGCTCGAACACTTTCCTTGGAACCTTGGCCTATAGCCATCATAATGATCACTGCGGCCACACCAATGATAATGCCGAGCATCGACAGGAACGAACGGAATTTGTTGCTGGCAATGGCGCGTAAGGCTACTTTGAATAAATTGAGTATGCTCATCTGGTCATGTCTTTGAATTGAAGAAAATTAGTCGTCCTGTGGTGCTGGAAGGCTGGCTAAGGCGTCAGCAGCAGAGAGGATGTTGTCGTTTACTACGTCTTCTCGGATTTTGCCATCACGGAGGTTGATGTTGCGGGAGGAGTATTTGGCGATGTCTGGATTGTGAGTCACAAATATGATGGTGCGACCTTGGTGGTAAAGCTCTTGAAACAACACCAGCATCTCAAACGAAGTACGGGTGTCAAGGTTACCGGTTGCCTCGTCAGCCAATACCACAGCGGGGTCGTTCACTAATGCGCGGGCGATGGCCACACGTTGCATCTGACCACCTGACATCTGGTTCGATTTGTGCTCAAGGCGGTCACCCAAACCTACAGCCTGCAATGCTTTAATAGCAGCTTCACGACGTTGGGCGGCATTATATTTCTTGTTGTACATCAATGGGAGCTCAACATTCTCTACTGCTGTCGTCTTTGGGAGCAAATTGTAATTCTGGAATACAAAACCAATCTTGCGGTTGCGAAGTTTGGCTCGTTGCGATTTCGACATCTTTCTCACAGGAGTGCCATCAAGGAAATATTCGCCTGAGGTGGGGGTGTCAAGACATCCTAACTGATTCAGCAATGTGGATTTGCCGGAACCAGAGGTGCCCATAATGGTCACAAACTCACCCTCGTATATCTTGAAACTCACGCCACGGAGGGCTTTCACCGTTTCGTCGCCTACCTTGAAATAGCGCTTCACATTCTGAAGCTCTATCACAACTTTGCGGCTGTCTTCTTTCTTTTCTTCCATCGTTTGTCGGTTGAGGAGGATAACTTGAAGTGATATGTTCGCAGGCAAGAAATTATCTCGACGGACGGTTTTGGTTGTTGCCGCCGTCTTGGTTGCCACCATTGCCATTTGCGTTGCCTCTTCTGTTCGAATTTGGACGGCGAGGCATGAATGGGTTGTTGTTCTGCGCCTCACCTTCTGTGGCTTCCTGCATGATGTTGAATTCTGTGATGATCTCATCACCTTCTTTCAAGCCTGACAGAATTTCGGTTATAGTGCCGTTTGTGCTACCGACTTTCACTGGGATGGCTTTGAACTCATTACCTTGCTTTGTCCATACTTTCTGATCGCCTTCACAGTCGGATATGCTTTCACCATCCATCAGCAATGTCTCATTTGGGGCGAAACGGAGGGCTTTTGATGGAATCGCCAATACGTCGAATTTCTCCATCGTGAAGATTGTCACATTGGCGGTCAGGCCCGGCTTTAACTTCAAATCGTCATTTGGTGCGGAAATCACAACCTCGTAGGTCACCACATTGCTTTCTGTCGTGGCTTCCTGGCGGACCTGAGTCACACCGCCTTGAAACACATCATCGGGAAAGGCATCAACGGTAAAGGTCACACGCTGACCTTCTTTCACGCCACCGATATCTGCCTCGTCAACTTTGGCAATCACTCGCATGTCGGTCAGGTCCTGTGCTAAGATGAAAAGGGTAGGGGTGGTCATTGCGGCTGCAACCGTCTGACCTTCTTCCACTTCCTTACTCAAGACGATACCATCGATTGGAGAGGTGATAGTGGCATAGCCGAGGTTGGTGTGGGCTTTGCTCACGTTCTGCTTCTGAACTTCTACCTGTTGGCGAGCCTGCTCTGCCTGGCTGACCGACTGGTCGTACGACAGACGGGCCTGATTCACATTCTCTTTAGCCTGGTTGTTTGATGTCTGAGTGCCGTTGTAGCTCTGTTGGGCTTGGTTCATGCTTTGGATGGCATTGTTGTAGCTCTGCTGTGCATTATTCAATGACTGCTGTGCCTGCTCATAGTCGTTGGCCGAAATCAAGCCTTTCTGGAACAATGTGCTGTAACGATTGTAGTTCTTCTGGGCTATTTCCACATCTTTCTTTGTGAATTCCACGTTCTTACGTGCCAATTCGAGGTTTCGCTTTGCCAACTCCAAGTCTTTGTTCGACAATTCAAAGTTATTCATCGTGATGTCCAGGTTCTTCGAAGCTGCATCGATGCTCTTGTTCTGGTAATTGTGGGTGCTCACTGCGCTGGCCAGGTTGCTTTCTGCCGACACTAATTCAGAACTGAGGTTTGTCCGATCTAATTCTGCCATGATATCACCCTTGTGGACATAACTATTGTAGTCAACGTATATCTTGCTGATAATACCGGATACCTGGGTGCCGACTTCTACTTTGGTAACGGGTTCTATTGTACCTGTGGCGGTCACACTGGTCGAGAGATTAGTCTTCTCTGCTTTGGCACTGCTGTAGGTCACTTTCTGCTCACTCTGACAGGCCATCATGCCTGCTGCCAGTATGCATAATAAGGTTGTTTGCTTGATTGTTTTCATATTTGGAAGCTTGTTTAGTCTGTTTTTATAAGCGCATCTCATAACCTTCATAGAATTTCAATAAGGCGATGTTCAGCAAGGCGGTGTATTTCGATTGCAGCAGTTGCTGCTTGGCTTGAATCAGGTTGTTCTTGCCTGTGATGAGCTCGGCTATGTTCTTCAATCCCACATTGAACTGAGCGTCGAGTAATTCATAGCTGGCTTCATTGCTGGCCAAGTTCGATTTTGCATAGATGTATTGCTGCTGAGCGTTCTTTGCGTTCAGCCAGTAGGTCTCTATTTGGGAGTATAGGGCTTGCTCAGCGTTTTGTAAATCCAACTCGCTGTTTTGCTGAGACAACTTGGCACGCGTCACGTTGGTCTTGTTCTGCTTCCCGTCGAAGATAGGGACTGACACGGAAAGGCCAAGCGAGTTGTTCATGTTGTTTTTAAGCTGGGTGAAGATGGCGTCGTCGGAAGCGCTGCTGTTGCTGCTGCCTATACCGGCCATCAGGCTGATTGTAGGGTAATAACCCCGCTTGGCGATGCTCAAGTCAATCTTCGATGATTCCACATTCAATTCTGCCGCGTTGATCTCGGGACGGAGCGAACGGGCAGCATTGTAAACGTCTCTTTTCGAAGGGAGAGGGGTGAGCACCTGTGAATCATCTATCGTTGGGATGGCCACATCGAATTGATCCAACATGGCCAGCTCCAAGAGCTGCTTCAGCTGCAGTTTTGTGGTGGATAACTGTACCTCGGAGTTCACCACATTATATTCGTCTTGGCTCAGTTGAGCTTCCATTTGAGCCAAGTCGGCACGGGCAAGGCTGCCGACCTCCACCATTTCTTTGGCACGGTCACGCTGAACCTTTGCCCCTTCTGCGATTTCTTTGTTTACTTTCACGGCTTCATCTTGGTACAAAATCTGAACATAATAATTCACAATCTGTTCCTGGATGCTGTTGGCGGTCTCCTGGATATTCTGTTCGGCTATCTCGGTCGATAATCTGTTTTTCTTCACATTCTGTTGAAGAATGCCACCATTCCAAACTGTCCAGTTGGCATTGATGCCGTAACTGCCGTTATAACTAACCTCGTTCGAGGAACTGGTGAACGTACCGCCACTCAGGTTTACGGTAGATTCACTGAACGGACGCCACGACACGTTCTGGTTCGTAGAGGCCGACAACGTCGGAAGCAAGGATGAGCGGGATTGTTCCAATTCTGCTTCCGACTGTGACTTCGAGATGATGCTTTTCTGAAGTTGGATGTTGTGCTTCAGCGCATAGTCAATACAATTCTGAAGCGTCCATTGGGAGGGATACGACTGTGAATGGACAGAACCGCTGAATCCCCAAATCAATAATGATACGAATAAGAATACTGATTTTCTATAATTCATACATAAACAGATTGACAGATGGCCGAACGGCGATCTGAGTTGTTGACAATAAAAAAAGAAACAGTTGGCCTGTAAGCCGGGTTTTGTGTCTGAACTTGACATCAAAAGAATGGATGTCGTTGTTCAGATGTCTGTCATTTATCTGAACTGTGTGTCACCACACAGCTTTAGCGTTCTACCCCTTGGCTGGGAAGGGCTACCTTTTTCGGATGGCTAAAGCCATCACACTGCCAATATACATGAACTTGCAGCACCCAAGATGCACAGCCAGTGTGTCACCACACCGCTGGTGGGCTCTTACCCCACCTTCTCACCTTTACCTGTCTGGCGACAGGCAGTTCTTTTCTTCTGCATTACTCAACCCTCACGAGCTCCTTCTGATTAGGAAGTGGGTTGCCCTTGGCTGCCCGGACTTTCCTCAAAACATCACCATGCGGTTTTGTTCAGCGACAGACCGTCCAACTGTTTCTTTTGCAAAAATATAAAATATTTTTGTTTTTAAGACCTTTTTGGGAAAAAAAAGGTTTAATCTAAACAACAAAAATCCGCATTTTAAGAAATGATGCGGATTTTATTGGGATAAAGAAGAA
>JAEEGI010003372.1_pt1 | contig 38105 bp, 33 predicted proteins | sample 8958751 | NCBI WGS metagenome assembly JAEEGI01 (sample SAMN16246545, study PRJNA631951) | gut metagenome | biome: gut microbiome; feature: rumen; material: KS-attached | host: Bos | place: Iran: Karaj | collected 2018-10 | reverse complement strand
CAGTAATGTGTTTAGCTGACCGGTACTAATAGCCCGAGGGCTTAACCTTCATCGGTTCGATGAAGCGCAGGCTCAACTATGCGTGCCTCGCTTGTCCCCTTTGTTCGGTTTTGAGTGTGCAGGGAATTGGAATCCTGTACCTCATTCTCCCGTAGACCAACATGAAACGATATTTCATGTTGGAGAGGAGAAACGGCGAAATGATCCGCAGTTTTCGACGGCAGCCGAAGGCTACCGGCGGAAACGGAGGGAATGAAGCCGATTTCGACGAGCACCATTAGCTCAGTTGGTAGAGCACCTGACTCTTAATCAGGGTGTCCAGGGTTCGAGTCCCTGATGGTGTACCAGGCCGAAAGGCCAAACCCAAAGCAATCCCACGCATCTCGAAATGAAACGGAAGTTTCATTTCGAAGAGGAGGAGCCACGAAGCGATATGCAGTTTTCGCGGAAGGCCGCAAGGCAGGACGCGGAAACGGAATGAGCGCAGTGTGCTCCGACGACGATGGCCCGTTGGTCAAGAGGTTAAGACGGGGGCCTCTCACGCCCCAAACGTGGGTTCGATTCCCGCACGGGTCACCATTATCCTTTGCCAAAATGAAACGAAGTTTTCATTTTGGGGAGGAGGAACCACACCGAAGCGAAGCCCAGCGAAGCGGGTTCGGTTCGGAGAGGAGGAGCAACGAAGCGATACGCAGTTTTCGCGGCCCTTACGGTAACCGCGGAAACGGAGTGAGCGAAGTTTGCGACGACGAAGTTGGTGTCAATGACGACGAGGGTCCACCCGTTCCCATTCCGAACACGGAAGTTAAGCTCGTCGGTGGCGAAAATACTTGTCTGGCGACGGACCGGGAAGATAGCACGATGCCAACACAAAGACAGCGACTGCGAATGCAGCCGCTGTCTTTTTATACCCGCCGCCGGACAAGTATTTTCAGGCAGGCTCCAATCGAAGCGGCAGCTTCGATTGGAAAAGGAAGAGCAGGTAAGCGATATGCAGCTTTCGCGGCGCTTACGGCAGCCGCGGGAACGGAGCGAGCGGAGCCTGCTCCGACGCGAAGACAGCACGATGCCAACATAAAACAGCGGCTGCAAAAGGGAGATACCGCGTAAAGAAGTCTCACAGGACGAATGGCAACCCACTAGGACGCTTTGACGCAGGCCAAAGCGTCCTAGTGGGTTATACTCTTTCACCATGGATTGACTGTGCAGAGAAACGTCAGTATAATCGGAGCGACAAACGGGAATTTGCGGAGGAAAGCAGAATATGCATTATGAGATAGTCGCTTTACCAAAAGAACGGTGGAAAGGAACCGCCATACCCTTGACCACCAGAAGCGACAGTTATTATGACTTTGAGCTGAGCCCATTTCATCGTGAAGGATGCACGATCTCCATTGTCAGAAAACCGGCAGAAAAGGAGATCGTTCATACACCGGAGGAATATGATTTCCCCGATTCGCTGTACCAGGATCACTGGGAAGGAGCAGAAGCATATGGTATCGTGAGTGAAGCCGGTGAAATGCTGGCTTGTATTGAAGTATGTCCTGAGGAATGGTCAAACAGGCTCATGGTTACAGAACTGTGGGTGTGCGATGCGCTGCGAGGGAAAGGCATCGGAAAGAGGTTGATGGATAAAGCAAAGGAGATTGCTCTCGGGCAGAAAAGGCGTGCTGTTATTCTGGAGACACAATCCTGCAATATAAATGCAATCGGATTCTATCTTCATCAGGGTTTTGAACTGATTGGTTTTGATACTTGCTGCTATACGAACAATGATATCGGCCGCAGAGAGGTCAGAATCAACCTCGGATACTTTTTTCACAGAGAAGGGCGCAGAAGATAGCATTTCGATCAAGCGGTGAAGCATACCGCTTTCTGTTTGTCCTTGTCGAAAAGAGCAGCGTAATAGGAAAAGAGGTGTGAGCCGCAAGACTTGCACCTCTTTTCACTTCTTTACAGAGTATGCCCGAATGCAGCCGCCCTTTTTCATGACTGCTGAGATAATTCCGGCCCTGGAATGGTATTATGGGTGAAAAGCTTTTCACGGAGAAGAACGATGCAAGCAGAGCAGTTTACCCGCGTTGCCCGCACCTACATGGACACCGTGTACCGCGTCGCGCTCAACTATATGAAATCGCCGGACGCCGCAGACGATATCACGCAGGAGGTCTTTCTGCGTCTGCTTCGTTCGCAGACGGAGTTCGCTTCTGAGGAGCATATCCGGCACTGGCTGATCCGGGTGACCATTAATGAGTGCAAGCGGGATCTCGCTTCCCGTTGGAGAAGGGTGGAGCCGCTGGAGGCATACGCCGAAAAGCTGTCCTTTTCTTCGGAGGAAAACAGCGAGACCTACCGGAGCGTCATGCGCTTGCCGAGAAAATACCGGATGGTCATTTACTTGCACTATTACGAAGGATATTCGACGGCGGAGATCGCGCAGCTGCTCGGATCAAAACAGTCCACGGTTTGCACCCAATTGGAACGGGGAAGGAAACTGCTCAAAAACATGCTTTCGGAGGCAAACGATGATGAAAACTGATCGGTACAAAAAAACCTTCGACGATATCCGCGCCTCCGAAAGAGTGCAGATGGAGGTGCTGAAAATGACAGTTGAAAACAAGCCCGCCAGAAGAAGGCCGGCAGGCAGACGCATCGTCGTCCTGGCTGCCGTCGTCGCGCTGCTGGTCGTCCTCGGCATGGCGGCATATGCAGCCGCTGCAATGAACGGTTTTTCCCTGACGGGAGGCATGAGCAAGCGGGCCGTCAGCCAGATGCTGGAGGAATACTCTCCCGTTACCGTTAGGGCACTGGTTGAACCGGATGGGACGGTCCACTATCTCGACGAGCAGGGAAATGAGATCATGGTATTGACCGCCGAGGAAGCAGCGAAGTATGAACGGGAGCAGAGGGAAGCACAGGATAACGCCGTGCGCAGCAGCACGGCCCTGGTCGACGTCGATACGCTGCCCGGCATTCCCAACAGCGTTACGGAATTGGAGATCGGCGCCGACGGCTCTGTCCCGAATTTTGCTCTGGGAAACGGCCACATGGCGATCCTCTGCGGCGCAGACAAAAAGGGCTGGGACCTGAAGGCCGGAGACGGTCTGGACTTGACGCTCACAAGCAATGACGACTGCTTTTTGGTGTTCTATGTGATCCGGGACGGCGTTATGCTGTCCGAGGAGTACGACCCGGCACGCGTGCAGTCCCACGCCTTTTCCTTTGCAGCCGCGGAGCCGGGAAGCTACTGCCTCGGACTGAGGTACGGCAGCGCTTCCGCCAGCAATTTCACGAACGGAACGCTTTTGATCGAACAGGCGCCGTAAGGACGGAAGCAAAACGGCGGAAATCCAATCGGCAAGCACAAAGACAGGCGGCAGGGGAGGAGACCTCCCCTGCCCCTTTCCGCTTCCCGTGAATTCATTGGATTCCTCATCCCAAACCGTTGCAAATAGGAATGGTTGGGAGTATAATAAATCACTTGCACAAATTCCATCCCATCACGCAGCGAGGCATAGCATGCGAAACTCGATTTCCATCCGCGGAGCGCGGACGAACAACCTGAAAAACATCAATCTGGAGATACCGCGGGAGAAGCTGGTGGTGTTTACCGGCCTGAGCGGCAGCGGCAAAAGCAGCCTTGCCTTCGACACCATCTATGCCGAAGGCCAGCGCCGCTATGTGGAGAGCCTCAGCTCCTATGCCCGGCAGTTCCTGGGCCAGATGGAGAAGCCGGACGTGGACACCATCGACGGCCTCAGCCCTGCCATCTCCATCGACCAGAAGACCACCTCCAAAAACCCCCGCTCCACCGTGGGCACGGTGACGGAGATCTATGACTATCTGCGCCTGCTGTGGGCGCGGGTGGGCATCCCCCATTGCCCCAAATGCGGCAAGGAGATCCGCCAGCAGACGGTGGATCAGATCGTGGACCAGCTGATGCAGTACCCGGAGGGCACCCGCATCCAGGTCCTGGCCCCCATGATCCGGGGCAGGAAGGGCGAATACGTCAAGCTCTTTGAAGACGCGAGGAAAAGCGGCTACGTCCGCTGCCGGGTGGACGGCAGCATCTATGACCTCTCCGAGGAGATCAAGCTGAACAAAAACCTCAAGCACAACATCGAGATCGTGGTGGACCGGCTGATCATCCGTCCCGACGCGCTGCGGCGCCTGACGGACAGCGTGGAGACCGCCGCCAACATGGCCGGGGGCATCATCATGGTAAACCTCGTGGAAAAGGACGAGGACCTGCTGTTCTCCCAGAACTATGCCTGCGAGGACTGCGGCATCAGCATCGAGGAGTTGTCCCCCCGCTCCTTCTCCTTCAACAACCCCTACGGCGCCTGCCCCAGCTGCGGCGGCCTGGGCTGCCAGCTGAAGGTGGACCCGGAGCTCATCATCCCCAACCCGGAGCTGAGCATCGAGGACGGGGGCATCTGCGCCTCCTCCTGGGGCAACGTGCGCAGCGACTCCATCTCCCGCATGTACTTCGAGGCCCTGGCGAAGAAGTATAAATTCAAGCTTACCACCCCCATCAAGGACCTGAGCGAGGAGGCGAAAAACGCCTTGCTCTACGGCACCGGCGGAGAAAAGCTGAGCCTCCACTATGAACGGGAGCGGGGAACCGGCACCTTCTCCCAGCCCTTCGAGGGCATCGTCAACAACCTGAAGCGCCGCTACCACGAGACCCAGAGCCCTTCCATGCGCACGGAGCTGGAGCAGTACATGTCCGAATACCCCTGCCCCGACTGCGGCGGCAAGCGCCTCAAGGATACGGCCAGGGCCGTCACCGTGGGGGGCGCGGGCATCACGGATTTCACCGACCTGTCGGTGAAGGACGAACTGAAATTTCTGGATGGGCTGAACCTCAGCGGCAAGGAAGCCATGATCGCCGACCGCATCCTGAAGGAGATCCGCGCCCGGCTGGGCTTCCTGCAGAGCGTGGGCCTGGAATACCTGACCCTGAGCCGCCAGGCGGGAACCCTTTCCGGCGGCGAGAGCCAGCGCATCCGCCTGGCCACCCAGATCGGCAGCTACCTCATGGGGGTGCTGTATATCCTGGATGAGCCCAGCATCGGCCTGCACCAGCGGGACAACCGGAAGCTGCTGGACACCCTCAAGCAGCTGCGGGACCTGGGCAACACCCTCATCGTGGTGGAGCACGACGAGGATACCATGCGGGAAGCGGACTACCTGGTGGATATCGGCCCCGGCGCGGGGAACCACGGGGGCGAGGTGGTCTGCGCCGGCACCCCGGCGGAGGTCACCGCCTGCAAGGAATCCATCACCGGCGCTTTTCTCCGGGGGGATTGGGCGATCCCCGTGCCGTCGGAGCGGCGGAAGGGCAGCGGCAGATTCCTGGAGGTGCTGGGCGCCGCGGAGAACAACCTGAAGGATATCGACGTATCCATCCCCCTGGGCACCTTCACCTGCGTCACCGGCGTCTCCGGCAGCGGCAAGAGCAGCCTGGTGAACCAGATCATCAACCGGGTCCTCTCCGGCCAGCTGAACCGCAGCAAGGTAAAGCCCGGCAAATTCCGCGCCATGAAGGGCGTGGAATACCTGGACAAGGTCATCGACATCGACCAGAGTCCCATCGGGCGGACCCCCCGCTCCAACCCCGCCACCTACACCGGCATCTTCAACGACATCCGGGACCTTTTCGCTTCCACGCCGGACGCCAAGGCCAGGGGCTACGGCAGCGGCCGCTTCTCCTTCAATGTGCGGGGCGGGCGCTGCGAGGCATGCTCGGGGGACGGGCTTCTCAAGATCGAGATGCACTTCCTGCCGGACATCTATGTGCCCTGCGAGGTGTGCAAGGGCCGCCGCTACAACCGGGAGACCCTGGAGGTGCGCTACAAGGGCAAAAACATCTATGAAGTGCTGGAGATGACCGTGGACGAGGCCCTGCGCTTCTTTGAAAACCTGCCCAGGCTCAGCAATAAGCTCCAGGCCCTCTACGACGTGGGTCTGGAATATGTGAAGCTGGGCCAGCCCTCCACCACCCTTTCCGGCGGTGAAGCCCAGCGGGTGAAGCTGGCCACGGAGCTGCTGCGCCCCGCCACGGGCAACACGCTCTATGTGCTGGACGAGCCCACCACCGGCCTCCACGCCTACGACGTGCAGAAGCTGCTGAACGTGCTGAACCGGCTGGCGGACGCGGGAAACACCATCCTGGTGATCGAGCACAACCTGGATGTGGTCAAATCCGCCGACTATATCATCGACCTGGGGCCCGAGGGGGGCGACCGGGGCGGCGAAGTCGTCTGCACGGGCACGCCGGAGGAGGTGGCCCGCTGCGAAAAGAGCTATACCGGCCAGTTCCTGCGGGAGAAGCTCAGATGAGCCAGCTGCGTTTCGGCGGCGAAGACCGGGACGGGACGGTGATCTCTGGCAGCGTGGACAGCGTCGTCTATTCCAATGATGAAAACGGCTATACCGTTCTCCGCCTGAAGCTGGACGAGGGCGGCGTCGTGACCCTGGTGGGCACTCTGCCCTACGCCGCCCCCGGGGAGGAGCTGACGGCCGTGGGCGCCTGGAGCACCCACAGCGCCTACGGGGACCAGTTCAAGGCGGAGGAGATCGAGCGCATCATGCCCGACTCCGTGACGGGCATCTACGCCTACCTTGCCTCCGGTATCCTGAAAGGGGTGGGGCCCGCCACGGCCCGCAATATCGTGGAGCATTTCGGGTCCGACACCCTGCGCATCCTGGAGGAGGAGCCGGAAAAGCTGGCTTCCCTCAAGGGCATCCCGGAGAAGAAAGCAAAACTGATCGGGGAGGCCTACCGCAAGCAGTCCGCCCTGCGGCGGCTGCTGGAATTCTTCTCGGGCGCCGGCATCAAGCTGAGCTACGGCGTGCGCCTCTACCGCAGCTACGGCGCGGACGCCCTGGAGGTGCTCTACGCAAACCCCTATATCCTCTGCGAGGATTACTACGGCGCTTCCTTCGCCGACGCGGACCGGCTGGCCCTGAAGCTGGGCTTCCAGGGTGACAGTCCGGAGCGGGTGGAGGCGGCGGTGCTCTTTGAGCTGAACCACAACGCGTCCGGCGGCCACTGCTTCATCCCGGCGGAAAAGCTGGCCGGGGCCGTCTGCCAGCTCATCGGCGTGACGCCGGAGCAGAGCCGGGACGCCATCGGCCGCCTGCAGGAGGCGGGAGAGGTGGTGCGTGAGGAGATCGTCGGCCTGGACGCGATCTATCTCCGCAGGCTCTACGAGGCGGAGACCTATGTGGCGGCGCGGCTGCTGGCCATGCGGGGCAGGCTCCCCGGCGGCGAACGGGCGGAAGCGCTCCTGCGCCGGGCGGAAACGGAAATGGGCCTCACCCTGGCGCAGCATCAGCGGAAAGCGGTCACCGAGGCAGTGCAGTACGGGGTCTTCGCTCTCACCGGCGGCCCCGGTACCGGCAAGACCACCACCATCCGGGCCATCCTGCATATGTTCGACGCCATGGGTCTCAAGGTCTCCCTGGCCGCCCCCACCGGGCGGGCGGCAAAGCGGATGCAGGAGCTCTGCCGCCGGGAGGCCAGCACCGTCCACCGCCTGCTGGAAACGGGCTACGATCCGGAGCTTGGACTGCTGGTGTTCAAAAAGGATGGGGACGACCCTCTGCCGGCGGACGCGGTGATCCTGGACGAGGCCAGTATGGTGGATATCACCCTCATGCAGGCGCTGCTGCAGGCGATGAAGCCCGGCGCAAGGCTGGTGCTGGTGGGAGACGCGGACCAGCTGCCCTCCGTGGGACCCGGCAATCTGCTGAAGGACCTGCTGCGCTCCGGCGCGGTGCCCACGGTGGCCCTGCAGGAGGTCTTCCGTCAGGCGGAGGAGAGCCGCATCATCGTGTCGGCCCACCTTATCAACCAGGGCGAAATGCCGGACCTGCGGAAAAACACCGGAGATTTCTTCTTCCTCCGGCGCAAGCAGGGGGAGGACGCCCTCCAGACCATCCTGGAGCTGTGCGGGACGCGGCTTCCCAAAAACATGGGCATCCCCTCCGAGGAGATCCAGGTGCTGAGCCCCACGAGGCTGGGCGTCACCGGCACCGTGAATCTGAATAAGGAGCTGCAGGCCGCCCTGAACCCCCCGGCGGAGGACAAGGCGGAGAAGGCCTACGGGCCCTGGGTCTTCCGCACGGGAGACCGGGTCATGCAGATCCGCAACAACTATGACCTCCTATGGAAAAAACCGGACGGCGAGACCGGCGCAGGGGTCTACAACGGGGATGTAGGGCGCATCCGCAGCGTGGATACGGCGGGGCAGAGCCTCATCGTGGATTTTGAGGACCGCAGCGCGGAATATGCCTTCGATCTGCTGGGAGAGCTGGAGCCGGCCTATGCCATGACGGTGCACAAGTCCCAGGGCAGCGAATACCGGGCGGTGATCCTGGCCCTCTGTTCCGGTGCGCCCTCTCTCCTGAGCCGGGCGGTGCTCTACACCGCCGTGACCAGGGCACGCAGCCTGCTGATCGTGGTGGGGGACGACGCCGTTTTCGGGCGGATGGTGGAAAACAACCGCACCCAGCGCCGCTATTGCGGCCTGAAGACCCGCCTTTCGGCGGCGGACGCCTGAGAACGATGAAGATTTTCCAGCTGCTCTATCCTCCCAAGTGCGCCTTTTGCGGGCAGCTTTTGGAGAACGCGGCGGAGGATATCTGCCCGGCTTGCCGCGCCGCCCTGCCCTGGACCGGGACGCGGGCGGTGACCCGCGGCAGCTTTTTCAGCGCCTGTGTTTCGCCCCTGTATTACCGGGACCTGGCCCGGCAGGGGCTGCTGGGCTTCAAATTCCGCCGCCGGAGCTCCGCCGGGCGCTGCTTCGGCCGCCTGATGGCCCGGTGCGTCCGGGAGCAGCTGCAAACGGAGGCCGACCTGGTCACCTATGTGCCCCTCAGCTTCCTTCGGCTGCGGAAGCGGGGCTATTCCCAGAGCCGTCTGCTGGCAAAGGCGCTGGCGGCGGAGCTGGGGCTTCCCCTGGCGAAGCTGCTGCGAAAACAGCGGCATACGAAGCCCCTGTCCCGCATCCGGGGAGAGGAGCGGCGGCGAGCCGCCGTCTCCGGGGCCTTCGGCCTTTGCCGGGGCGCGGAGGAACAGATGAAAGACAAGTGCGTCCTGCTGGTGGACGATGTGATCACCACCGGCGCGACCCTGGGGGAGTGCAGCCGCCTGCTGCTGACCTTCGGGGCGGACAGAGTGGTCTGCGCGACACTGTGCAAGAAATAGAGAGGACCCTATGAAGCTGTTTGGAAGTGACGTTGGAGTGGACCTGGGCACGGCGACGCTGCGCATGAGCCTGCGGGGCAAGGGCGTGGTACTGCGCGCGCCCTCGATCGTGGCGGTGGAAAAGCCCAGCGGCCGCGTGCTGCAGGTGGGACAGGAAGCGCTGAAGATGCTGGGCAGGACCCCGGCCAATCTGGCGGCCATCCGGCCCGTGCGGCAGGGCGTGATCTTCGACTACGATATGGCGGTGAAGCTCCTGCGGGAGCATCTGCGCAGCATCCTGCCCTTCAGCACCGTCAAGCCCCGGCTGCTGTTCAGCGTGCCGGGCAGCATCAGCTCCGTGGAGGAGCGGGCGGTGGTGCAGGCAGGCCTCCAGGCCGGGGCAAGGAAGGTCTTCCTCATGGAAGCGCCCCTGGCCGCCGCTTTGGGCGCCAATCTGCCCATTCGGGAGGCTGCCGGGCGGATGGTGGTGGATATCGGCGCCGGCACCACGGACATCGCCGTGCTGAGCCTGGGGGGCGTCTGCCGCGCCGCCAGCATCCGCATGGGAGGCGACGATATGCGGGACGCCATCGTGCGTTATGTGCGCCGGAAGCACGGCGTGCTCATCGGCGAGAGCATGGCGGAGGACGCCAAGGTCCGCATCGGCTGTCTCAAGGCTTCGGGAGAGCGGACCTGCGACGTTCGGGGCCGGGACCTGCTGACCGGGCTGCCCCGGCTGCTGACCCTCCGGGAGGAGGAAATGCCGGAAGCTCTGGAGGAATCCTGCCTCCTGATCCTGGACGCCATCCGCAGCGTGCTGGAGCAGACGCCGCCGGAAATGGTGGCGGACATCAGCCATAACGGCATTACCCTCACGGGCGGCGTCAGCCGTCTCCGCGGCCTGCCGGAAGCCCTGGAGGAGCATGCCCACATGCCGGTCATGCTGGCCGACGACGGGGAGGACTGCATCATTGCGGGCATGTCCCAGGCCCTGAACCGGCTGGACGAGATGCAGGACGGTCCCCTGAACCTCATGCGAAGGAAGCAGCTGACATGAGCGGGGAAATCCACGGCGGCCACCGGGCGCGGCTGAAGGAGCGCTATCTGAACCAGGGACTGGACGGCTTCGCCGACCACGAGGCCCTGGAGCTGCTGCTGACCTACGCCATCCCCCGCGCCGACGTGAATCCCCTGGCCCACCGGCTGCTGGAACGCTTCGGCAGCTTTCACGCCGTGCTGGACGCGGAGGTGAGCGAACTGACGGAGGTAGCTGGCGTGGGGGAGAGCACCGCCCTGCTGCTGCGCCTCGTGCGGGAAATGAACCGCCGCTACCTGATGGACGCGCGGGAGAAGCGGCCGAAGCTGGCCGACGCGGAGGCGGCGGGCAGACTGTTCATCCCCTGCTTTTACGGTATCCGCGAGGAGCGGGTCTACGCCGCCTTTCTGGATGATGAGCTGCGGCTGCTGCGCTGCCGCCTGCTTTTCGAGGGCGGCATCGATTTTGCCCCGATGAACGTGCGCCGGCTGGTGGAGGCCGCCATCCGGGAGAAAGCGACCGGCATCATCCTGGCCCACAACCACCCCGCGGGGCAGGCCATCCCCTCCCTGGAGGACCGGGAGGCCACCCTGCAGATCCGCAGCGCCCTGGAAGCGGTGCAGATCCGGCTGCTGGACCATATCATCGTGTCCGGCGAAGAATTCGTCTCCATGGAGGAATGCGGCCATTTCCGCCGCTGATCCTACGGAAAGGAACACACATGTCGGAATTCAAGGTCGTCAGCGATTATTCCCCGGCGGGGGACCAGCCGGAGGCCATCGACGCCCTGGCCAGGGGCCTGGAGCTGGGCCTGGAGGAGCAGACCCTCCTGGGGGTCACCGGCTCCGGCAAGACCTATACCATGGCCAAGGTCATCGAGCGGGCCCAGCGGCCCACCCTGGTGCTTTCCCACAATAAAATCCTCGCCGCCCAGCTGTGCAGCGAGTTTAAGGAGTTCTTCCCCGACAACGCGGTGGAGTATTTCGTCTCCTACTATGACTATTATCAGCCGGAGGCCTACATCCCCACTACCGACACCTTCATCGAGAAGGATGCGGGCATCAACGACGAGATCGAGCGGCTCAGGCACAGCGCCACTTCCTCGCTGTTCGAGCGGCGGGATGTGATCGTGGTGGCCTCCGTCAGCTGCATCTACGGCCTGGGGGACCCGGAGGACTACAAGGGCATGATCCTCTCCCTGCGGGAGGGGCAGACCCGCAACCGGGAGGAGATTCTGGCCCGGCTGGTGGAAATGCGCTATGAGCGCAACGACATGGCCTTTGACCGCAACATGTTCCGCGTCCGGGGGGATACGCTGGAAATCTTCCCCGTCTATTCCCGCAACACCGCCATCCGGGTGGAATTCTTCGGCGATGAGATCGACCGCATCAGCGAGGTACAGGTGGTCACCGGGGCGGTGCAGCGGCGGCTGAGCCATGCCGCCATCTACCCTGCCTCCCACTATGTCACCTCCCGGGAAAAGCTGGAGGCCGCCATCGAGCGCATCCGCGTGGAGATGGAGGACCGGGTCAAGTGGTTCGAGGACCACGGCAAGCTCATCGAAGCCCAGCGCATCCGCCAGCGCACCACCTACGACATGGAGATGATGAAGGAACTGGGCTACTGCTCCGGCATCGAGAACTATTCCCGCGTCATCTCCAACCGGGCCCCCGGCTCGCCCCCCATGACCCTCATCGACTATTTCCCCAAGGATTTCCTGCTGATGATCGACGAGAGTCATGTGACCCTGCCCCAGCTGCGGGCCATGTACGCCGGGGACCGGGCACGGAAGACGAACCTGGTGGAATACGGCTTCCGTCTTCCCAGCGCCTTTGACAACCGGCCCCTGAATTTCGATGAATTCCGCAGCCGCATTCACCAGACGATCTATGTCAGCGCCACGCCGGGGGAATACGAGCTGAGCCGCTCCGGCCAGGTGGCGGAGCAGGTGATCCGCCCCACGGGCCTGCTGGACCCCCGGGTCATCGTGCGGCCCAGCGAGGGGCAGATCGACGACCTGATCGGGGAGATCAACGCCCGCACCGAGAAGAAGCAGCGGGTCCTGGTCACCACCCTCACCAAGCGCATGGCGGAGGACCTGACGGAATACCTGAAAAAAGCGGGCATCCGGGTCCGCTACATGCACCACGATATCGGCTCCACGGAGCGCATGGAGATCATCCGGGACCTGCGCCTGGGCGAATTCGACGTGCTGGTGGGCATCAACCTCCTGCGGGAGGGACTGGACCTGCCGGAGGTGAGCCTGGTGGCCATCCTGGATGCGGACAAGGAGGGCTTCCTGCGCAGCGGCACTTCCCTGATCCAGACCATCGGCCGTGCCGCCCGCAATGCGGAGGGCTGCGTCATCATGTATGCCGACGAGCGCACCCCCGGCATGGACTACGCCATCACGGAGACGGAGCGCCGCCGGGCAAAGCAGCAGGCCTTCAACGAGGCTAACGGCATCGTGCCCAAGACCATCGTCAAGAGCGTCCGGGAGCTGATCGAAATAAGCAAGTCCGCCGGGGACGGGGAGACGAAAGAGGGCGTGCGCATGACCGCCAGGGAGCGGCAGGAGGCCATCGAAAAGCTGGAAAAGGAAATGAAGAAGGCCTCCAGGATGCTGGAATTCGAGTATGCCGCCGTCCTGCGGGACCGCATCATCAAGCTCCGGGGAGAGAAATAGGGGCTGAGAAAATGCCCGCGTTGCGAGGTGACGGCGGTTTGCATGGCAGGAAAACCGGCCTCGCAGAGTTCGCGCCCGCAGGCGCGAATAAGATCGGACTTATTTTTCGCGGGGACATGTGCCTCGCGAAAAATCCTTTTCGCGGAGCGGGCTGTGCGAGCGAAGCGAGTGCGGGGAGCGAAGCGCAATCCCTTCTCAAATCGGAGCCCAGCGAAGCGGGTCCGATTTGAAGCAAGCAGCATAGACTGACTTGGAGTGGTATTTTTATGCTGTTTGCGCTGAAACTGCCCGCCGCGGTCCTGGCGCTCCTGGCCGGGTGCGGCACCTGGCTGGTGACTGCCCTGGGGGCCGCGGCGGTATTTTTCTTTTCCAAAGACAATCCCAGGCACATGACGGTCCTGCTGGGCTTTGCCGCGGGGGTCATGCTGGCCGCGTCCTACTGGTCCCTCCTGGCCCCGGCCATCGCCCTGGCGGAGGAAACGCCCCTGCCATCCTGGCTGCCGGCGACCCTGGGCTTCCTGGCGGGGGCGCTGTTCCTGCGCCTGACGGACCTGGCCCTGGGCCGCCTGCGGCCTCAGGCCGGGGAGAAGCGGTCGCGGCTGCTGATCCTGTCCATCACCCTCCACAACATCCCGGAGGGGCTGGCGGTGGGGGTGGCTTTCGCTTCCCTGGGCTATGAGCCGGAGCCGGAAAAGCTGCTGGCGGCCTGCGCCGTGGCCCTGGGCATCGGAATCCAGAATTATCCGGAGGGAGCCGCCGTGGCCCTGCCCCTCCTGCGGGAGGGGGAGAGCCGCCTGCGCAGCTTTTTTCTCGCCCAGGCCACCGGCCTGGTGGAGCCCGCTGCCGCCCTCCTGGGTGCGCTGCTGGTGACTCTGGTGCGGTCCCTGCTGCCCTGGGCCCTCTCCTTCGCTGCGGGGGCCATGATCCTGGTGGCGGCCCGTGAGCTGATCCCCGAATGCCATGCTTCCGGGCCCCGGGGCTCCTATCTCGGCACCATGGGGGTGATCCTGGGCTTCGCCGTCATGATGCTGCTGGATGTGGCCCTGGGGTAAACAAATGGGAGCGCTGCCATGTGCAGCGCTCCCGCTATCCGTTCACGGCCGATTGATGATCCCCGCGAACAGGGGCAGACCGTTTGTGCCGTTAGTGACGGCGAAGAGGAAGGGACGGTCCAGCACGAAGTCGACCTCGTCATCCGGCGGTCCCCCCGTCCCCGCACCGTATTGGAATTTGATATACGTCGCAGCCTCGCAGCCCTGCTCGTCAATGAGCACCCGGGTCGCCTGCTTCGCTTGGGAGAGCCAGATGCCCATTTCCTCCATCGCCTCGTCCCGGGTCAGGGGCGTGAAGTCGGAGACCGTGTAGTCGAAGATGTCCGTGATCCCCATGGCCCGGAGCCCTTCCGTCATTTCCACTTCGGCGCTGACGTCGAATTTCGGGACGGCGAGGTTGACGAAGAGGTATTTGCGGTTATCCTGATAATCTCCGCTGCGGTCCTCCGAGGTAAGGAAAGCCAGCAGTTGGGCATCCTGCAGCAGCTCCTCCGGCGTCACCCCCTCGTCGGGGAGGATATACCACATCACGGCGTTGCTGGTGAAGCTCTGGGGCACGGCGGCAAAGGAATCGAACCAATAGTAGATGCCCTTCATCCGCTGCTGATGCATAAAATCGCTGGTGATGTCGCCCCCGGGAGCGTGAAAGACCTGGGGATAGGTGTCACTCTTTTCAAATTTATCGTTCCACTTCCCGGTGAAATAGACCGTGGAGGCCAGGGTCAGCACATCCGCCTCCGTCCCGCTCCGGTGGGTGGATTCCGCCGAGACCTTGTCGGCGAGCATGCCGCCCGTCTGGTCATTCAGCCAGCTCTGCAGGGCCCTGTCCATGCCGGGGCTCCCCAGCTTCCCGGAAAAGGAGGAAGCGTAATAGTTCTCTGCCAGTACCCTGAGGGTGTCCCGCTCATAGCGGATGGCGTCGTCCATCCACAGGGAGGTGGCCGACAGACTTTTTCCGCCCTGGCCGTCCCGGTAATTCTGCTTCCATAGCTCCCGGGCCTGCTCGCGCAGGGTCTCCAGGTCCGTTTCTCCCAGGACCGCCATGATCTGCCCGCGGCTCTCCCCGGCGGTGAGCTCCGCCGTCATCGCCAAGGCCATATAGGTGTTCAGGGGGGAATAGATCCGGTTTTCCCCGGCCCTGCCGCTGAGAAAGACCGGCAGGCTGGCCCGGACGAAGGCTCCGGCCCCCTCGTCCGGCACGAAGTCGCTGCGAGTCTTATATTTCGGATAGACCGCCTGCTCCACGGCGTAGACGCTGGTAATCAGCCGGCTGCCGAACAGGCCGCTGACCAGGATCGCCAGGGCCAGGATCGCAGCCACCGGTCCCATCCATCTGCGGTAAAAGCGCCTGTGCCGCCTGGGGGCCGCCTGGGCCTGCTCGATGATTTCATCGTCGATCCGGTTGATGCCGCTGAAAAGCTTTTCGCTCTCTCTGCTCATAGTCCGATGCCCTCCTTTTCCAGCGCCTTTTTCAAAGCCAACCGAAGCCGGTGCATTTTCTGGGCCAGCTTCGCCGGGGTCAGGCCCGTTTCCCCGGCCAGGTCGCTCAGCGCCTGTCCGTTCCAATACCGCCGGACGAAAAGCAGCCGATCCTCCGGGGGAAGCGTGCACAGCCACCGGCTGATGATATGCCCCAGCTCCGCAGCCTCCACGGTTTCCTCCACCGTTCCCGGGGAAGGGATGCAGTCCTCCAGCTCGGACAGGAGCAGGACCATGCCGCCATAGCGCTTTTTGGCGTGGTTGCGCTGCCACAGGTCGAGGGCCAGGTTTCGCACCACCTTGCCCAGCCATGCCCGCAGATGCCTTGGCCGCTCCTCCGGCATGGCGTTCCAGGCGTGATACCAGGTGTCGTTCACGCATTCCTCGGCGTCCTCCCGGACGCTGAGGATATTCTGCGCCAGCGAGCGGCAGAATGGGCCGTATTTCCGTTCGCTTTCACGGATGGCGTCTTCGCTCCGCGCCCAGTAAAGCGCTACGATTTCCGCATCCTCCATGCTTTTCCGCCTCCCTCCTGCTTATATAGACGAAAAAAGGAAGAAGATATTGTCCCGACTTGCAAAAAGGAAAGAAAAAGCTGTGAAGAGGCGGCGGCCGCACTCTTCACAGCTTTTGAAAAAAGAATCACTTTGTGTACAGGCTCTTTCTCTTGGCCTTTTTCTTGTTCTTGCGGATGATGAAGAAGGCGCAGACGGCGATGACCACCACCAGGCCGATGATGCCGATCAGGAGGGTCTTGTTCGCACCGGAGGTCTTCACCTTCAGCCAGAGGGAATCCATCAGCTGGCTGGTCTCCGCGGGCAGGTTCAGGTAGATGTAGCCGCGCTCCAGGGTCTTCTCGTCGGGATAGGCGATGGGGTTGGCTGCCGCCTCCGGGTCCATATAGTCGGTGGCTCCCTCGATGGGCACGCTGTAGCCCAGATACTCCATGTTCTCGCCGCAGATATCCGGGCGGCAGAGGAAGTTGATGTAGGCCTCGGCGGCGTCCTTGTTCTGGCAGGAGGTGGGGATGCACATGGAGTCCACAAAGAGGTTGAAGCCCTCCTTGGGATAGCAGAAATTCAGGTTCTCGTTTTCCGCCTGCATCATGATGAAGTCGCCGGCGTAGTAAACGCCGATCCAGGCCTCCTCGTGCTCCATCTTGTCATAGATCTGGTCCATGACGTAATCCTGCACCAGAGGCTTCTGCTGCAGCAGCAGGTCGGCGCAGGCCTGCAGCTCCTGGGGATCGGTGGTGTTCACATCATAACCCAGGCGGAACTGGGCCACGCCGAAGGCGTCCCTGGGGTTGTCGAACATGAGGATCTTGCCCTTGTATTTCTCGTTCCACAGCAGATCCCAGCTGCCCACGTCCGCCTCATCCACGAACTTGGTGTTGTAGATGATGCCGGTGCCGCCCCAGGTGTAGGGCACGCTGTACGTATCCTCCGGGTCATGGGCCATGCCCCGGTAGGCGGGCATCACCAGCTGGGCGTTGGGGATGTTGTCATAGTTCAGGGGCAGCAGCATCCCCTCCTTGATGAGCCGGGCGATCATGTAGTCGGAGGGGAAGATGACGTCGTAGCTGGCGCCGCCGGTCTTCAGCTTGGTGTACATGGTTTCATTGGAGTCGAAAGTGATGTAGTTGACCTGGATGCCCGTCTCCTCCGTGAAGGCCTTGTTGACGTCGATATAGCCGTCGGTGCCGTCGGAGATATACTGGCCCCAGTTATAGACGTTGATGGTGACGGTCTCCTCCTTGGCGGCGGAAGCGCCGCACAGGAGGGAGAAAGCGGCGATCATGCTGACCAGCATGACGAGGGCGAGGACGCGGCGAAGGTTCTTTTTCAATGTTCGTTCTCCTTTACACAGTAGGTTGCCCGGCCCTGGCTTTCTGCCGGGAATTGCGCTGCCGGGCGGTATCCCGGGCCTGAAGGATGTTCATCAGGAGCATCACCGCCAGGATGGCCAGGAACAGCAGCGTGAACAGGGCGTAGATTTTCGGGTGCAGGGGCTTTTTCGTATAGTTGTAAATCTCCACGGGCAGGGTCACGAAATTGGGTCCGTAGACGAAATAGCTGATGACGAAATCGTCCAGGGACATGGTGAAGGCCATGAGTGCGCCGGAAATGATGCCGGGGAGGATCTCATGGAGCACCACCTTGAAAAAGGCCTGCACCGGGGTGCAGCCCAGGTCCATGGCCGCCTTGGTGAGGTTGGGGTCCATCTGGGTGAGCTTGGGCTGCACCGAGAGGATCACATAAGGCAGGTTGAAGGTGATGTGGGCGATGAGCAGGGTCCAGAAGCCCAGGATGCTCTTGATCTTCATCAGCTGCCCGGCGAAGGCGAACAGCAGCGCCAGGCTGACGCCGGTGACGATCTCCGGGTTGGTCATGGGGATGTTGGTCAGGAACATGGTGAAGCGGCGCATCCGCTTGCCCATGCGATGGATGCCCAGGGTGGCGGCGGTGCCCAGCACCGTGGAGGCCAGGGAGGCGATGACGGAAATGATCAGGCTGTTGAGCAGAAGTGGCAGCAGCACCCCGTCCGCAAAGAGGGCCCGGTAGTTGTCCATGGTGAAGCTCTTGAACACCACCAGGTCCGAGCTGCTGTTGAAGGAGCCGATCATCAGCACCAGCATGGGCACATAGAGGAACACGAACACGAGGACGGTGACGACCTTCGATGCCTTTTTCATATGGTAGCCACGCTTTCATCCTCGCCGGTGAAGTGGTTCATCACGGCGACGCAGACCAGGACGAGGATCATGAGCACCAGGGAGAGGGCCGCCCCCAGGTTGGGGTTGTAGGCAGTCTTGAACTGGCTCTCGATCACGTCGCCGATCATGGTGCTGGTGGTGCCGCCCATCTTCTGGGAGATATAGAAGGTGCTGACGGCGGGGACGAAGACCATGGTGATGCCGGAGACGATGCCGGGCACGCTGAGGGGGAGGGTGACCCGGAGGAAAACCTGGCCGCCGTCGCAGCCCAGGTCCTGGGCCGCGTCCACCAGCCGCGGGTCGATCTTCATGATGACCGTGTAGAGGGGCATGATCATATAGGGAAGATAGTTGTAGACCATGCCCAGGATCACGGCCCCGTCGTTGCGCACCAGGCGCAGGGGGCCGATGCCCAGCTGCCCCAGCAGCCGGTTGACGATGCCGGTGTCCTCCAGCAGGGAGACCCAGGCCAGGGTCCGCAGCAGGAAGCTGATGCACATGGGCAGCATCACCAGCATATAGAGGAAGCGCTGGGTGAGGGGCTTCGTCTGGGCGATGCACCAGGCCACCGGGTAGCCCAGCACCAGGCAGATCAGGGCGGAGACCACCGCCAGCCAGATGCTGCGCAGGAAGATGGGCAGATAAGCGCCCATGGAGGCCATGTTCCGGATAGTGAAGGCGCCGGTGACGGAGTCGGTGAAAGCGTAATAGACCACGATGGCCAGGGGGATCAGGGTAAAGAGAAGCATCCACACCAGGTAGGGGCCGGAGAGAAACTGCCGCTTCATTCTCCTTCCTCCTGTTCCTCCGACTCTCCGGCGAGAGCCGCGTCGCCGATCTCGTCGTATTCGGCGGAATAGGAGCTGTAGTCCCCGAACATGCCGGAATATTTGCTCCTTTTCATGATGTGGATATCCTCCGGGTTCAGCCGGATGCCGATGACCGCCCCCACGGGCTGATAGTCCGTGGTCTGGATCAGCCACTTGAAGCCGTGGAAATCCACGATGATGTCATAGTGGACGCCCTTGAAGGTGACGGAGGTGACGGTGCCGCAGAGGTGCCCCCCGTCCGCCGGGACGATGTCCACGTCCTCGGGGCGGATCACCACGTCGACAGCCTCGTCCTTGGCGAAGCCCTCGTCCACGCAGGGGAAGCGGCGGCCGAAGAATTCCACCAGCCGGTCGGCGCGCATGATGCCGTCCAGGATGTTGCTCTCGCCGATGAAGTCCGCCACAAAGGCGTTTTTCGGCTCGTTGTAGATGTCCTCCGGTGTGCCGATCTGCTGGATCTCTCCCTTGTCCATGACCACGATGGTGTCGGACATGGTGAGGGCCTCCTCCTGGTCGTGGGTGACGAAGATGAAGGTGATGCCCATCTGCTGCTGGATGCGCTTGAGTTCCACCTGCATGTCCTTCCGGAGGCGCAGGTCCAGGGCCCCCAGAGGTTCGTCCAGCAGGAGGACCTTGGGCCGGTTCACCAGGGCGCGGGCGATGGCGATGCGCTGCTGCTGGCCGCCGGAGAGACTGTCCGTCTTCCGCTCCTCGAAGCCCTTCATGCCCACGACCTCCAGCATTTCCGTGACCCGCCTGGCGATCTCATCCTCCCCCAGCTTGGCGATGCGCAGGCCGAAGGCGATGTTGTCATAGACGTCCAGATGGGGAAACAGGGCGTAGCGCTGGAACACCGTGTTCACCTGCCGCTTGTGGGGCGGGATATCATTAATCCTCACCCCGTCGAACAGCACAGAACCGGCTGTGGGCTTCACGAAACCGCCGATGATCTGCAGAGTCGTGGTTTTGCCGCAGCCGCTGGGTCCGAGCAGCGTGAGGAATTCGGAGTCGTTGATATAGAGGTTTATGTTGTTCAAAACAACTTCACCGTCATACGCCATGCTGATATCGGCAAGGCGAATGAGCTCTTTGGACATTTATCCTCCCCCATTCCCTTTGCGGGGCGGCCGACGGAGCCGGCAGCCGCCTTGATTTGTACAGTAGAGAAAGCTTATCATATTTCCCGGAAATGTCAATGATAATCATATCCGGGGAAGTACTTTTCCGCGAAATCCACCCTGGAGGCGGTGAAGGAGCGGCCCCGCAGGTAGGTGAGGACGCCCGCCTCCGTGGGAAAGTCGAAGGTCAGGCGGTAGGAGTAGAGGGCCTGCTTTTCTTCCCCCCCCGCCTGGGCCGCCTTTCCGCCGTATTTCCCGTCCCCCAGCAGAGGCCAGCCTGCGGCGGCCATCTGGGCGCGGATCTGGTGGGTGCGCCCCGTCTCCAGGCGGCATTCCACCAGGCTCAGGCCGTTCCGGCTCGCCAGGGTGCGGTAGTCCGTCACGGCGGTCCTGGCCCCCGGCTCCGGATTGGTGCGCACATAGACGCGGTTCTTCGCCGCATCCTTGAAAAGAAAGCCCCGCAGGGTCCCCTCCGGTGGGCGGGGAACGCCCAGCACGGCGCAGAGATAGCGCTTGTCCAGCTCCCGGTCCCGGATCTTCTCGTTGAGGATGCGCAGCGCCTCCGCATTTTTGGCGGCGATGACGATGCCGCCGGTATTGCGGTCGATACGGTTGCACAGGGCGGGGGTGAAGGCGTTTTCCTCCCTGGGCCGCCATGCGCCGGTGAGCAGCAGGTGGGCCTGGATATTGGCCAGCAGGGTCCGCTCCGGCGGCTCCCCCTCCGCGTGGTGGCACAGCATGCCGGGGGCCTTGTCCGCCAGCAGGATGTTCTCGTCCTCGTAGACGATGCTCAGCTTCGGCGTCGCCACCTTGCGGTAGGCGTTCAGGTCGCTGGGTTTTTCAAAGAATTCGTCGCTGATATACAGGGAGAGGACGTCTCCGGCCCGGAGGCGCGTCTCCCCCTTGGCTGCTTTGCCGTTGAGCTTAAAACGCTTGAGGCGCAGATACTTCTGGCAGAGGGAGGAGGGCAGCAGGGGAACGGCCTTCATCAGGAAGCGGTCCAGCCGCTGCCCGGCGTCGTTGGGGCCGACGGTCAGTTCTTTCATCGCGGATTTTCCTTTTTTGAAAAAAACTCTTGCATTTTCGGGAGGCTTCTGCTAATATTATCTAGCTGTTCATAAAACGCATAAAACGCTTAAGGAGGTGCGGCAAATGGCAAAATGTGAATTCTGTGACAAGGGCATTTCTTTCGGCATCAAGGTCAGCCATTCCCATCGGCGTGCCAATCGGACCTGGAAGCCCAATGTGAAGCGTGTCAAGGCGATCGTAGACGGCAAGCCTGTCCACGTGTATGCCTGCACTCGGTGCCTCCGCAGCGGCAAGGTCACCCGCGCGATTTGAGTCATCGCCCTGTCGTCCCCTCGGGGACCTGAAACTGAGACCGAAGAAAATTTCCGGGAGAAGCCTCCCGGAAATTTTTGTATGCCTATTTGCCGCTTCCGGGCTTTTGCGCATCCTCGTCGGCCGGACGCTTCTTCGCGTTTTTCTTCGCGCCCCTGCCGGTGAAAACGTCCGCCAGCTCGTCCCAATAGCAGTAGATCAGGGCGGCGGCGCAGAAAAGAGCCAGCACGACCTTCAGCCACCATCCGCCGAAAATGAGGGTGAACAGGGGCATGGCGACAGCAGCCGCCGCGGCCATGAGGGCGCGGTTGCCCGTGAGCGCCATCACCAGCACCGCCAGGGCCACGCAGACCAGGAAAAGACGCCAGTCCACGAACAGCAGCGTCAGCGCCGGGAAGATCAGCTCCCGCTTGGAGCTCAGCCCCCGCTCCAGAGGCAGCAGGGGCATGGCCTGGCCGATGAGGGAGAACAGGAGGGCCAGCAGCTTGCCCACGGAGGGGAAGCCCGACCCCTTCATCAGCATCCCGCCGATGAGCACCGTGACCAGGGCGCGCAGCAGATCGGCCACCAGGGCATAGCCCACGCCCATCCACTTGTGCTTCCGGTAGAGGAAAAAGTAGTCCACGCGCGCGTCGCCGGGAGCGGGGTCCTTGAAGGCCAGCCTGCTCACGAGGCCGCAGACGTCCAGCAGACTGAGGGCATAGGACAGCACCGCGATAAGGAATACGGATAATACCATCATGTTCTCACGTTCTCCTTTCCAAGGTCACAGATCGGCGGATTCGCCCCGCTGTCGGACGATCAGGCGGATGGGGGTGCCCTCCAGCCCGAAAACGCTGCGGAGCTGATTTTCCAGGTAGCGCTGATAGGAGAAATGGAAAAGCTCCCGATCGTTGCAGAAGATGATGAAGGTGGGGGGCCGCACCCCCGTCTGGGTCATGTAATAGAGCTTCAGCCGCCGCCCCTTGTCCGTGGGGGGCTGCACGCGGGCGACCGCGTCCCCCAGCAGACTGTTGAGGGTGCCGGTGGGGATGCGCATGGCGCTCTGGTCGTTGACGTAGTTGATGAGCTCGAAGAGCCGCCCGACCCGCTGCCCCGTGAGGGCGGAGATGAAGACGATGGGGGCGTAGGGCATGAACACCAGCCCCTTGCGGATATCCTCCCGCTGCTTGTCCATGGTTTTGGTGTCCTTGTCCACCAGGTCCCACTTATTCACCACGATGATGCAGGCCTTGCCGGCCTCATGGGCCAGGCCCGCCACCTTGGTGTCCTGCTCGGTCACGCCGTCCCTGGCGTCCAGCATCAGGAGGCACACGTCGGAGCGCTCCACGGCGGCCTGGGAGCGCATGGTGCTGAATTTCTCCACCCGATCCTCCACCTTGCTTTTCCTGCGGAGCCCGGCGGTGTCGATGAAGAGGTATTTTCCCCGGTCATTCTCGAAATAGGCGTCCACCGCGTCCCTGGTGGTGCCCGCCATGTCGGAGACGATGACCCGCTCCTCGCCCAGGATGCGGTTCACCAGGGAGCTTTTGCCCACGTTGGGCCGCCCGATGACGGCGACCTTGATGAGGTCGGATTCCTCCTCGTCCTCCTCCTCCGGGGGAAAGTAGGCGAAGCAGGCGTCCAGCAGGTCGCCGGTGCCGTGGCCGTGGACGGCGGAGACGGCGATGGGCTCTCCCAGGCCCAGGTTGTAGAATTCATAATAATCCGGGTCCACGGGACCCACGGAATCCATTTTGTTGACCGCCAGCACCACGTTCTTTTTGGATTTCAGCAGCATATTGGCCACGTCCATGTCCGCGGCGGTGACGCCGGTGCGGATATCCGTCACCAGCACGATCACGTCCGCCGTGTCGATGGCGATCCGCGCCTGTTCCCGCATGAACAGCAGCAGCTCATTGTCGGTGTTGGGCTCGATGCCGCCAGTGTCCACCATGGTGAAGGTCCGCCCCCGCCACTCCGCGTCGGCATAGAGCCGGTCCCGGGTGACGCCGGGGGTGTCCTCCACGATGCTGATGCGCTGCCCGGCCAGCTTATTGAACAGGAGAGATTTGCCCACGTTGGGCCTGCCGACGATGGCGATCAGGGGTTTTCTTCCCATTGGTCAACCTCATTTCAGATTCAGGAAAGCCCGCAGCACGGCCTCTCCGTCGTTGGGAACGGGGATCACCGGGACCCCCAGGGCCTCCGACACGGCGGAAAGGGGCGTGTCGTCCAGAAAAACGTCCCCGCCGTAGCGCAGCATGGAAATGCTGATGAGCAGCCTTTCTCCCAGCGCTTTTCCCCGAAGCTGGGCGATCAGGTCCCGCCCCGTGAGGAGACCCGCCACGTTGACGCTCTCCCCGAAAAAGTCGTTTCGGATGCCGTAGAGCTTTCCCTCTACAGAATAACACGAATCGGCCAAAAGTTGAAGAAGTTTCTGAAAAAGTGGATAAGCAGCCCCGCCGGTAGCCACGGCGAAGGGCGTGGGGTCCGGCGCTTCCGGCCGCGCCGCCAGGGCCTCGGTGAATTCATCCTCCAGGCTCCGCAGCATGCCCACCCCGTTTTCAAACTGGGGGAAGCCCTCGTAATAATCCCAGTCGGGGGTCTCCCGTCCCGCCTTGCGGTACAGCTCGTCCCCGCAGGCGAAGATGCGGCTGCCCGTTTTTTTCAGGCATTCCGCCCCGAAGGCGTCCACCCGGTCGATGATCTCTCCGGCGATGCGCTCGTCCACCGGCGTCAGCTCCGCCAGGCCCTGCCGGTGCTTCGTCAGGCCCACGGGCACCACGCTGACGCTGCTCACCTGGGGATAGAGGGCCGCCAGGTCCTCCATGGTTTTCTGCAGCGTTTCCCCGTCGTTCAGACCGGGGCAGACCACGATCTGGCAGTCCATGTGGATGCGCCTTTCGGCGAAGCGGCGCATGATCTCATAGCATTCCCCCGCGCGGGGATTGCCCAGCAGCCGGCAGCGCACCTCCGGGTCCGTGGCCTGGACGGAGACGTTGATGGGGCTGATGCGCAGGTCCATGATCCGCTGCTGCTCCCGGGGCGAGAGGTTCGTGAGGGTGATGTAGTTGCCCTGGAGGAAGCTGAGGCGGGCGTCGTCGTCCTTGAAATACAGGGTCTGGCGCATCCCCTTGGGCAGCTGGTCGATGAAGCAGAACAGACAGTGGTTGACGCAGGAGCGGGGCTTGTCCATGAGATAGCTCTCGAAATCCAGTCCCAGGGGTTCGCTTTCCCCCTTGCGCAGCTTCCTGCGGAGGACCTTTTCCTCCCGGCGGAATTCCAGCGCCAGCTTCGCGCTTTCGCAGTAATAGCGGTAATCCAGCACGTCCCTTATCTCGTGACCGTTGATGCTGAGGAGCGTGTCGCCGGGCTTCAGCCCCGCCTTGGCGGCGGGGGAGCCGGGGTCTACGCGGGTGACGACCTGTGCCATGTCGGGGCCTCCTTTCCCGGCGGGGATTTCGGGTAATGAAAACAGAGGGGGATGGTAGCCCCCTCTGTTACGCAAATCGCCTTACTTCGCTTCGTCGACCGCAAGCACCGTCTTGCCGTTGTAGGTCCCGCACTTCTTGCAGACTCTGTGCGGCAGATGGTAGGCCCCGCACTTGGGGCAGGCAACGAGGGCGGGCGCCTCCAGCTTCCACACGGAAGAACGGCGCTTGTCTCTCCTAGCCTTGGAAACCTTTCTCTTCGGAACAGCCATTATGACACCTCCTGATCAATCTTCATTATCATTTAACAGCTGTCCTAAGACAGCGAACGGGGAATCTGCTTCCGGCCGGCAGGCACAGGGCCCATCGTTGAGGTTGTGCCCGCAGCGGGGGCAAACCCCCTTGCAGTCGGGACGGCAGAGCGTCTTGCTGTCCAGCCCCAGAACGAATGCGGTCGTCACGATCTCCTCCAGGTCCACGCAGTCATCCTGCACAAGAAACACATCCGGGTCTTCTTCATCCTGGTGCTCCGTGACCAGCACGGTGTCCAGCGCGCCGGCATATTCCCACGCATATTCCCGCCCGCAGCGGTCGCAGCGGCAGCGGAGGGAAACGCGCACTTCGCCGGTCAGGGTCAGGAGACCGGCGGAGGAACGGACGCTGCCCGACGCCGTCAGGGGCGACGCATAGCGGAGGATGGAGGGGAATTCCAGCCCTGCCGGGTCCACTTCGCAGGCAAAGGGGAGCGCCCCGTCACCCCGGAGCAGCTCTTTGATGTTGAGTTGCGTCATGCTGGGCTCCTGTCCGGATGAAAAACCGATTTGTTTCCTGGCTTTTAGCCTGCCTATTATAGAGGATATCCCTCTCTTTGTCAAATACTTTCTTCTTTTCTTTCGTCACATTTTTCCCTTGCAAATGCTTTCCTGGATGGGTAATATTTATAATAGTGGAGTATTGTTCCTGAACGGGAAAAAGGAGGTCCGAGGTCATGGAGCCGAGATACAGCGTCAAGCTGTCCCTGCTGGTGGAGGAATTCGGCCTGAAAAAGGTCTATACGCCCCCGGATTTTGAGGATGTGCGCATCGTCACGCCGGACCTGAACCGGCCCGGCATGCAGCTGGTGGGCTTCTTCAGCCATTTTGACAACGAGCGCATCCAGCTCATGGGCACGGTGGAGATCATGTACCTGAAGACGCTGCCCTCCACGGAGCGGCGGAAGATCTTCGCCGAGCTGATGAAGCGGCATATCCCCGCCCTCATCATCTGTCACGACATGCAGATCTACCCGGAGTGCCTGGAGATGGCGGAAATGTATCAGGTGAGCCTGCTGGCTACGGAGCTGGATACCTCCGTCCTGGAGGCGGAGCTGATCACCACCCTGAACATCTATCTGGGTCCCCGCATCACCCGCCACGGCACCATGCTGGAGGTCTACGGCGAGGGCATCCTCATCACCGGGGAGAGCGGCGTGGGCAAGAGCGAGACGGCCATCGAGCTGGTGAAGCGGGGCCACCGCCTCATTGCCGACGACGCGGTGGAGATCAAGAAGATTTCCTACAAGACCCTCTTTGCCGAGTCGCCCCCCCTGATCCAGCACTACATCGAGCTCCGGGGCATCGGCGTGGTGGACGTGATGCGCCTGTTCGGCATGGGCGCCATCAAGAGCCGCCAGGAGCTGGACCTCATCATCAATATCGAGACCTGGCAGGACGGCATGATGTATGACCGGCTGGGGCTGGAGAACCAATATACCACCCTGCTGGGGGTGCAGGTGCCCATCATGAAGATCCCGGTCAAGCCGGGGCGGAACCTGGCCGTCATCATCGAGGTGGCCGCCATGAACAACCGGCAGAAGAAGCTGGGTTACAACAGCGCCCAGGAATTCACGGAGCGCATCAACCGGCACTTCGCCGAGAGCATGAAGGAGGGCGGCAATGGCTGAAGCCCTGCTGCGGGAGCTGCGCCGGGTCCTCCCGGCGCTGGAAGCGCGGGAAGGGGAGCCCCTGCGAAACTACACCTCCTTCGGCATCGGCGGCCCGGCGGAGCTGCTGCTGCTCCCCTCTTCGGGGGAGGAGCTGGCTTCCCTCTGCGCGCTGCTGCGCAGCCTGGGGGTGAAGCCTCTGCTGCTGGGCAACGGCTCCAATGTGCTGGCCCCCGACGAGGGGGTGAAGGGGGCCGTGATCGTCACCCGGCGGGCGCAGGAGACGGCGCGGCAGGGAGAAAAGCTCGTCGCCGCCTGCGGCGCAGGCCTGACGAAGCTGGCTTCTTTCGCCGCGGAGGAGGGGCTGACGGGCCTGGAATTTGCCTACGGCATCCCCGGCACCCTGGGGGGCGCTCTCATCATGAACGCCGGGGCCTACGGCGGGGAGATGAAGGACGTGACGGCCGCCGTGACCTATCTGGACGGGGAACTGCGGCAGCGCACAGCCGCGGGGGAGGCGCTGGATTTCCGCTACCGGCACAGCCGCTTCGGGCCGGAGGACGTGATCCTGCGGGCGGAGCTGCAGCTGCGGGCCGGAGACCGGGAGGCAATCAGGGCCCGCTGCCGGGAGCTGACGGAGAAGCGGAAGGCCTCCCAGCCCCTGGAGTGGCCCAGCGCGGGCAGCGCTTTCAAGCGGCCCAGGGATGGCTACGCCGCCGCCCTGATCGATCAGGCGGGCCTGAAGGGCTACGCCGTGGGCGGCGCACAGGTGAGCGAAAAGCACGCGGGCTTCGTGGTGAACCGGGGCGGAGCCACGGCGTCGGACGTGAAAAAACTATTGGAGGATGTACAGAAGACGGTCCTTGACCGGAGCGGCGTCCTCCTGGAACCGGAGATCAAGATACTATGAAGGAATTCGTGCTGATCACGGGGCTCAGCGGCGCGGGCAAGAGCCAGGCGGCGGGCATCCTGGAGGACATGGGCTTTTTCTGCGTGGACAATCTGCCCCCGGAGCTGCTGGACGGCTTCATGGAGCTGGTCATGGCGGCGGAGGGGAAGTATGACCGGGTGGCCCTTGTGAGCGACATCCGGGGCCGCCGGGATATCGGCGGCCTGGCGGAGCATATCCGCCAGCTGCGCCAGACGAGGCCCCTGCAGGTGCTGTTCCTGGAGGCCTCGGAGCAGGTCATCGTCAACCGCTACAAGGAGACCCGGCACCGCCACCCCCTGGACCCCCGGGGCGGCGACCTCAGCGGTGCGATCCGGAAGGAAATGGCGGCCCTGGCCCCCCTGCGGGAGCTGGCGGACCACGTGGTGGATACCTCCGGCCTCAATTGGGCCAGCCTGAAAATGAAGCTCAGCTCCTTTTTCCCCGCGGAGGATACGGACAGCGTTTTCCTCCATGTCTGCTCCTTCGGCTTCAAAAACGGCATCCCCGCCGGGGCGGACCTGGTGATGGACGTGCGCTTCCTGCCCAACCCCTTCTATGTGGAGGAGCTGAAAAACCAGACGGGGCTGGACGCGCCGGTGCGGGACTATGTCTGCGCTTCCCCGGCCACGGGGGAGTTCCTGGAGAAGCTGATGGATATGCTCACCTTCCTGCTGCCGAAATACCGGGCGGAGGGAAAGACCGGCCTGCTGCTGGCCATCGGCTGCACCGGGGGGCGGCACCGCAGCGTGGTCGTCGCCGAGCTTTTGACGGAGCAGCTCCGGGCGTTGGGCTGCCCGGCGGACTGCGTCCACAGGGAACTGAGGTGAACCATGTCCTTTGCGTCCGAGACAAAGACGGAGCTGTGCCGGGCGAGCCTGGCGAAAGCCTGCTGCGTCCGCGCAGAGCTCTACGGCATCCTCCTGTTCTGCAACAGCTTCACTTCCTCCGGCGTCCGCATCCTGACGGAGCACCGGGCTTTCCTGCAGCGGACGGAAAAGCTGCTGAAAAAGGCCGCCGCCCTGACCCCGGACGAGCGGCATGACGAGGAGCGGGGGAAGCTGAGCCTGAGCATCCGGGACCCGGAGAAGCTGCGCCGGCTGTGCGAGCTTTTCGGCTGCGAGCTGGAGCGCAATCCCGCCCACCATGTGAACCTGGGCGTGCTGGAGGAGGACTGCTGCCGCGCCTCCTTCCTGCGGGGGGCGTTCCTGGCGGGGGGCAGCATGGTGAATCCCTCCAAGAGCTACCATCTGGAGCTCATCACCAGCCACTACAGCGTCTCCCGCGAGGTGGCAGCCATGCTGCGGGAGATGGAATTCCGCCCCGGCAGCCTCCGCCGGAGCGGGAATTATGTCCTCTATTTCAAGCACAGCGAGGCCATCGAGGACCTGCTGACCCTCCTGGGGGCCCCCATGGCGGCCCTGGCGCTGATGAACGCCAAGGTGGAGAAGGAGGTGCTCAACGGCGTCAACCGCCGCCTCAACTGCGACGAGGCCAACCTGGACAAGACGGTGAACGCCGCCCTGAGCCAGCTGGCTGCCATCCGCCGCCTGGAGGAACGGGGGGAGCTGGCCGCTCTCAGTCCCAAGCTTCGGGAAGCGGCGAAGCTGCGTTCGGAGCACCCGGAGCTGAACCTGAGCCAGCTGGGAGCTCTGGCGGTCCCACCCGTCACCAAATCCACCCTGAACTACCGCCTGAAAAAGATCATGGAGATCGCGGGAACGGAGAACGGATAAGAAACGCGGCTTCTTTTTGGCGTCCGCCGCCTCATTGGGAATAAGAGGGTGAAACTCTGCGGGAGCCGCGGAAGAAACACGGGAGGAATGCTATGAAACGGATCATCAGCCTGGCTCTGACCCTGGTCCTCTGTCTGTCCCTGCTGGCCCTGCCCGCGCAGTCGGCCGGGGATGCGGACAGCGTCTTTTCTTCTCAGCTGACGGAGCTTTCCCGGCAGATCTACGAGGGTCTGACCACCCCGGAGGCGATGCAGGCATACCGCACGGGGGACAGCATCAAATTCAGCTTTGAGGGCTCCTTTTACGACATGGCCGACGCGCTCCTGGAAGCCATTGGGCCTGCCTTTGCTGCGGTAATGATGGAACATACGGAGATTTTCTGGGTGTCAAGCTATACCGTTAGCGCCGGGGGCCGCAATGCGGTAAGCTTGTCGGTGACCCCTGTTTTCTGGGAAACCTGGGGAGCGGGAGGCCGCAGCATTGCCGAGGATGAAGCCGTACTGCATGCGGCGGTGGAGAAGCTGGCGGCGGAAGCCGCGGCGCAGGGCGGCGTTTACGAGCAGCTGCTCTATGTCCATGACTGGCTGACCACCCACAATGTATACAACTTTCCTGCCGCTGATTACGACGTTGACGAAATGGAAGCGAACTGTCTGCCCTGGACGCCGCTGAGCGCGCTGACCGACCTGGATAAGCCCGTCTGCGAGGGCTACGCATCTGCCTTCAAGCTCGTCTGCGATGAACTGGGCATCCCCTGCATCAAGGTCTGCGGAGAGGCCTGGGGACCTCATGCATGGAACCAGGTCCAGCTGGACGGAAAATGGTATGCAGTGGACGTTACCTTCGACGATCCCACCATGGGAGACGATACCAAAGTCATCTCCGGCATCGAAGCGCATGATTACTTCCTGATCGGCGCGGACAGCTGCCCGCCCTATATGCCTCCGTTTTCCGAAACGCACATTCCCGACGCTGTCTCTGATTTCGGCGCGGAATTCGACTATCCGCCGCTGTCTTCCCAGGCATATGACCCCGGAGAGGGCGCGACCCTGCCGGGCCCCGCGCCGGAACAGCCGTCAAAGCCGGCTCCCGGTCCGCAGCCCGGGCTTGCAAACTTCCAAAAAACAAAGGAATATACCGATGGGATGTTTACCGACGTTGCCGCCTCCGCCTGGTATGCGGAGAACGTGCGCACCGCCTATGAGCTGGGACTGATGGTTGGCTCAGGCGGCGGCTTCCATCCCTCCGGAAACCTGACGGTCACCGAAGCGCTGGTCCTTGCCTGCCGCCTCCACAGCATCTATTATGCCGACGGCGAGAGTTTTGTCCAGGGCACCCCCTGGTATCTTGTCTATATGGACTACGCGGACAGGCACGACATATCCCTGCCGAGCGGCTGTGACCTGAACGCTCCCGCGACGCGGCTGGAGTTTGCCGAGATCCTCAGCGCAGCGCTCCCGGAGGAGGCGCTGCAGAAAATCAATTCCGTGCCCGACGGCTCCATTCCCGACGTGGCGGACGATCCGGCCGTCTATCGGCTGTACCGGGCCGGCATTTTGACCGGCAGCGATGAATCCGGCGCCTTCGAGCCGGACAAGAGCATCCAGCGCAGCGCAGTCGCCGCGATCGTGACAAGGATGGCTGTGCCGGAGCTGCGGCGGCAGATTTCGCCCCTGCCGGCGACCCCGGAAGAAACGCCGCCGGAAACGGTCTTCGATTTCATCGTTTCCTATCTGGCGGAAACGGGGGAGGAAATGGCGGACGGCCATTACTGCCGCCTTCGCGAGGATGACGCCTATTTCATCACCCTGGGCTATGAGCGCACGGACGACCTGCTGAGCCTCAACTGCGCTTACTCCGATGAGGAGAGCGGCCTCACGGCTTTCAGCTCTCTGGAGATCGACCGCGCCATGTCCCAGCCCTACGGCGGCGCGATCATGATCTTCCCGGGCACGGATGACGAGGAGAGCGTCGCCCTCGCCTCCATCGACGCGGCGGAATTCTCCTTCGATCCGAAGGACCCCGTCCCCTTCGATCTTTGCTGGGGCATGGACGAGAAATCTGCGGCGACCTTCGAGAGCCTGTTCACCGCCGACATCTGCGTCGCTCTGGAGGACCTGCAGACAAACATCCTGGGCCCCGGCGGCCATTCGCTGGCGGAGCTTGGCTTTGCCCGTTATGCGGGCTGAGCCCGCGCCGGGCTTTGCCTGCTGAAAAACGAAAGACATGCAGGGCCGCTCCCGCCAAATGCGGGGACGGCCCTGCTTTCAAACGAAAAAAGAAGCGCCGGCCAAGTCCTTTTCGGACCGGGCCGGCGCTTTGATGCAGGCTCGCTCAGGATTCCCTGCCTGGATTTGGTTCATACCCCGACGCCGTTGAAATGGCGCATGACGATCGCGGCGTCAGGGCGCGTGCCTGTGCCTTGTCTTATGACTCGGCGGCAGCGTAGATTCGATACAAAAAAGTCACCACTGCGGCACGGGGGCAGTCTTCCTTGGAGCTGATCTCCAGACCGGTGTCCGCGGTCAGACCGGCCTCGATCGCCCAGTTGGCGGATTCCGCACCCCAGCCGTCCGCGCCGATGCCCATCGCCCTGTAGAGGAACGTGATGATGTGGGCGCTGGAGCAGGTCTGCTTGGGGGAAAACGCCGTCTCGCTGGTGCCCTTGGTAATGCCCTGTTCCACAGCCCAAAGGACGGCCTTGTAGAAATAGTCGCTCTCCTTCACGTCCGCAAAGGGGTTTTCGCTGCTGGCCGGCTCCGGCTTTCCGGCGGCCCGCCAGAGGAAGGTGACCACCTGGCCGCGGGTGCAGCTGCCCTCCGGGCTGAAGGTCGTGTCGCCAGTGCCGGTGGTGACGCCCGTCACATAGGCCCAGGTCACCGCGTCGGCATAGTAGCTGTCCTCCGGCACATCGGTAAAGGGGACCGCATCCGCCGGGGCTTCCGCAGATTCCCTGCCGGCGTCTTCGCCCTTGGAGGGGAGGACATAGTTATCGTCCATGGCCTTGAGCCAGGAAATGTAAAGGTCGGGGAAGTGAGCGGGGAGCAGATAGGGGAGCCGTTCGGTGAAGTTCAGCACATTCACCGCATCCCGAAGGATACTGTAGTCCTCCTGGGGAGCAAAGAGGAACGCGGTGATGACCGCGCGGATGGCGGCGGGGTTCGACGTCAGCAGCTCTCCGTAAGCGTCGCCCTCCGCCGGGATCAGGCGCAGGAAGTCCGCCAGGGCTTTGTCGGCGGAGGCCGTGAGGGACATGGGAGCGCCGGTTTCATCCTTTTCCAGCAGCCCGTCCAGGACCAGCTCCCGGATCATCGTCTCGAAGGACACGGGCGCGGAGGGAGCGGCGGCGGAATCTGTGAGCAGCGCATTGAGGGCCGTCTGCCCGGTCAGCTGCTTCCGGTAGCTGAGGCCGAGCAGCTGCCGGATCGACGCGCGGAAGGAGGCTGCATCCTTCTCCCCGGAGCCCATGGCGCAGCCGGTGACCAGGTCGATCAGGGCAGTCTTCATGCCCTCCGGTGTGGCGTCGTAGGTCTTCTGGGTGATACCGGAGATCAGGGTGCGCAAAAGGGCCGCGTCTTCCGCCGTCATGGACTCCGCCATGGGGGCGAGGAGGCCCTGGGTGAACAGAAGGTGCTTCGGGTTCACCAGGAAGCGGGCGATGAGCTCGATCAGGTCATCCAGCGTCGCGGGCTGGATCTCCTGCGCCAGCGCCAGCAGGTCCTGCCAGAACGGCACATATTCCGCAGGCAGCATCGCTTCGACGGTCTTGGACTGCGCCTGGGCCAGCTGGAAGACGCTGTCGAGCACATCCTTCAAAAGCTGCTGCGCCGTGTAATTTGCCTTGTCTTCGACCTTCAGGCCGAGGAAGTCCATCAGCTCGAACACCACCGCCGCAAGGCCCGCCTCGTCGGAAAGGGCGGGGTCCAGCTTGCGCTGCTGCTCCAGGGCATAAGCCAGGTAGTTCAAAAGGAGCGCTTTTTCCAGCGTTTCAGGCTCCGTCTGGGCGAGCGCGTGGGCAAACCCGGCTCCGTTGGTGCTCAGCAGGACCGTCAGAGCGCCCAGCACGTCGGCATATCCCTGGCGGACATAGGCTTCTCTGGTGGGGGCCAGGGAGGCCAAGGCGTTCAGGTGCTGCGTGATCATGTCGTCCGTGGAAAGCTTTTCTTCCGTTTCGATCAGGCCCTGCTGCCGGAGATCCGGCGCTTTCAGGGGGAGAGGCGTGGAGTATCCGCCGTTCGCTGCGAACATCCCGGCCGCTTCCTCGCTGAGGAGCCCGAGCCAGGCGCGCATATCCTCCCCGCCGAACTCCACATCCACGGTCGTGCCGTAGCGGGTGAAGCCCCAGAGAGCGGGGGGCAGCTTGGCGAAGTAGTCGCCGGAGGCGATATAGTTGTGGATGCCGCCGTAACGCCCATCGTCGGGCTGGATCACGTCGCCGGCGTCCGCGCCGCCATAGGCATAGGCGGGCACGTCGGTGTCGGGGGTCCCGGCGGCGGCTCCCGCCACGCAGAGGACTTCGGCCCTGGTCACACCGCCGGTGACGCCCATGGGCGTGGCAAAGGTATAGACGAAGACGTCCTCCGGGGCGATGGAAACGCTGCCGCCGAAATAGCCGCTGTCCCCCGCCAGGAAGCCGCCCACCAGGTTGATGACCGCCGCGCCCCGGCTGAAGCCCGTGGCCCAGATCTTCACCCTGCCGGTGACGCCTTCGGTTTCGATATACGACTTCAGGAAGCGCAGGATCTCATCCCGCGCGGCCTGGAAGCCCTGATGGAAGCCGCTGCCGCCCACGTGGAGGTTGCCGGCCCATTCGGTCCCGTAGTCCGTGCTTCTGGGGATGATCGCCAGGAGGGTCGCGCCGTCCGCGAGGGTCTTGCTGCCGATGATGCAGCCCATGGAATCCGCCAGCTTGATGTCGTCGGCATAGTAGGCGTTCATGCGGATGCCGGCAAAGCCGAGCGCCTCCAACAGCTCGCCGATATCGGCGGCGACGGAGGTCATGGCGGAGAGGGTCGCCAGGTGGCTGTTCGCCGCGGCGGAAGTCTCCAGGAACCATGCGTCCGAATAGTAGCAGGTGTCGTCGGTTTTCCCGCCCCTGCCGTACAGCGAGCCGACGGTGACCTCGGCGGAGATCACGCCCTCCTCGTCCCCGGCAGCCAGGGCGGCGGCGGGGAGCAGCCCTGCCAGCAGCAGAACTGCCAGGAGCAGGCTGAGCCCCCGCGCGAATCTTGATTTCATAGGAATCCCTCCTTCTTGATTTGCGGTATTACTTCCCCAACAGGGCTTGCTTTTTTTCGATCAGCGTCAGGATCAGCTCCAGGGTGCCGTCGAAGCCCAGGTAGTCCGTGTTGAGGCAGAAATCATAGTTTTCCGGGTCGTCCCAGGTAAGGCCGGTGAAGGCCTCGTAGTAATAAGCCCGCCGCCGGTTGGTCTCCTTCACCAGCTTTTCCGCCTCGGCGGTGCTCCTGATGCCGTATTTGGCCGCAATGCGCCCGGCACAGGCGTCCAGACCGGCGCTGACGAAGATGCGCAGGGCGTCGGGCCTGGCGCGCAGGATATAGCTGGAGCAGCGGCCGAAGAAGATGCCGTTGCCGCTTTCGGATGCCTTGAGGACCGCCGAGGTCTGGGAAGCGCGCAGACTGTCGACGTCCGCCTTGTCCCGCACGGCGGGGATGCCCTCCCGGTTGTTCATGGAAGTGGTGTCCATAAAGGCGGCCAGCAGGCCGGACTGATAATTCTCCTTTTTGGGGATGTCCTCGTCCCGGGCGATGGGCAGCACGTCCAGCTCCAGGGAGAGCACGGCGCTGCCGTAGGGCCGATCCTCCGGGTGACCCTCGTCCTCGTCGTAAAAAGCCAGGGTGGCCTGGCGCAGGTCCACGCCGGAATCCGCCACCGCCTGCCGGATCAGTTCGTCGTCATGCACCGGCCAGCCCGTTTTCTCGGACAATGCCCAGCCCAGCTCGTTGCCGCCGGAGCCATAGAGTCCGTTGATGGAAATCAGCATGATCGTACCTCCATAGTCATTTCAATTCCAACACAGCCCCTCACAGCCTCGCAGAGTTCGCATCCGCAGATGCGAATAAATTCGGAATCATTTTGGGGCGGAATTCATTTCCACCCCAAAATACTTTTTGCGGAGCGGACTGTGGGCCCCGAAGGGGCCTGCGGGGAGCGGAGCGTAATCCATCTCAAATCACAACCCAGCGAAGCGGTTGTGATTTGATTTTTTAAAATCCGAACAGATGGAACCAGGTGGGGAAGCCGAAGGCCACGATGACGATCATCAGCAGCGTGGGCACCAGGCCGCCCTTGAACAGGTCGCTGGCGGAATAGTAGCCCGCGCCGTGGGTGTAGAGGTAGATGGGCTCGGTGTACAGCAGGGTGATGGTGGCCCCCGCCCAGAACACGGGGATCATGGCCAGGGCCAGGGTGTACTGGCTGCCCACGATCTGAGCGATGCCGATCATGATGGGCACGAAGATGGCCGCCACGGAGGGAGCCGTGGGGATGAGCACACGGAGGTAGCACACCACGAAGCCCACGATGAGCATGACGGCGTAGATGCCCATGCCGCCCAGGCCGGAGAAGAACTTGTCGGCGATCCAGGTCATGGCTCCGGTGGAGTTGACGCAGCCCATGGTGACCGCCACGGAGCCCACCATCATCAGCAGGTTCCAGTCGGCCTCACGGACATAGGACTTCCAGTCCATCAGGTCGATGCCCGGCATGAACATGAGGAAGAAGGCGCAGCCCGCCACGACGGTGGTGTTCAGGGCCTTCACCCAGGTGCCCGCGAACCAGAGCAGGATGGTGACGATGATGATGATAATGGCCTTCTTTTCCTTGCCCTCCATGGGTCCCAGCTTGTCCTTTTCCGCGAAGACGGCCTGCTGGGCCTCCATGGGCATGGCCTCGGGCTTGAAGATGACGATCAGGGAAATGCTCACCAGCAGGCACATGATGAGGGCGAAGGGGAGGCACATCACAAACCACTGGAGGAAGCTTACGTCCACCCCCTGGGCCTGCAGCAGGCTCTGGGCGATGAGGTTGCCGGGGCTGCCGGCGGGGGAGATGAAGCCGCCGTTGCCGCAGGCGAAGGGCAGACCGATCATGAGGCACTTGCCCAGGCGGCTTTCTCCGGGCTTCAGGCCCGCGGATTTCAGGAACATGAAGATGATGCCGTAGAACATGATGAGGGTGCCGAAGTTGCTCAGGAAGCCGCTCATCAGCGTGGCGATGAAGAGGAAGCCGAAGACCAGGGTCTTGGGATTGCCCTTGCTCACCTTGGTGATCCAGGCGGAAATGCGCATGGGGATGGTGGTGTTGGAGAGGGCCCCCGTGACGCCGAAGCAGAAGAACACGAAGAAGAAGCTGGTGCCGCCGAAATCGGCGAAGATCTGGTTCAGCGTCGTGATATTGAAGTAGGGCAGCAGCACCATGAGGGTCAGGCAGCTGACCGCCAGGGGGGCCACCTGGCACACAAAGAGGACGATGGCCGCCAGGAACACGCCGATGGAGGCCATGCCCGGCTCCGTCAGTCCCTCGAAGGGCGGGATCAGGGTAAAGAGCGCGATCAGCACGACGGCTACGAGAAAGCCGACAATGCGCTTCGTGGCGACCTTGGGCGCCGCGCCGGATTCCGACTTGATTTTCTTCATAATGATACACCTCCGGAAATGATGGAGAGCCGCGCGAACTCTGCGCGGGCAGCCGCTCCGCTCCGCGGCGGGGACGGAGGGGTCTTTGGACCGGAACGGTCAGCCCTTCACATCCAGCTCCTTGGGCAGGAGGAAGACGCCGATCATCCAGGGAATGGCGAAGACGCCGAGAATGAGGAAGAAAACGGCCCGGCTGCCGTTTGCGATGGTGGAGGCGACATAGGCCGGCAGCAGCTTTGCCCCCAGCAGGTCCAGGGTGGAAATGAGGCCGCCGGCGGTGCCGGCCAGGGCGGGTCCCACTCCGGGCAGGCGCACGGAGAGGGAGAGGCACTGGGCCATGCCGCTGCCGAAGGTATAGCCGGTGATCACCAGGCCCACATAGAGCCAGACGCCCGGCAGCTGCCAGGCAAAGCAGCAGCCCAGCCCGGCCACCAGGCCGCAGAGGATCAGTACCAGGCGGAATTTGCCGGTTTTCAGGGAGATGGTGGGGGTGAGGAGGCTGCCCAGCAGGTTGCCCACCATGAGGAAGGCCCCCGCCAAGCCCGCAGTCCCTTCCGTGAAGCCCCGCTCCGCCACCAGGGCGGTGGGGATGCTGGAGCCCATGCCGGTCATGCAGCCGTTGACGAAGAAGATGACGCCGCCCACCAGCCAGACATAGCGGTTGCGCAGCACCTTGCCAACCGCCTTGCCCAGGGGCAGCTGCTGGCTGTCCGCCGCCTTTTTCGCGGGGCGCAGGTTGGGCATCACCGTCAGCCACAGCACCAGCACCAGGGAGGCCAGGCAGGCCGCCAGCAGGAAGGCCCGGCTGATGCCCAGGGAGGTGGTGGTCGCCATGCCCAGCACCATGCCGGTGGTGGTGATGGTGAGCACCAGGCCCATGACGACGCTGATCTTCTCCGGCTTGAAGAAATTGGAGAGGATCTTCGCGCCGTTGGCGGAGATGAAGGCCGCCGAGAAGCCCATCATGACCATGGCGGCATACATCATGCCATAGC
>JAEEGI010003370.1_pt1 | contig 38122 bp, 33 predicted proteins | sample 8958751 | NCBI WGS metagenome assembly JAEEGI01 (sample SAMN16246545, study PRJNA631951) | gut metagenome | biome: gut microbiome; feature: rumen; material: KS-attached | host: Bos | place: Iran: Karaj | collected 2018-10 | reverse complement strand
TACGGTCATCTCCGGAAGATGTAAGGCGTTCGTGAAAGTGGTTGCCCGGGATTTCACCGAAGAGGAAATATCGGCTGCTCATTTTGTCCCCGTTCTTCCCGCGGATGCTCCGAGGCCTTTTGGAGGTGCCGATCTGTCATGTGCCATCGAAGCGGATGAATATGATACAATAAGCGGCGGAAAGGATTGCGATTTCAAGGTATATAAGCCCTACGGAAAGTTTTCTTCGGGCATGAGAGTGTTCCCCACTGACGGAGGCAGCGGAGATCCGAAGGACATGCCTTCGGTGCAGTACAGCGTGTACCTTCCCGAAGATGGTGAATATGAGATCACTCTTTCGCAGGCTCCCGGAGGTCCCGTTTTAAAGGAGACCTTTTCATCTCTCGCAGTGGCGGTTAATGACGGTGATGTCATCAGGGTAAAGGGCGTTGCCGAAGATTACAGAGCCGGAGAAAACGGATGCAGGGAATGGTGCAATGTGGTTCTTGTACATGAAAAGAAAGCATCGTTTGTTGCTGCCGGACGTAAGGGCAATAATACAATAAGGATATTCGGATGTGAACCCGGAGCGGTCCTTATGAGGATAACGGTCAGAAGGATGCAGGAAGATGCTCCGTATTCTTTCTTTGGCCCCACACCTACATTCATTTCAGAACAGAGGTAGATTATGCAGGTTGATCAGACTCGTCCCGTATATGTCATCGGACATAAGAATCCCGATACGGATGCGATTGCATCGGCTATCGGATACGCGGATCTTAAGAACAGGCTGACCGGCGGAGATTACCGTGCGGTAAGATGCGGACATCTTAATGATGAGACCAAATTTGTTCTTTCCAGATTCGGGATAAAGCCTCCCGAGTACGTCAAGGATATCAGGATCCAGGTAATGGATATGGATATGAGGAAGCTTCCCGGCGCCGCATCCGATATGTCTCTTAAGAATGCGTGGAAGGCAATGCACGACGCCAACGTTGTTACGCTGTGCATTACGGAGGGCAGGACTCTCAAGGGGCTTATCACTCTGGGTGATATCGTTGATTCATATATGGATACAGAGGACCTCGGAATACTTGCGGATTCTCACACCCCATATTCCAATATCGTTGAGACCCTGGAAGGAACGCTGGTTGCAGGTGATATTGAAGGCACAGTGGAAGGCGGCAAGGTGATGGTTGCCGGAAACGGCTCCGCAGGTGTCTCAAAAGGTGATATTGTCATACTGCCTGACGGAGGAGAGGATGCTGCAGAATGTCTCGAAGCCGGAGCCGGATGTCTTATAAGCTGTTCCGGAACAAGACCGGATGATGAAGTGAGGAACCGTGCATCCGATATGGGAGTGCGTATCATAGTGACCAAGTATGATGCGTTCCTTGTTTCAAGACTTATGGACCAGTCCATTCCGGTAAGTTATTTTATGAAATCCCAGGATCTGATCACCTTCAGAATGACCGACTATGTTGATGATATAAGACCCGTAATGGCTCAGGCCCATCACAGATATTTCCCCGTTCTTGATGAGAAGGGAGAATACGTGGGCATGATCTCACGCAGAAATTTCCTCGGTGCAAAGCGCAAGCAGGTCATTCTCATGGACCATAATGAGAAAAGCCAGGCGGTTACAGGGATTGAATCCGCATCCATCCTGGAGATAATCGATCACCACAGACTCGGTGCGGTTGAGACCATAGCTCCGGTATTTTTCAGAAACCAGCCTCTCGGTTCCGCATCGACTATAGTTTATCTGATGTATAAGGAAGCTCATGTTGAAGTGAAGCCTGAGATCGCAGGGCTTCTTTGTGCGGCGATTCTTTCCGATACTCTGATCTACAAGAGTCCCACCTGTACCGAGACCGATATTCAGTGCGGCAATGAGCTTGCCCATATCGCAGGCATCCGCCAGGATGAATTCGCACGTGAGATGTTCAAAGCCGGAAGTGATTTCGAAAGAAAGACCGGTGAAGAACTTCTGAAGAGAGATTTCAAGAGGTTCACGATAGAAGGTCTGTCTGTCGGCATCGCCCAAGTCAATGCGATGATGAAGGAAGAGATCGATGTTGCCGAGGGTAAGGCTAAGGAAGCAATAGATAAATTTATGCTTTCGGAAAAACTCGATATGGTATTCTTCCTCATAACTCTTATCCCTTCGGAAAGCTCAAGAGTCATTTGGGCGGGAGAGTACGCCGATGAGGTTCTGAAAGCGGGATTTCAGACAGAGATTCCTGCGGACGGATCGGGGCTTTTCCTCAGGGGAGTCGTTTCGAGAAAGCAGCAGTTCCTTCCGGCCATAGTGGAAGGTATCTCTGTTATCGGTTCAGATTGATATTGTCAGAAATGTCCGATTGTTGTAAAGTATCACGGTATGGTTTTCATACCGTCACGCGGATGTGATGGAATTGGTAGACATGCAAGATTTAGGTTCTTGTGCGCAAGCGTGTGGGTTCGAGTCCCTTCATCCGCATTAAAAAACAGTCCATGCTTATGGGCTGTTTTTTAATGTTAATTCAAAGGACTCGAACCCATAGCGAGCTCCCTTCATCTGAAGGATGTTCAAAACACACAGGTTCGAGGTCTCCCCGGCACATAATTTTTTATACTTTTAGGCTGCTTGAAATGATATTGGCCTGCATATGATACGGATATACCCGAATATACGTGGTGTAATAAATCCTGCTGATCTGACAGATCAGCTGGTCCTTCTGCAGACCAGGATGTCTCCGGACTTCAATATGATATTTCTTGTGGGAACAGCATTGACACCGTCGCGTATAAGCACGAGGATGTCAGTGCTTTCTTTTTCTTCGACGTATCCGATGTTCTTATTTACATACGGGGTATCGGGACCCACGGTGATGGTGATGAGTCCGGCTCTTTCCTCACCTTTGGCCTGGTTTCTTCTGATGGCTGTGTACTTTTCGACAAAGCCTGCGGAAATGATTCCGGTAGGTATCGCAACAACGGCCATTGCCAGGAAGTCGATGATGATGCCGATGACCTTACCCATAAGGGTTACCGGTGCCATATCTCCGTATCCTACGGTAAAGATCGTGGTTGCCGCCCACCACATTCCGGAAAGGGCGTTGGAAAATACATCGGGCTGTACTTCGTGCTCTACCGAATACATGCATATGCTTGAGGAGAGCATGAGTATCAGAATGATAAGTACCGATGACATTATCTGACTCAGCTTGTCCTTAAACACGGAAAGAATTACATGGAATGAATCGTATGTCGAATTGATCTTGAAGAGCCTTAGGATCCTTGCGACCCTGAGAAGCCTGAATACGACAAAGCCCGACAGATAGTAGAAGGGCAGTATCGTCAGCAGTTCGATCACACCGTCAAGCGATGATATGAATTTCCATGCCGCAACCGTCTTCTTTTCATCGGGATACAGATAGTCGGAGGTGACGATCCTGAGAACGTACTCTGTCAAAAAGAAAATGATGCTCACTATATCAATGATGTTGAACACTCCCGCCATAAATGAGAGATGATCGAACGATTCAAGTATCAGAGACAGTATGTTCAGTATGACTATCGTAATGAGCAGGGCATCAAAAAGAAAACTCGGAATGTCCGAACGGCTTCCGATCTGTATGATCTCGAATATCCTTTTTCTGAAATTGTTTTTCTGTTTGGAATTCGTATTTTTTCCCATAGTCATTACCGTGATCCGTTAAGTAAAAACCTTACGGAAAACATTTTACGTTTAGTTGAAAAATATGTCAAAAAAATTGGATTATATATAGCTTCTTATGATATTATTTTCCTGATATGTTTCAGATATATGGGGAATCGCCCCGGGGAGGAATGCAGATGTTTACGTTACTTGTTATAATCATTCTGCTTGCCGTTATTTGGACCTTGCTCAAGCTTCTTGCATTTACGATAAAGCTTCCGTTCAAGGTTCTCGGATTTATCTTCAGGCAGCCGTTTGCAACAATTTTTTGGCTGGTTGTGGCAGGCTATGTTGTATATTATTTTTTCATTCATTAAAGTGAGGGAGATTAGAAATGCAGACACTTGATTTTGCAGAGATGTTGGAGCAGTATCTGGATGATCCTTATCAGTACCAGCTTATGAGTCAGGGATTCAGTTCGGTGATCAACCTTATTCAGTTCGTGATGAGGATCCTTATGATCATCGGAATGTGGCTTATGTTCGACAAAGCCGGAGAGCACGGCTGGGGATCGATCATTCCTGTTTACAGGGGATATCTTCTCTTTAAGACAGCCGGCATCAAGAACTGGTTTTGGGGAAGTTTTATTGCAAGCCTTGTTTACGCAATATGCCTTATTGTTTCCATGATTTATTTCCTTGCATATTTCATCGCAAGTATATTCGGAGGGGCATATGATTCTGAGGTAGAAGACCTTACCGCATTTATGGGCGGTCTGTTTATTTTCGGCTGTATTGCGGGATTGGTGTGCTTTATCATTGCAATCTATCGCGGGATCAAGATGGCTCAGGCATTTAACCTCGGCGGAGGCTGGGCAGTCGGAATCATACTTCTTCCCTGGCTCTTCTATATGATCATGGGTGTCTCCAAGAATATCCACCACAGGAAGTACCCTAACGGAGTTCCCAAGGTTGCGCCCGGTGTTCAGCCCGGATATCAGCAGAATCCTTATGGGCAGAATCAGTATCAGCAGAACCCCTACGGACAGAATCAGTATCGGCAGAACCCCTACGGACAGAATCAGTATCAGCAGAACCCCTACGGACAGAATCAGTATCAGCAGAACCCCTACGGGCAGAATCAGTATCAGCAGAACCCTTACGGACAGAATCAGTATCAGCAGAATCCCTATGCGCAGAATACCGCTCAGCCGGATCAGGCGGCACCTGTGAATCCCTATGCGAACAATCCTTACGTGCAGAATCAGGCAGCCCAGGCACAGCCCTCACAGCCTGCCCAGAGCCCTTATGCATCCTCTCCGGACAGTTCGCAGAATCCTTATCAGAATCCTCCCAAGCAGGAGGTTTGGAACACCATTTACGACGAGAACAAGAATAATCTCTGATAAGGTCCGGATTATTTAAAAATATAGGCATTTTTTCTTGACAGAGCGACCTATTTTGGATATTATAGTCGTTGTCTGTTTTGTGTCCGTAGCTCAGCTGGATAGAGCAACGGCCTTCTAAGCCGTGGGTCGGGGGTTCGAATCCCTTCGGGCACGTTTATGGTGGGTGTAGCACAGTTGGTTAGCGCGTCAGATTGTGGTTCTGAAGGTCGAGGGTTCGAGTCCCTCTACCCACCCTAACGCCATACAGGCGTTTTTTTATGACCGCAGGCAATGCGTTCGAGCCGGCCGTAGGGCTATCGCCAAGCGGTAAGGCACAGGACTTTGACTCCTGCACTCGTGGGTTCGAATCCCGCTAGCCCTGTATCTGAGACACTAGCTCAGTCGGTAGAGCACTTGACTTTTAATCAAGTTGTCGAGGGTTCGATTCCCTCGTGTCTCACGATTGATAATTTAAGGAAGCCTATTTAAGGCTTCCTTTTTTGTTGTCATGGGAAATTATACTTTTAGTATCTTATGTGCCGTGCGGGGGGCATATTATAATTCAATTCGGCAATACGTGGGGAATACGGGAGAATAACCGATCTGTCTCATATATAGCGTTCTGATCATTTCCCGCATTTTTCCGTTTTAAAAATATGTCTGAGAGGGAAAAATTATGAAAAAGTTGTTTGCACTTGCAGTTACCGGGATCATGGTACTTGGTCTTACCGCTTGCGGTGGCGGAGGAGCCGATGTGGTTCCCATTCCCGATGATGATTACACTGCTACCGGTGAAATGGACCTCTATGATCTGGTTGAGGGAAGCTGGGTTGCGGAAACCCGGGTTGCCACCATCGGATATGATTTTTATGACGACGCAACCTATTTCTTCTGGTCGGACGGCGGACGTCAGGAGACCGGAACATATTCTTTTGACGGAGAGAGCGTATGGGCAACGTCCGATGAAGATGAGCTGACAATTCTGTCTTATACGGGAGATGCGCTTGTTGCTGAGGATGGTACCGAATTTTACAGAGCAGCCGAAGGCGGAGCCGGCTCCGGCACTTCTGCCAGTGAAGGCGGATATGGAACGGATTCCGATCTTCTGAGTCCCTTTGTCGGCTATTGGGAAGGAAATATGACCCCTCCCTCTGTGTGGTATCTGTTCACGTGGGACGGAGAATTTTATTGCAACAGGGATAACGGATATCTTGAAAGGGGAACATATGTAGCCAATGAAGCGGGTTATGCACAGCTTTCTTACGAAGGCGGATACAGCGAAGAACTATTTTGCTTAGATACGGATTATATAGTCTATGATGTGACGGATGGTCTTTCCAGAACGAATTACTCCGATACTGTCGATCAGTGGATACTTGATGAGTTTGCCGTTTCCGAGCCTGTTTATGATGGCGATGCGGACAACGAACTCAATGCGGAACTTGCCGGAGTATATGAAGGCGAAGCGGGCCCTTTTACCTACACTTATATTTTCTATGAAGACGGTACATATGAGTTGTTTTCCGACGGAGGCGCCGAACAGTACGGATCATACTATTTTGACGGTGAGAAGATCCTGACGACACCTAACGGAGGCGGAGAGATCGATGAGTATACTTATGATGTTGTCAGCATATATGATGAGTACGGAAACGAGTTTGAATATATGGGAGATCCCGATTGATCCGGTTTTGCTATAGGGGGTAAGGATCTGATGATACCGTTTATAATTCTTACATTGGTGGGAATCGCCCTGCTGGTTTTGGGCGTAACCTACAAAAAGAAGTATAAAGTCGCTCTGATGACAGTGGGTGTGCTTATGCTCACCGTCGGGGCAGTGATGATATTTCTTACGCTTTATTTTGCCTGGGCCGTCAGAAATGACGCGCCCGGCCCATATGATGATACGAGGGTGGAAACGGAATCCACGTAAATAAGGAGAATAATTAACGCCGGTCATAGATGAGGATGGTGCATTCACACTTGAATATGCCGGAGGCGGAGCTCTTTATGGTACAATTGAGATTACTACCGGGATAAATCCCGATGATACGGAAAGCTACTGGTATACCTTCTATGATCAGGAAGGCGAGATCTGGGAGTCTGTATGCATTCCCGATGAAGGAATTCAGGATGATATCTTATCTGGTTTGATGACGTAGAAGACTACGGCAACGGAATGGAATTTGAAAAGATCGGATAATTGATTCTATGGAAGAACTGAAAGATTTACATTATGACGCGTTTATAAGTTACAGACACAGCGAGCTTGACAGCTTTATCGCGGAGAATCTGCACAGAAAGCTGGAGAATTTTAAGCTCCCAAGATCAGTCATCCCCAAAGTTAAAAGCGGCAAAACACGGATAGAGAGAGTCTTCAGGGATGTTGATGAACTCCCTCTTTCCGAAGATCTTTCGGATCCCATCAGCAAGGCATTAAAAAATTCAGACTACCTTATCACCATATGCACGCCCCGCTATCCTCAGTCGAGATGGTGCATGAAGGAGATAGAAGTCTTTTTGCAGACTCATACCAGAGACCATATTCTTGTGGTGCTTGCGGAGGATGAGCCTGTTAATTCATTCCCAGAGATACTTTGTTATGACGATGTAAAGATGACGGATGAAAACGGGAAAACCGTGACCGTACGTCGTGAAGTCGAGCCCCTTGCGGCAGATACAAGGGGTGAGAATAAAAAGGAAATAATAAAAGCCATGAACATCGCGGTGATCAAGATCTGCGCCGCAATATTCGGGCTTAATTATGATGAACTCAGACAGCGACACCGTGAACAGAAGCTCCGTCGTATGGCGGCGGTATTCGGAAGCATCGGTGCGGCTGTTCTTGCTTTTGCGATATTTGCAACGATCGCGCTGATCAAGATCAGTAAACAGAACGTAACAATAAAGAATAATCTTGCCGTATCAATGGCAAATGTTTCCGGGCAGCTTCTCGAAGACGGAAGAAGGCTTGATGCAATATATGCGGTAAGAAGCGTTCTGCCGGAGGACGGGGATTACAACGCTGCGGCTCTCAGTGCATTGTATCAGGCATCGGGAGTATATGATGTATCGAAAGAATTTTCACCTGCGGCCGATTATGAAGCGGAAGCCTGGTTATATGATTTTAAGGTCTCATATGACAAAAAATATATTCTTTTAAACGATGCTTTTTCATTCTATGTATATGATATCGATACCGCAGAACTTGTTTTGACCGGGAAGACCGGTGATTTTTCCGAAGTGGCTTTTTGCGGCAGTGAGGGACTTCTTGTAAGCGGCGAAGAAGGAACCGAGTATTATCCTCTTTCCGGAGGAAAAAGCATTGAGACGGAAATCCCGGCAGGTATGTACCTTTATCAGTCACCCACGGACTTTATGTGTTTTGCGGTTTCAGATTCCGAGATAATCGGAGTGGGAGAAGAGGGACATATTGTATTTGAGGAGGATCTGTCGGCATTCTTCGGAGGTGACGAAGTCAACTCCACAGGTGTGATTGTCGGCGGACAATACATCACCATCTGCTTCAGCGGTTATGAAGGTGAATATATACTTGCTGCGGATCGGAGCAACGGATCCGTTTTGTATTATTTTACCGACGATGAACAGACATTTCCTTCCGCAGAGCTTTCGGACGGTATCGTTTATATGGCAAGATCTGTCTTTGATTCGGAAGGCGGTCTTAACACAGAGGTTACCGCAACGGATCTGTCCGATCCGAGAAAGACCTGGACGACCGTGATCGAAGGTTTCATGATCGAAAATGTCGATATGACTCTGTCGGACGGATTCATTTATCTTTGCAGCGTATATGAAGTTGCGGTACTGGACAGGGAAAACGGAGAAGTCATAAACCGCAATTCCTATCCGGAGCGTGTGATCTCGGGATGGACGGAAGACGATGGATTTTATTTTATTGTTGAAGACGGCGATGTGTTTTATATAGCGGATTCTTATACGGGAAAGGTGACCGATGAATTCTTCCGTATTGCTCCGGGAGCGCCCATCTCAAATGCAACGTATGTTGACGGAGATCTGTTCTGCAGTTTTGAGCAGGCGGATTATGTCACGAGATACTCAAATGAGATCAGTCCGTATTCCGAGCAGCTCGATGATTATTATGAGGGCGGCTATCATGATGAAACGGATGCCTACGGGTATCTGGAGGAGCATTTCGGATACGGCACCGATACATATTTGATCGAGGATGCTTTCTTTTCCGATGACGGAAAATATGTATTTGCACTTCTTTCCGATCATACCGCAAGGATATATGATGCTGATGATAAGGACTGCACTGCATCGTTCGAAACCGCCGATACGATGTTTGACGAACTCGTATTCAGCGATGTCACGGGCGGTTATATCCTGAGCGGTGAGAAGTCATATATATTCGATGACAGATTCCGTGTTATATGCGTAACGGACAGGATCGTTTGTGAGGAGGACGACGGATTTATCCTCATGAATGAAGAACAGGAATTCTTCAAGGTGCCGTTTTTTGACCGTAAGGAGCTTCTGGAGATTGCAGACAGGCTTCTTGAAGGATATGAACCACCGAAGAACATTCGTGAAAAATACGGAATATAAAAAACGTCCGGATCCAGGAAGGATCCGGACATTTTTTTGCGCGGTACATATATTATCAGCCGTTTATTATCTCTTCGGGCTGTATATGTAAAACTGAACAGATAGCCATGAGGTCATCCTTTTTGAGTCTTCCTGTGCCGTTGATGAAGCGGGTAAAGCTTCTGCCGAGTCCGGCCTTGTCGATGAGTCCGCGGATACTGATGCAGTGTTCTTCAAAGTAGTCTCTTACTCGTTCTTCAATCATTTTCTTTGTCTCCCTTTTGTGGCTTTTCTTTGTCCTTGTCCATATCGGAGAGGGTAAGGGTAAAGGGGATCCCGTTCTTGTTAATGATCTGGTGGTATAGAGTATTGATCACTACGGACACGGGAATACCGAGCTGACGCATGATGTCTTCAGCCTGATCCTTCACATCTTCATCTATTCTGGCACTGACTGTTGCAGTTTTCGCCATGATGAATTCCTCCGATGATGATATTATATACTTATGTATTGCAAACCGCAAGACAATTGCAATACATTCTTTTTGTTCTTTTGGAGATTGTTAAAATCCGGCTTATAAACCTTAATACAGGCATTGTTTTAGAAAAAATTAATTTGTTAACCCATACAACTTCAATTATGATTTGCGTATTGGAGGGTAAAAGTATGATATCACTGATCATCTGCTCAGGCAGGCTACGGCGCATAGGAGCGTTTGCTTTTAGTGCGCTTCTTTTTGTATCCGGAATTATTCTGGTGCCGGTCGGTGTCATTACGGCACAGGCTGCAGGAATGGTACATGATTATGATGTTTCGGGGGGAAACGTTGTGATCAATGATCTTAATTCCGCTGATACATATGTTATAACGGGCACATCCACAGCCAATAATGTAGAACTGACTGTTTCTGAGGGGGTTACCGCACATGTCAGATTTTCGAATCTGAATGTAAATGTTTCGTCGATCAGCTATCTCGCAGCGGTATCCGTGATCGGAGCAGGAAATGTTGAGATCGAGCTGTCGGGGGATTCTTACCTTTTATCCGGAGAAGGATGCGCCGGATTACAGAACGGTAATACCGGAACGCTTACCATAACGGGAACGGGGAGCCTTACGGCAACCGGCGGACGTTACGGTGCAGGTATCGGCAGCGGCAGCGGAGATGGGCGTTCATCAGCCGGAAAGATCATCATTAACGGTGGTACGGTAACGGCAACCGGCGGAAGACAGGCTGCGGGCATCGGCAGCGGATATCTTAACTCTTCCGTAGGTGATATAGCGATAACCGGCGGCACAGTCGTGGCATCCGGAGATGTAAATTCGTCCTATGGCGGTGCGGGAATAGGATCCGGACATGATAACTCTTCAGCCGGTAACATTACGATAAGCGGAGGCACTGTAATGGCGACCGGCGGAAGACAGGCTGCAGGTATCGGCGCCGGAGATTATCATTCATCAGCCGGTACAATTACCATAAATAACGGAATCATAAATGCATACGGATTAGGCGGCGCCGGGATCGGCAGCGGAGAATGTTATTCTTCGGTAGGTGATATTGTAATAACTGACGGAACGATAACGGCAACCGGTGTATATACCGGTTTCGTCGGAGGTTCCGGGATCGGCAGCGGATACAATCATTCATCTGCGGGAAATATAGAAATTATCGGTGGAACGGTAACGGCAACCGGTGGATATGGCGGAGCTGCGATAGGCAGTGGACTGACAGGATCTTCCGTAGGGGATATTGTCATAAACAATGCTTCGGTCAATGCAACAGGTGGATATAATGCTTCTGCGATCGGCAGCGGATATACAAGCTGTACTGCCGGAAATATAGAAATAAACGGCGGCACTGTAACGGCAACTTCTTTGAACGGCGGTGCAGGTATCGGTTCCGGTCAATACAGTTCGGCCGGAAATGTAACAATATATGACGGAACTGTTACTGCAACCGTAGAAGGACAAGGCGGTGCAGGTATCGGAAGCGGTTATTCCTGCGGTTCAGTAGGGGATATTGTGATAGAAGGCGGAGATGTGACGGCCACTGCAGGATACGGCGGCGCCGGGATCGGCAGCGGAAATGGCGGCTGCAGCTCAGGGAATATAGTAATAAACAATGGTTCGGTAATTGCGACAGCGGGATGGGGAGCTGCAGGAATCGGAACCGGGCAGGGCGGCTGCAGTTCGGGTAATATAGAAATACATGGTGGCACGGTAACGGCAACTGCAGGTGACAGAGGCGCAGGTATAGGCTGCGGAATGGGCGCAACATCTGTGGATGACATAGTCATCACCGGAGGTACGGTCGCTGCTACAGGCTATACGGGAGCTGCAGGTATCGGAGGAGCAGGCGGCAGTTCCCTGAATGGAATCGATATTTCGGGAGGTACAGTTACTGCCATCGGAGGTGCCAGTGGTGCCGGAATCGGCGGAGGATTGGGTGGTCCTGTAGAAGATGCTATAGTTATAAGCGGTGGGATCATATACGCATCCGGAGGAAATGAAGGGAGTCAGACTGTCTTAGGCGCAGGAACAGGTTCCGGAATCGGCGGAGGTTTCTGGGGTGAAGCTCCCGATATCGTTGTCAGCGGAAATGCTCGGATATACGTATCCGGCGGCGCAGGCAATGCTGCATTTGGAAACGGAGCCGGAATCGGACAGGGCGGAAGAGATGAAGAAGGAACTCCGGGAGAAGAACAGGGTGATTTCAGCGGACTTTTTACCACCGGAGCTATTTTCATCTATGATGCCGGCGTAACCCCCGATCAGATGAGGAATAATTCCTTTGAGCCCGTATCCGTCACATACGGAACTGTTGTACCGGAAGTCCACACACAGGCTGAGATCGATCACATGAAAGAAGTTGAGAATGATATCAGGGCAGCCATAGCCACCGGTGAGTCTCAGAGTGTAGATATTGCCGGGTGCATTTCGCTTACGTCTGCCATCATGGAGCTTCTGAATGAGAATCCCCAGATCACGGTAAAGATGGAATTCACCTACAAAGGTATTGATTTCAAACTTACGATACCCGGATCCATGGTTGAGCTTGAGCCCGGAGTGGAATGGTACGGACCGAAGTACCTCTTCCCCAAATACTATTTGTACGGAAGTGATACGATTCCTTCGGTTCAGGAATATCTGGATGCTTTCTCATGACCGGATACCGATCGGACATAAGATAATATCTGACAGGACCCTTAATACAGGGTCCTGTTTTTTTACATTTAAAAACGTCTTGCCAATAAACGTACCTTATTATAAAATTACATATGCAGAAAACGGTTTCCAAGTTTCTTGTGAGGATCCTTTACCGGATTCTATTTGAGGGAGATTTATATATGGCAACGAAAAAAGAAAACATCAGAAGAGCGGGCGTCCTGCTTCCCGTTTCATCGCTTCCGTCTCCGTACGGAATAGGCACCTTCGGAAAGGCGGCCTATGACTGGATCGATTATCTGAAGGCTTCCGGCCAGGCACTCTGGCAGATTCTTCCGCTTGGTCCCACCGGATACGGTGATTCGCCTTATCAGAGCTTCTCGACATTTGCGGGAAATCCCTATTTCATCGATCTTGAGAAGCTTATCGAAGAAGGGCTCATAAAGCGAAGCGAATGCAATGCGCTCGACTGGGGCGGCAGCGAGAGATATGTCGATTATGAGAAGCTGTTCGTCTCACGTTTTGCGATACTTAAGAAGGCCTATCAGCGTGCCGTAAAAAAGGGTCTGCAGGAGGACGAAGCCTATCTTTCCTTTTGCAGAAAGAACAAGTCCTGGCTTGACGATTATGCGTTCTACATGGCGCTGAAGAATCACTTCGGAGGAAAGAGCTATCTGCTCTGGGATGATGATATCCGCCTTCGCGAAAAGAAAGCACTTGAAAAGTATGCGAAGCTTCTTGCAACGGATATTGATTTCTACAGGTTCCAGCAGTTCAAGTTCAGCGAGCAGTGGAAAGCGCTCAAGAAGTATGCGAATGATAACGGAATAATGATAGTCGGTGATATCCCTATCTATGTTGCACCCGACGGTGCGGATACATGGTCTGATCCCAAGCTCTTTCAGCTTGATGAAAAGGGATATCCCATCGCGGTTGCGGGATGCCCTCCGGATCAGTTCACAGCTGACGGGCAGCTCTGGGGAAATCCTCTTTATGACTGGGACTACCATAAGAAGACCGGTTACAAATGGTGGATGAAGAGATTAAAGGCATGCTTTGACATGTACGACATCGTGCGCATCGATCACTTCAGGGGATTCTACTCATACTGGTCGGTTCCTTACGGAGATAAGAATGCACGCGGAGGAAAATGGATAAAGGGCCCCGGACTCGATCTTTTCAATGTGATGAAGGAAAAGCTCGGCGACAGACCCGTTATCGCAGAGGATCTCGGATTCCTTACGGACGGTGTCATCAGGATGGTTGAAAAGACCGGCTATCCCGGAATGAAGGTCCTTCAGTTCGGATTCGATCCGTCCGGTAACAGCGAGCATACTCCCCATACCTTCCGCAGGAATTTTGTGGTCTATACGGGAACACACGATAACGATACGATCCTTCACTGGTCACTTAACTGTGACAGGAAGATTGCAAAGTATGCGATGAAGTACACGGGAGTAAAGAAGCGCTCCGAGCTTCCCGATGCCCTGATAAGAGCCTGCTACGCAAGCGTTGCAGACACCTGCATCATCCCTCTCCAGGATTACCTCGGCCTTGATAACGAGGCGCGTATCAATACGCCTTCGACTCTCGGCGATAACTGGAAGTGGAGAAGCACATATCCCGACTGGACGGAGAAGCTTTCGAAGCGGATGAACAAGCTCGTTAAGCTTTACGGAAGGGACGGCGCGGCAGTTCCGCGATAAAGAAAACAAGTCGGGAGATTTTCTCCCGACTTAATTTTTTATTTGCGGGTGACGCGAAATGTATGCGAATTCGAGACTTCGTCGTCTGCGTTAGAAACGGCCGCCTGGCCTGAACGAAGTGAATGGCCTGCGGCATGAGCTGAAGCGGGCGTCGATCAGGTTTCGCGCTTGACGACGAAAAGCGAGAATTCACATACATAGCGGCAGGACCCGCGGAGCACAAAAAAGCCGGGAGAAAATCTCCCGACTTGTTTATTTCTGTATTTCCTGCATTGCCATATACGAGTTGTGGTACTGCGGCTCGTAAGTGACCTCTTCTCCGAACCACTCGGGAGGAAGGAAGCTCTGCGCCGCCTCCACACTTCCGAATTCGACCTCCGCCATAACGAGAGGCGCGAAGGGCTTATCGAATACATCGAGCTCGATCGTCAGCGTATATTCATCGGGCGGCTTGGGAGTGCCCTCTATTACCTGCGGATGATCGAGGGGGATGAGGTATCTTTTCTTGGATATTACATTTCCGTCCGCTTTGGTGAGGAGATGATAGTATGCTTCAGAGGTGAGCTGGTGATTGACCTCCTCCCTTGCCATCATTCCCGAACCCTTGTAGGTGAGGTAGAAGTTATCGTCCTCCCTGCGGATCCTTACGACGGGGCTGGTGCAAAGGTATGCCTGTTCGATCTTGCGTACCTGATACTGCTCGAGATCCTCGGGCAGCTTGTCTATCAAAAACTTTCTTTCAATTTCCATAACGTCTTTCCTGTCTTACTTTGCGGGAACTTTGTAAACAATGGCTTCCGCAATGCTGTCTGCTTTTTCGCGCCCTGACATGATGGAGGTTATCGCAAGCGCGAATTCGATTGATGCTCCCATTCCCTGTCCGGTGATTATTCCGGAATCTATCTCAACGGGAGCGTGGGTTACTATTGCTCCGCCTTCTTCGAGGTGGGATTCGAAAGAAGGGTGTGAGGTCGCCTTCCTTCCCATGAGGAATCCCCTGTGGGCGAAGATGCTCGGAGCTGCGCAGATGGCTGCGATGTATTTTCCGGCTCCGTAGAAGCTTCCGATCATGTCGATGAGCTTCTCGCACTTTTCGAGGTTCTCTGTTCCGACTTTGCCGCCGGGAAGAACGAGCATATTGTAGTCTTCCTGATCTATATCGGCAATGATCTTGTCGGCCTTTATTACAATGCCGTGAGAGCCGTTAACTTCGAGCCTTCCGGATATTGACACCATGTCAATATCTACTCCGGCGCGCCTGAGGATGTCCACAACGGTAAGTCCTTCGATCTCTTCAAATCCGTCTGCCATAAAGATAGCTATCTTGTTCATATCATGCCTCCGAATCGGATCTCACATTGATTCCGTTAACGACTACTTCTCCGTTCAGCTCGATGACGATGCAGTCCTTGCCGTCCACGTTCTGTTCGTTCACAAGATCCGTTCTGTCCGGTTTGACCTTGATGACGACATCGGGTGTCTTGACATCGAAGCTTCTTGAACTGTAGATGTTGCTCATCATAAGGGGTCTGTCCTCGGGAGCAACCTTTTCATAGGTGTCCTCAAAGGTCTTGAGCTTTTTGTTGCTTGCCCCGCTTCCCTCGAGAAGATCCCTTATGTCATTCTTTTCCATCGTGAGGGGAGCGAGCTGTTCCCCCGCATCTGCGATCATCCTTGACATTTCCTCGTGGATGTTCTTGACGTTTCCGAAGCTACATTCGTTTCCGAGTGTCTCTTCGACGATGGCTTCGAAGGTTTCCTTCTGTGAGCTTGCACTCATGGGCTCGCATGCCCCGAGCATCAGCTCAATGAACTGCTCGTTAAGGTTTTCGGCATCCTTGGAATAGTACATTACTGAGTGGATGTCGCTTCCGCGGTCGTTGAAAGCGGGGAACAGATATCCGAGAGCGGGGAGCTTTACGATCCAGTCCCTCTTCCTGTCGTGGAATTCTCCGGACTTCGGGTCAAAGGAAAGAGCCGCTTCGGTCAGATCCACCGGACAGATGACGGTGAGGATGTATTCGTATACATCATCGGATGCGTCATCGTTTACGGCGCCGTCCTTAGTCTTGCCGGGCACATCGTAAATGTCGTGTGCCACAAGGATAAGGTAATTTCCGACATATTCGAAGGATGAGATTATCCGGTTATAGTAATCGTCGAGAAGGTCGTCATCCTTAAGACCCGATTCCCTGAGCTTTAAAAGGAATTCCTGCTGGCCTCCCTTTTTTTCGGCTTCGTTCATGATATCCAGGGTGAGGGCGCTTTTTCCGACGGTTCCGGACAGTGCTTTTCTGAAGATATCGAAGTATTTGTACATCTCCTCTTCGGGTATCTGTGTGAATGGCTTTGCAAATACCGCTTTTTTATTCTTTTCCGCGTCAACATAGCATCCTGCGATCCTCGTGACGGAACAGTTCTTGGGTGTGTAGAGCTTTTTGATCTCTCCGAGTTCAGATTTGATCATATAATGCCTCCGACTGATATTTGCCCATGGGGCAGCACCCGAATATTTTATCATATTTTTGGATTTTTTACACCGATTGGGAGTATAATATAGAGGCTTGTTACGCCCAATAGTCGCAAGGAGACCGCTGATGGATAAAAATCCCAAGAGAAGAGACATACCTAAATCATTGTATGTACTTTTGCTGGTTATTTATTCCGGTGCGACTCTTTATACCATTCTTTCGACAAGATCGCAGGAAACGGTTGAGATTCTGGGCGAAACGGTAAACTTTTCTTCCTTTACGGGAGTGTTCTCATCAATCGCCAATATCTGTCTGATCCTGATAGTCGTATTCTTCGGCAAACTCGGCTTTGTCACAGCATTGATTCTTTCGGTGCTCCAATTCCCCAGCATTTTTATCAGCATAGTGGTCAATCACAATATGCGTGCCATTCCGGGCTTTTTCGCAAATGTCGTAACGATAGTGGCGATACTGATCATTTATAACGGTATCAAGCAGGTGGTAAAGCTGAGAGCTAAGGAAATGAAGCGTCTGAAGGAACAGCAGATGTTTTCGCAGCGGCTCTTTGAACAGACCGCAACTTCGCTTGTCACCGCGATCGACGCAAAGGATGAATATTCGCACGGCCATTCCGTCAGGGTTGCCGAGTATTCCGAGAAGATAGCCAAGACACTGGGATGGAGCGAGGAAGAATGCAATAAGGTTTACTATGCCGCGCTTCTTCATGATGTCGGCAAGATCGGTATAGACGATGATATTATAAACAAGAGCGGAAAGCTTACTCCCGAAGAATATGAAATCATCAAACAGCATCCCGTAATGGGTAACCAGATCCTTTCGAGCATCGGTGAGTACCCCTATCTGAGCATCGGCGCCCATTACCATCATGAGCGTTATGACGGAAAGGGCTATCCCGAAGGCAGGAAGGGCGAGGATATCCCCGAGATAGCCAGGATCATTTCCGTGGCGGATGCTTACGATGCGATGACCTCCAACCGAAGCTACAGGGCTGCGATCGCTCAGCCGATCGTGCGCGAGGAGATAGTAAAAGGGGCCGGAACACAGTTCGATCCCAGGATCGCCAAGATCATGATGCACCTGATCGATTCGGATACCGAGTACAAGATGAAGGAGCGCAATACGGTCAGGGAGCTGTCCGGAAGGAACAAGCTTGAATGCACTGAATTTATGAGTGACTATTCGGACGGCATAAACCTCTCAAACTCGATAACAAGGATTCATATGTCTTCTTCGACCATGGAGGGCTCCGAAGAACCCGGAAGACCGGTGCTTATTCTTTTTGATGCGCTTGACGGCCGTGTGCATTACGATGACAAGAATGCCCGTGATATGGTGTATTTCGAGTACGGTATTATCGGACTTGACGGAAATGTCACGGGTGACGGATTCAGAAATGTCAAAACAGAGATTCTTCCCGAGGGAAGAACGGATTTTGCCGCATCCGGCGAGGAGCCTTACGTATACGATATTGAGGCGGTCAAGATAAAGGACCATGTCCGTATCATGATCACGAGGAAGGAAAAGGAATCCGATGTATCAATGATCATTACGCTTGCCCTTCCCGACAGTTCAAGATATGCTTACATAAGTCTTGCCGGAGAAAACTGTCTGATAGAAGATGTTAAGATAGACAGGGATGAGAAGCGCGTTCCCGATGATTACATCACCAGGATAGCCGAGGAGGTCAGCTATATCGACAGGCCCGAAGGCGACATCCCCAACGTCCAGGTCAACGGCCATAAGACCGACGCGTCGAAGGGAATTCCTCTCGGAAACGGATTTACCGTCACCTTCCATGCGATGAGCCTTCCCACCGCAAGACTTATATGGCACTGTCCTTATATCAGTATCTATTCCTCACCGAGCGGAGAACCTTATACAAAAGGATACAAGGAATACGCCCTGGTAAGACTTGACGGGGAATACTGGGACAGCGGCTCATTCAACAATAAACTTATTGTCAATAAGAATGACGACTTTGCCGGATGGGATGCCTGGAAAGGCGCTCTCAGTGAGGGCCTTGACTGCAGCGTGACGTTCAGGCGCCATGGAAACCAGATCGTAACGACAACCGAGAACAGAGGTCTCTTTATCAAAAACACCACGACAATAAACGCAAATCCTGATAAAGTATATGTGGCCCTTACCGGTGACCAGTGTGCGATAACAACCATTAAGATAACCCGTGATCCTATCGGGAATTAAATAAAGGCGGAATACGTAAATGGAACAGTATAAGCAGGAATTCATTGATTTCATGATCGAGTGTCAGGTCCTCAAGTTCGGGGATTTCACTCTCAAGAGCGGAAGGAAGTCTCCCTTCTTCATGAATGCGGGAGCATATGTCACCGGTTCACAGCTCGGAAGGCTCGGAGAGTATTACGCAAAGGCAATCCACGACAATTTCGGGGATGACTTCGATGTCCTTTTCGGACCGGCTTACAAGGGAATACCTCTCGGTGTAGCCACTGCGATAGCGTATTCAAAGCTTTACGGTATCGACGTAAGATACTGCTCTAACAGAAAAGAGGTCAAGGACCACGGCGACACCGGGATCCTTCTCGGATCAAAACTTAATGACGGAGACAGGGTCATCATGATCGAGGATGTCACCACTTCCGGCAAGTCCATCGAAGAGACCTATCCCATCATCAAGGCACAGGCGGACGTACAGATCAAGGGACTTATCGTTTCACTCAACCGTATGGAAAAGGGACTTCACTCGGATGCCGGCGCTCTCGATGAGATAAAGTCCACCTACGGATTTGATACCGCTGCGATAGTCACCATGGCGGAGGTCACCGAATATCTCTACAATACCGAAAGACAGGGTAAGGTATGGATCGATGACGATCTCAAGAAAGCACTTGATGAATACTACGCTCTTTACGGAGCTAAATAATCCTACATTTGTGCCGCGTAATTCCGGTCACGTCAGGAAAGGAGACAGAAAATGGAAGAGGAAAAGATCTACAAAGTTGTAAGAGCAACCGGTGCATGGGACCTTGCCATCGGTATCGGAACCATAATTCTCGGACTCGGTGCCGGGATCATGCTTGTTGTAAGCGGAGCTAAGCTCCTTTCATCAAGATCCAAGATAATGTTCTGATGCGCAGATCTTACATGTTTACAAACAGGCGGCATCCCTATATAGGGATAATGTCCGCCATACTGGGCGCGATAGCTCTCGTTTCCCTGGGATACGGGATTGTAAGCAGCTATCTTCTGAGCGGAGACGTACCGATGGGATTCGGGGCAGGCTGCGCTCTTGCCACTTTATATGCACTTGTCGGATGGTTTATGGGGGTAATGGCCGTCAGACTCCCGGACTCATTCCACATAAGCGGGATCATAGGGATCGTCCTCAATTCCGTCTCGCTCATCATATCCGCATTTCTTCTGTGGATACCCGTATAGGAAAATGCTCCGGCGTAAAAGCCGGAGTTTTTTAGTCAGGCAGATGCCGCAAAAGGCACCAAATATAGTCTGAAAGGGATGTGCGGTAACTAAATATGGGTTTTTGGATATTGCATGACCCCGTATCTTTTAGTACAATAAATGGTGGTTTTCATTCTATAAGGAAATGATCGGGAGGTTTTTATGAGTACAACCGCTAAAAAACAGCCTGCATCCGTAGGAATAGTCATGGGTTCCGACTCCGATATGCCCGTAATGGCAAAGGCGGCCGAGATCCTTGATAAACTGGGGATAGGTTATGAGATGACTATTATTTCGGCCCACAGGGAGCCGGATGTTTTTTTTGAGTATGCAAGCACCGCGGAAAAGAAGGGCTTCAAGGTTATCATCGCCGGAGCCGGCATGGCTGCCCATCTTCCCGGAATGTGTGCCGCAATATTCCCCATGCCCGTCATAGGAATACCGATGCACACCACTTCACTCGGCGGAAGGGATTCGCTCTATTCGATAGTGCAGATGCCTTCCGGCATTCCCGTTGCGACCGTTGCGATAAACGGCGGCGCAAATGCCGGACTTCTTGCCGCCAAGATCCTTGCGACCTCGGACAAGAAGCTTCTCGCAAAGCTTAAAAAATATTCATCCGATCTTAAGAAACAGGTTCAGGACAAAGATGCTAAACTACAGAAGGTCGGATACAAGAAATATCTTGAGAACAAATAAACTCATTCAGCAAAGGGGAAATCATGGCACTTGATTACAAGGCAGCAGGCGTAGACATTGAGGCAGGATACAGATCCGTCGAGCTCATCAAGAAATACGTCGGTGAGACAAACAGACCCGAAGTAATGGGAGGACTCGGAGGATTCTCCGGAGCTTTCAGTGCGGCGGCATTCAAAGGAATGGAGGAGCCGGTTCTTCTTTCCGGTACGGACGGAGTCGGAACCAAGCTCAAGGCGGCAATGGTCCTTGATAAGCACGACACTATCGGTATCGACTGTGTTGCGATGTGCGTCAACGACGTTGCATGTGCGGGCGGTGAGCCTCTCTTTTTCCTTGATTACATCGCATGCGGCAAGAACTATCCCGAGAAGATCGCAGAGATAGTCAAGGGCGTTGCGGAAGGCTGCAAGATGTCCGAGTGTGCTCTTGTAGGCGGAGAGACCGCAGAGCATCCCGGAATGATGCCCGATGACGAATATGATATCGCAGGATTTTCAGTAGGCGTTGTCGACAAGAAGGACCTCATCACCGGAGCAGATATCAAGGAAGGTGACACGCTTGTCGGAATCGCATCAAGCGGAATTCATTCAAACGGTTTTTCACTTATCAGAAAAGTATTCGATATGACTTCCGAGTCTCTTAACAAGTATTATGACGAGCTCGGTGAGACACTCGGTGAAGCACTCCTTACCCCCACCAGGATCTATGTCAAGGCACTTAAAGCCCTTAAGAACGGCGGAGTAAAGGTAAAGGGATGCAGCCACATCACCGGCGGCGGATTCTACGAGAACATTCCCAGAATGCTTCCCGACGGAATCAATGCACAGATCGATAAGAACAGCTATGACATTCCTCCCATCTTCGGACTTCTTGCAAAGACCGGAGGTATCGAGGAAAAGATGATGTACAACACCTACAACATGGGACTCGGAATGGTCCTTGCACTCGATCCCGCAGATGCGCAGAAGGCAGTCGAGATCTTAAACGGTGCCGGAGAGAAGGCATATGTCGTAGGAAAGTGCGTTGCAGGTGAAAAGGGAGTAACCTTATGCTGAAAATTGTCGTCTGTGTGAGCGGAGGCGGAACGAATCTCCAGGCCATCATCGATGGTATTGCAAACGGTTCGATAACAAATACCGAGATAGTCGGTGTCATCAGCAACAACCACGGAGTAAAGAGTCTCGACAGGGCGAAGGCAGCAGGCATTCCCGCATTCACTATCTGCCCCAGGGAGTTTTCCGAAAGAGCCGATTTCCACAAGGCGTTCCTCGATAAGCTTGCAGAGCTCGCACCGGATCTTATCGTTCTTGCGGGATTTCTTGTAAAGATTCCGGAGGAGATGGTAAGCGCTTATCCCGGAAGGATCATCAATATCCATCCTTCGCTTATTCCTTCTTTTTGCGGAGTCGGATATTACGGACTCAGGGTTCATGAGAGAGCTCTCGAAAGAGGCGTGAAGGTTACCGGAGCTACCGTACACTTTGTGAACGAGGGCATGGATGAAGGTCCCATCATTTCCCAGAAGGCGGTAAATGTTCTGGATGGTGACACCCCCGAGGTGCTGCAGAGAAGAGTCATGGAGGAAGCCGAATGGATCCTTCTTCCCCGGGCGATAGATGATTATGCAAACGGACGCATCCGTATGGAAAACGGACGCTGTGTAAGAAAGGTGTAATATGAAAATACTTATTGTCGGAGGCGGCGGAAGAGAGCATGCGATCGCTCAAGCCGTAGCAAAGAGCCCCAGATGTACAAAGCTCTACTGTGCACCCGGTAATGCCGGAATTGCCGCACTTGCTGAGTGCGTTCCCATCGGTGTTATGGAATTTGACAAGATCGTTTCGTTTTCCAAGGAGAATGCGATCGACCTTGTTATAGTCGGACCGGACGATCCCCTTGTAGGAGGAATTGTCGACGAGCTTGAGAAGGCAGGGATCAGGACATTCGGTCCCCGGAAGAATGCTGCGATCATTGAAGGCAGCAAGGCTTTCTCCAAGGACCTTATGAAGAAATACGGAATTCCCACCGCAGCTTACGAGAATTTCGACGATCCCGAAAAGGCTCTCGAATATCTCAGGACAAAGGCTGAGTTCCCCATCGTCCTCAAGGCTGACGGACTTGCACTCGGAAAGGGAGTTCTCATCTGCGAAAACCTTGCCGAAGCCGAAGAGGGTGTTAAGACCATCATGCTTGACAAGAAGTTCGGTTCCTCGGGAAATAAGATGGTCATCGAAGAGTTCATGACCGGACGCGAGGTCAGCGTTCTTTCGTTTGTGGACGGCAAGACCGTCAAGATAATGTCTTCCGCACAGGATCACAAGAGAGCGGGCGACGGAGACACAGGCCTCAATACCGGCGGAATGGGTAATTTCTCACCTACTCCTTTCTATACGAAGGAAGTTGATGAGTTCTGCCAGAAGAATATCTTCCGGCCCACCGTTGAAGCGATGGCTGCCGAAGGAAGGCCTTTCCACGGAATTATCTTTTTCGGACTCATGCTCACACCGAAGGGTCCCAGGGTTCTCGAGTACAATGCGAGATTCGGAGATCCCGAAGCGCAGGTTGTTCTTCCCAGACTCGAGAATGACATCCTTGATGTTGTCGATGCCTGCATAGACGGAAAGCTTGATGAGATCGACCTTAAGTTCTCCGACAAAGCCGCTGTCTGCGTAGTGCTTGCAAGTGACGGATATCCCGTGAAGTATGAGAAGGGATTCCCGATTGAAGGACTTGAGAATTTTGAAGGTAAGGACGATGCGTTCTGCTTCCATGCCGGAACGAAGTTCGACGAAGCCGGCCGCATAGTTACAAACGGCGGAAGAGTGCTCGGTATCACGGCACTCGGCAATGACCTTAAGGAAGCAAGAAAGAAAGCATACGAAGCAACCGAGTGGGTCACCTTTGAGAATAAATACATGAGACATGACATCGGTAAAGCGATCGATGAAGCATGACGGAGGTAATCGGAAAAATGAAAACGAATAACAGATCCCAGATCATAAGACAGATAGTCTTGACGGCAGCGATAGTCATTGCCGCATGCGCTATTCTTTTCGGAAAACAGTTTGCACTTACCGTTTCCGCAAACAGCACCGGAAAGGTAACTTCCACAACAGCGAACGTCAGAGCTTCGGCATCCACTTCATCCGAAGCGATCGCAAGCCTTTCAAAGGGTGATACGGTCGATATCAAGAGTCAGACCAACGGAACCGACGGATATGTATGGTATGAGATCACCGTAGATGCGACAAGAACCGGATACATCAGATCCGATCTTGTTGAGATCACCGACGGAACCACTCCCGCAGCCGGCGGAACAACCACTGCCACAACGACGACAACTCCCACCGCCAATCCCGAGGGAGTAACAATAGTTGAAACCGTAAGCGGAACAACCACCGCAGACGTTAACGTAAGAGCCGATGCATCAACCAATTCCGAGATCGTTGCTAAGGCGGCAAGCGGACTTACCCTTTCCGTAACCGGAACTAAGCTCGGAACCGACGGCAACACCTGGTACTATCTGACCTTCACCAAGGACGGAGTAAGCACCACAGGTTACATCAGATCCGATTTCGTAAATCTTTCAGGAGAGCTCAGAGAGCCCAGCACCAGCGACGAACCCGATCCCCTTCCCACCACTACCGAGACCGTTCAGACAACAGTTCAGAGACGCTGGGAAACCCAGGAGCAGGCAGACGGATGGTTCCTTCTCGATTATGAGCAGGGAAGACAGTACAACATCGACAATCTCTTCCAGACCAACGAGACCAACTCACAGCTTCTTCAGAAGCAGGAAGGCAGGATCAAGTCCCTCAGGACCGGTCTCATCATTGTTATCATCCTTCTCGTTGCAGTCATCGCAGCGGCAGTATTCTTCTTCATGAAGTGGAAGGATCTCGATGACAGGGCAGCATTTGCTGAGGCTGAAAAGGAAAGAGCAAAGAGAATCGCGGGACACGGTGAGGGAAGAAGAACCGCTCCCGAAGGACGTGTACAGCGCACCTCAAGAGACAGAGAGCCCGTACGCAGGGAAGGCGCAGAGCGCAGAAGACCTGCAGAAGGAGCTGCAAGAAATCCCGAAGGCAGAACCGGCGAAAGACCCGCAAGACCTGCCGGTGAGAGAAGACCCGTTGACGTTCAGAAGGGTCAGAGCTCACATACCGTAAGACCTTCCGAGCCTCAGGAAAGAAGAGCCGAGGCACCCGTACGTGAGGCTGCTCCCCGCGAGGAAAGACCCGCTGCACCCGCAGAGGCAGAAGCAGAGAGAAGACCCCACAGACCCAGACCTCAGGCTGATGTTCCCGTAAAGGAGCACCACAGAAAACCTCCCGTTGACGATGATGACGATGAATTCGAATTCGGATTCCTCAACTGGGACGATGACGATAAATAAATAAGATATTTCATACGGGACGGCCGGTCATCCGGTCCGTCCCGTTTCGGTAAAAAAGGGATGTAAATAAAGCCCGTAACGATTGACCCGGAGGGGTATTTGTTATATCTTATATATAACAGCAAATGACGGAATTCCTTATCTTTGCGGAAAGGAGGAAGAGATGTATATAGAGATAGATTTTAACAGTGATGAAGCGATATACAGCCAGCTATGCGATCAGATAATCATGGGTATCGCGGCCGCGAGACTTAATGACGGCGATCCTCTTCCTTCCGTAAGACAGCTGGCAAGCGATATCGGCATCAATATGCATACGGTGAACAAGGCATATACTGTGCTGAGGCAGCAGGGATACGTCAAGGTGGACAGAAGACGCGGAGCGGTGATAAGCGTCGATCCCGACAAAGCCATCGCACTCGAAGAACTCGGAGAGAGTCTCAGGGTGGATATAGCGAGAGCTTTTTGCAGGAATATCTCGCGTGAGGATGTCCACAAGCTGGTTGACCGGATATTTGATGATTACGCATCCGATCATTCCAAAGAATAAGTCGTTAACAGTCAGGAGATAAAGGTGGAAGATAATTATTCTGAAAAAGCAAAACAGTCCCTGGGGATTGCTTTCAAATGGGCGAAGAAGCTCCGCCAGAGCTATGTGGGTTCGGAGCATATCCTTCTCGGACTTGCCCTGAATACCGAAAGCATGGCGGGCGGAGTGCTGGCATCGAACAATCTCGATACCGCCAAGCTCACCGATATGATCAGGGACATGATAAGCTTCAATACAGCCCTTGCGATCGAATCAAGGGAAGAGTATTCACCCAGGGCAAGGGGAATACTTGAGGAAGCACATAAGCTTGCAAAGAGGTTCGGACAGGAAGCGACAGGTACCGAGCATATTCTTCTTGCGCTCATCAAGGAAGGCGAAAATGTTGCGGTAAGACTTCTTGCCACGATGGGCATCAACCCGATGAAGGTTTATGCTGATACCCTTGCCGCAATGGGACAGGATCCCGCACTTGCACGTGAGGATCTTATGGCACGCGGAGGCGAAGCGGGCGAGAGGGCATCCATCCTCGGACAGTATTCAAGGGATCTTACAAAGCTTGCCGAAGAGGGAAAGCTCGATCCCGTCATCGGCAGGAAAGATGAGATCAAGAGGATCATCCAGATCCTTTCGAGAAGGACCAAGAATAACCCCTGTCTCATCGGTGAACCCGGTGTAGGCAAGACTGCGGTTGTCGAGGGACTCGCACAGCTCATAGCATCCGGCGAAGCACCCGATACCGTCAAGAACAAGAGACTCCTTACACTGGATCTTCCCGGAATGGTAGCGGGTTCAAAGTACCGCGGAGAATTCGAGGAGAGGATCAAGCGCGTCATCAGGGAAGTTGAAGATAACGGAAATATCATTCTTTTCCTGGATGAGATACATACCTTGATCGGTGCCGGCGGAGCGGAAGGCTCCATCGATGCATCCAATATCATGAAGCCTTCGCTTGCAAGGGGAGAGCTTCAGCTCATCGGTGCGACGACCGTTGCCGAGTATCATAAGTATGTCGAAAAGGATGCGGCTTTAGAGAGGCGTTTCCAGCCCGTTACCGTTGAAGAGCCCACTGAGGAAGAGAGCATCCGTATCCTCGAGGGCATAAAGCACAAATACGAAGACCACCACAATATCGAGATCACACCCGAAGCCATTGATGCCGCGGTAAGACTTTCGGCAAGATACATCAATGACAGAAATCTTCCCGACAAGGCAATCGACCTTATCGATGAAGCCGCAGCAAGCGCGCACCTTCGCACGATGGAGGTTCCCGAAAAGCATAAGGCGATGCTCGATGAGATCAATAAGATGGACAGGCAGATCGAGCTTTCCATCCGTATGGAAGCATTCCTTCAGGCGAGGGAGATCAAATTAAAGCAGGACGAGCTCATCAAAAAGTATGAGAAGGCTGTCAAAAAGAGTGAGGAAAAATCCGGTGTCCGCAAGGGCAGCATAGGTGAGGACGATATCGCAAAGGTTGTCGCAATGTGGACCAAGATACCGGTTACCAAGCTTAATGAAAAGGAAAGCGACAGGCTCCTTAAGCTTGAGTCTATTCTTCATAAGAGAGTCATCGGTCAGGAGGAAGCGGTTGAAGGCATCTCAAAGGCGATGAGAAGAGGACGCGTTGGTCTTAAGGATCCAAAGCGCCCCGTGGGATCTTTCCTTTTCCTCGGACCAACCGGCGTAGGTAAGACCGAGCTTTCAAAAGCACTTGCAGAGGCAATGTTCGGTTCGGAGGATTCCCTCATAAGGATCGATATGTCCGAATATATGGAAAGCTTCTCGACTACGAAGATGATCGGTTCACCTCCCGGATATGTGGGATTTTCCGAGGGCGGTCAGCTTACAGACAAGATAAGAAGCAACCCTTATTCGGTTGTTCTTTTCGATGAGATCGAGAAGGCACATCCCGATGTTTTCAATATACTTCTCCAGGTTCTCGATGACGGTCATCTGACCGATTCGAAGGGCAGGAAGGTATCGTTCAAGAACACGATCATAATCATGACCTCCAATGCCGGAGCACAGCGCATCGTCGATCCCAAGAATCTCGGATTCGGTGCATCGAGCGGCGGTGAGAAGGCTGATTATGAAAGAATGAAGTCGGGCGTGATGGAAGAGGTAAAGAGGATCTTCAAGCCCGAGTTCATAAACAGGATCGATGACATCGTCGTGTTCAGTCAGCTCAGCGACGAAAACCTTAAGGACATCGTCGATCTGCTTGCAAGACAGCTCGGAGACAGATGCAGGGAACAGATGGATATAGAGCTTAAGCTCGCTCCTTCCGTCAAGAGTCATCTGATCGGGAAATATGCCGACAGGAAGATGGGCGCAAGACCCTTAAAGAGAGCGATGCTCACTGTTGTTGAGGATCCGCTTGCCGAAGAGATCCTGCGGAAGAATGTAAAACCGGGTGACAGCGTAACCTGCTCTTACTCGGGCGGAAAAGTCTGTTTTAAGGTTAAAGAGCCTAAGAAATAAATAAACGGAGGAGAATAAAAAATGGCTGAAATACTTTATGCGGAAGACGGCGGAAAGCTTGCGTTCGGAGATCATCATCTCAAGGAAAAGACCAAAGCGGAGGATTTTCCTTTCGGAGGAGATCTTCTCAAGGTCAAGACGTATGAAGATATAACCAGATTTGAGAAGAACGGTCTTTTCGTATATGAGTCCGTTCCCGGAACAACGGTCACCGGATTCGAAGAGACCGAGGATTCAATGGAATTCGATGTAAGCGGTAAGGGTGCGGTTTCGATCACACTCGGACTTGCGGAAGATACTCTTTATTCCATCGAGGAAGACGGAGACGAGACCGGTGCGGTCAAGACAGGACTCGGCGGAAAGCTCAGCCTTTCCCTTGATCTTTCCGGAAACCGCAAGGCTCATGTAAAGGTATCCAAAGCTTAATCTTTATGGCAAAAGCAAAGCAGACAAGCGTATATTTCTGTCAGAGCTGCGGTTATGAATCGGCCAAGTGGATGGGACAGTGTCCGGGATGCCACGAGTGGAATACTTTCGTTGAAGAGAAGGTTGTAAAGGGCGATTCATCAAGCGCAAGTTTCCGTATCGCATCGGCTGCAAAGGGCGGTGCATCTTCCCTGACCTCTGCTTCGGTGACATCCATCGGTGATGTTTCGGGCGAAGAGGGAATAAGGGAATCATCCGGAATCGACGAACTCGACAGGGTTCTCGGAGGGGGAGTCATGAAAGGCTCCCTTACTCTTATCGGCGGTGATCCCGGAATAGGAAAATCAACGCTGCTCCTTCAGGTATGCAGAAATATGTCTGCCGCGGGACGTAAGGTGCTTTATGTATCCGGCGAGGAATCCGCCGCACAGATCAAGATGAGGGCGGACCGTATAGGAAAGTTCGACGGGGACATGAAGCTTTTGTGCGAGACCGATCTGAATACGATCGCAGAGGTGATGCGTTCGATGGTCCCCGATGTCTGCGTTATCGATTCGATACAGACCATGTACAGCGAACAGGTTTCATCCGCTCCGGGTTCCGTATCCCAGGTCAGGGAATCGACCCAGGTACTGATGCAGCTTTCCAAGGTTCTCGGCATATCCGTGTTTATCGTGGGTCATGTCACCAAGGAAGGGACCGTTGCGGGTCCCAGGGTCCTTGAGCACATGGTCGATACCGTCCTTTATTTCGAAGGTGACAGACATGCTTCGTACAGGATCTTAAGAGGAGTCAAGAACCGTTTCGGATCCACCAATGAGATCGGCGTGTTCGAGATGAGGGGAGAGGGCCTTGTGCAGGTCACCAATCCATCCGAATATCTTCTTAACGGAAGACCGCTCGATGCATCGGGATGTATCGTATCCTGCAGCATGGAAGGAACCCGTCCGATACTTGTAGAGATCCAGAGTCTGGTATGCAGGTCCAATCTCGGTGTTCCGAGAAGACAGGCTACGGGCGTGGATTATAACCGCGTCAATCTTCTTATGGCCGTGCTGGAGAAAAGATGCGGCATGCATCTGGGAGACTGTGATGCGTATGTCAACCTGACCGGCGGAATGAAGCTTACCGAACCCGCACTCGATCTTGCGATGGTCCTTGCGATAGTCTCATCCTTCAAGAACCAGTCCGTTCCGGCATCGGTCGTCGCATTCGGAGAAGTGGGTCTTTCGGGAGAAGTCCGCACTGTTTCGCAGGTTTCGCAGAGAGTATCCGAGGCCGTAAGACTCGGATTTAAGACAGTCATTGTTCCCGCACCTTCCCTGGAAGATGCGAAGAAAGCCGCTGGTAAGGATGCCGAGATCATCGGAGTATCCAATGTCAGGGAGGCTGTGGACAGGGTTATATGATATCTTTATTTTTTCCTTGCCACATATAAAGCGTTGTTGTATAATACGTGGGTCGGTCACTTTATGACCCCATAGGGGAATAGTACAATGGTAGTGCGGCGGTCTCCAAAACCGTTAATGGGAGTTCGATCCTCTCTTCCCCTGCTCAAGGTAAGACGTCTTTGTTTGAAGGCGTCTTTTTTGTATGTACTTCTGCGTTTTGGGAATTTCATAAAGAATGTGATATAATCACTATATTTCGGAGGTGCGATATGCATAATATTGACAACGTCAGAATGCTTGAGCTTCCCGAGAGGGGAGATGAAAGAGGAAATCTTGTTATTGCCGAATGCGGTACGGATATCCCTTTTGATATAAAAAGAGTTTTCTATATTTACGGTTCGGATCCTGATGTGGTAAGGGGATGCCATGCCAACCGCAGATCCGAGTTTGTTCTTATCAATGTTGCCGGATCCAGCAAGGTCAAGGTGCTTGACGGAGAAGGCAATGAGATAATCTACATCCTTAACAGACCCAAGACTGGAATATATCTTCCCAATATGGTTTGGAAGGAGATGTATGATTTCAGCGAGGATTCGGTTCTTTTATGCCTTGCGAGCACACATTACGACGAGAACGAATACATCAGGAACCTCGATGAGTATAAGAGGATAATAAAGGAGTCCGCACAGTGAGCAAGATTTCCATAGTCATACCCGTCTATTACAATTCCGATACTCTCAGGGATCTGTATGAAGATCTTAAGAATAAGGTTCTCGGGACCATCGGGGAATACGAGATTGTTTTTGTCGATGACGGGTCCGGTGACGAATCCTGGAAGATCATGAATGAGATCCGTCTTGAAGACAGCAACGTGAAGTGTGTAAAGCTTTCAAGGAATTTCGGTGAGCACGCTGCGATATTTGCGGGACTTTCCGTATGTACCGGAGACTGTGCGGTCACCAAGCAGGCAGATCTTCAGGAGGATTCTTCTCTCATCCTTCAGATGTATGAGAGCTGGAAGAAGGGTAACGAAATAGTTCTCGCTGCAAGAAGAACCAGGAAGGATAATCCCATATATGTTCTTTTCGCCGGCATGTATTACAAGCTGATCCGTAAGATGGTCAACAAGAACATGCCCATGGGCGGATGCGACTGTTATCTTGTCGGAAGGAAGGCAATCAACGAGCTCATAAAATTAAATGAAAAAAATTCATCCCTTACGCTGCAGGTAATGTGGCTGGGATTTCAGACGGATATCATCTATTTCGACAGGCTTGAGCGTGAGAAGGGCAAGGGCAGATGGACCATGGCGAAGAAGGTTAAGCTCGTTATGGATTCCATACTCAGCTTTTCATATGCTCCCCTGAGAATGATGATGTACGCCGGATTTATATTCGATATCTTTTCTCTCATCATGTTCATAGTGGTTCTTGCGGAATACTTTTCCGTCGGTACACCGATAGCCGGATGGTCTTCGCTGATGAGTGTCGTTCTCCTGGGATTCGGAATGATGATGACCATGATCGGCATCATAGGCGAATATATATGGAGAGCACTTGATGCTTCAAGGAACAGACCTCCTTTCATTATTGACACCATCAAGACCGGTGACGAGGATATCAAGGACTGAACCGATGAGCGATCTTAATATCTTACAGAATGATCTTAATATACTTCATGATTACATAATCTCCCTTGGCGGAAGCGAAGAACTCTGGTCGAGGATAGTTTCCTGTGAAGGAGTTCTGGCTGAGCTGTATTACTGGTGCAGAACCGGGCAGCTGCTGGGGAAATACGAGCCCGAGGGGATATCGATCTCCGATTGCATCGCATGGCAGGTCGATCATTTCAAAGCCTATATGGACAGGGAAGAGAACAACAGATGGCACAGGGAGAGGCTTTTTGTGCAGAGCCTTGAGTCTCTTCTGGATGTCAGCGAAGGCAGGGCAGATGTGCTTGCCAAGATCCGCGGAGAAGGCGGTGAATCCGGAACGGACAGAGAGGACGTATAACTGCCGTTTTTAGCCGAAAAAATCTGATTTTTTTGTTTTTTGACACTTGTATCATATTAAAAATATGTTAAGATATTAAGTGTCTGCCCCTTAAGGGGCTTATGGTTATCGGGATTGATAATATGGGAAATACGACTGATTCACCGGAATATCTGCGGGCTCTTGCGCAGGATTACAAAATGAAGATAAGTCCTCTGACTCCCTATCTGCCCTGGCTTCAACAGGCAGCGGAAAAGGCTGTGGTCAGTAATTATTCCGATAACGGAGTGACGGATTCAAGTATCTCATTTCCCGTTTATTCATCGGAACTGATGGGATTTATAAAAGCCTGTAACATATCCGGTCTGATGGATCGCAATTATCCGTATGTATATTCCAGAAAGGCCATCAAGACTCATGACGAGGAACGAAGACTTATCGTCGGAGCAACCTGGAAGGAATGGGATATCCTTTGCGGGATCCTAAGCAAATACGTCCTCGGAGGGCGTACGAGATCCGCTCTGTGGAAAGAAGGCGTTACCGAACAGATCTTCTATCTCACAGTCAGCAAGATGCAGGAAATAGTGGATTTCTGGGAATGATACAGCAAATAAATGCGATGGAAAGATCGCAGTTTATCGGGAGATATAAGATGGGTGACAAATCAATTCAGAAGAAGCAGTACATTATCGATGTAGCGGCAAAGGTCTTTTCCGAAATGGGTTACAAGAACGTTACCATGAAGGACGTTGTCGATGCCTGCGACATTTCAAGAGGCGGTCTGTATCTTTATTATGAGAGCACATCCGAACTCTTCATCGATGTCATGAAATCCCAGGCTGCTGCGGGAGAGGATTTCACTTCTCTTATCAACGATGATGCCACTGCTGCCGACATCCTTCTTCTCTTCCTCCAGGAGGAGAAAAAGGAGCTCTTCAAGAAGAAGGGTAATCTGAACAGGGCATATTTTGAATTCTATTTTGATGCAAGACCTTCAAAGGCAGATAATGTCTATAAGAAGAAATTTGATAACAATGTCAAGATGATAGGCAAGCTTATTGAGATCGGTGTCGAGAGCGGAGAGTTTGTCTGTGACGATCCTGTTACCGCAGCATACAACATCGTATATCTCATTGAGGGACTTAAAGCTACTTCCGCTACACTGGGGGTATCACCCGATTCCTTTGACAGACAGATCCTCTATATCTTACAGTCACTCGGAGTCGATGCATGAATTTAACGTAAATGTAATAGTAAAGGGGCTTCAGAAGGGGTGATCACTTTTTCTGAGGCCTTTTTTAAGAAAGAAGGGCAGATAAATGAGCGTCAGAAGAGTCTATGTAGAAAAGAAAAAACCTTATGCGGTGCAGGCAAAGCACTTAAGGCATGATGTCAGGAATTTCCTCGGCATTAAGATCGATGACATAAGAATGTTCATCAGATACGATTCCGAGAATATTTCCGATGAGACATTTGAAACCGCATGCAAGACTGTTTTTTCGGAGCCTCCCGTTGATGATATCTATCAGGAGACTCTTCCTCTTCCCGAAGGTACGAGAGTTTTTTCCGTAGAGTTCCTCCCCGGACAGTTTGACCAGAGAGCGGATTCAGCGGTTCAGTGCATAAAGTTTCTTAATGAGAACGAAGATCCCATCATTCAGACCGCTGTTGCATATGCCGTTATCGGTGACATTACCGATGATGAGTTTGCACGTATCAAGGGATATCTCATCAACCCCGTTGACTCCAGGGAAGCGGGAATGGACAAACCTGACACACTTGTCGTAAATTATCCCGAGCCCGAAGATGTCAAGACCTTTGACGGTTTTGCCGACAGTCCCGAGGCAGAGCTTAAGAAGCTTTACGATTCTCTCGGACTTGCAATGACCTTCAAGGATTTCCTTCACATCCAGAATTACTTCAAGAACGAGGAGCACCGTGATCCCACCGTTACCGAGATCAGGGTTCTCGATACATATTGGTCGGATCACTGCCGCCACACCACCTTCTCCACCGAACTTACCGGAGTTAAGTTTGATGATGGCGCATACAAGGCGGCTTTCGAGAAGTCCTTTGAGGAATACATGAACACCAGAAAGGATCTCTTCGCAGACCGTCCCGACAAGTTCTCATGTCTTATGGATCTCGGAACCATCGCCGCAAAGCGTCTCAGGAAAGAGGGCAAGCTCGATGACGAGGAGAAGTCCGATGAAATCAATGCATGCTCCATCGTTGTTCCCGTTGAGATTGAAAAGGACGGAAAAACCGAGACGGAAGAGTGGCTCGTATTCTTCAAGAACGAGACTCATAATCATCCCACCGAGATCGAGCCTTTCGGAGGCGCAGCTACCTGTCTCGGCGGAGCTATCAGAGATCCCCTTTCGGGAAGAGGATATGTATATCAGGCAATGCGCGTGACCGGTGCTGCCGATCCCACAAAGCCCGTATCCGAGACACTTCCCGGCAAGCTTCCCCAGAAGAAACTTGTAAGAACCGCAGCAAGCGGATATTCATCATACGGTAACCAGATCGGTCTTGCGACCGGATATGTCAAGGAAGTATATCATCCCGATTACGTTGCAAAGCGTATGGAGATAGGTGCCGTTATGGGTGCCGCTCCCAGAAAGAACGTCATCAGGGAAAATTCCGATCCAGGAGATATCATCATCCTTCTCGGCGGAAGGACCGGACGTGACGGAATCGGCGGCGCTACCGGATCATCCAAGGCGCACAATGTGAAGTCCATCGATACCTGCGGTGCCGAGGTTCAGAAGGGTAATGCTCCCACCGAAAGAAAGATCCAGAGACTTTTCAGACGTCCCGAGGTTACCAAACTCATCAAGAAGTGTAACGACTTCGGCGCAGGCGGTGTCAGTGTTGCGATAGGTGAGCTTGCTGACGGACTTGTGGTAAATATGGACAAGGTTCCCAAGAAGTATGCGGGACTTGACGGAACAGAACTTGCGATCTCAGAATCACAGGAGAGAATGGCTGTTGTCGTAGCGTCTAAGGATGTACAGGAATTCCTTAAGTATGCGGGCGAAGAGAACCTTGAGGCTGTAGAGGTTGCGGTAGTTACCGAAGAGCCCAGACTCCGTCTTCAGTGGAGAGGCAAGGATGTCGTCAACATCTCGAGAGCATTCCTTGATACCAACGGAGCTCACCAGGAAACACAGGTAGAGGTTGAATCTCCTTCGGTAGATTCCTACTTTGATAAGTATGCCCTTGATGCGGTTGCGAAGGATGTTGAAAACAAGGATTACGGTAAGGCACTTACCGATACGCTTTCCGATCTTAACGAGTGCTCACAGAAAGGCCTTGTCGAGATGTTCGACTCTTCTATCGGTGCAGGAAGCGTTGTAATGCCTTACGGCGGAAAGTATCAGCTTACGGAAGAACAGGCTATGATCGCAAAGCTTCCCGTTCTCGAGGGCAAGACCGATACCGTCACCATGATGAGCTACGGCTTCGATCCTTATCTTTCGAGCTGGTCACCTTATCACGGTGCAATTTATGCCGTTACCGAGTCTCTTGCACGTATCGCTGCAAACGGCGGTGATGTAAGCAGGGTAAGACTTACCTTCCAGGAATATTTCAGACGTATGGATGAGAGACCGACCCGCTGGAGCCAGCCTTTCGCTGCACTTCTCGGATCGTTCGACGCACAGATCGGATACGGACTTCCTTCGATCGGCGGTAAGGATTCCATGTCCGGAACCTTCGGTGACATCGATGTTCCTCCTACGCTCGTTTCATTTGCGGTTGATATCGCAAGCCTTAAGACCGTGATCACTCCCGAGCTTAAAGCTGAAGGCAACAAGCTTGTTCTCTTCTCCATCGAGAAGGATGCCGACAAGAAGCCCGTATACGATCAGGTCCTTAAGCTTTATGATTCCGTTTACAAGCTCATCTGCGACAAGGCTATAGTCAGTGCATATGCGCTTGATTCCAAGGGTCTTGCGGCAGCTGTGGCCAAGATGGGAATGGGCTGCGGACTCGGTGCAAAGATCGATGACAGCGTATCCGCTGAGACTGTTTTCGGAAACGGACTCGGCAATATCGTTGCGGAAGTTCCCGCCGCTAAGCTGGCACAGGTACTGGCGGCTGCAGGTACAGAGGCAGTCGGTGAAGTCATCGCATCCGGATTCGAATATGCCGGAGCCAAGGTATCATATGATGAAATAAAGAAAGCATGGACCGGAACCCTTGAGAGCGTATTCCACTCCGTATCGACAGACGATAAGGATAAGGTGGAGATCCCCGAGTACAAGGCTTCCGAGGTATATGTATGCAAGAATAAGGTAGCAAAGCCCACCGTATTCATCCCCGTATTCCCCGGAACCAACTGCGAATACGATTCTGCCAAGGCTTTCGAAAGAGCCGGTGCAAATGCGGACGTACGCGTATTCAGAAATCTCACCGCAGAGGATATCAGGGAATCGGTTGCAGAGTTCAAGAAGGCAATCTCACAGGCTCAGATGATCATGTTCCCCGGCGGATTCTCCGCAGGTGATGAGCCCGACGGTTCCGCCAAGTTCTTTGCGACAGCATTCAGGAATGCATCCATCAAGGAAGCAGTCGAAGAGATGCTCGACAAGAGAGATGGACTTGTCCTCGGTATCTGTAACGGATTCCAGGCGATCATCAAGCTCGGACTTGTTCCGAACGGTAAGATCACCGGACAGACCGCAGAATCCCCCACACTTACCTTCAACACCATCGGCAGACATATTTCCAAGATGGCCTATATCAAGGTTGTATCCGACAAGAGCCCCTGGCTGCAGGAAGCAAAGCTCGGAAATGTATATGCTAACCCCGCATCACACGGAGAAGGACGTTTCATAGCTCCCGAGAATGTACTCGACGATCTCTTTAAGAACGGACAGATCGCAACCGTATACTCCGATCCCGACGGAAACACTTCTATGGATGAGTACTACAATATCAACGGTTCGTTCAGATGCGTCGAAGGTATCACATCACCCGACGGAAGGGTTCTCGGTAAGATGTGCCACTCAGAGCGTATCGGAAACGGAGTCGCTGTAAATATTTACGGCGAGCAGGATCTTAAGATCTTCGAATCCGGCGTTAAGTACTTCAAATAAGACAACAAGCTTTGGGCCGGTGATCGAAGGATCGCCGGCCCATATTATTATGGTTAAACCTGCAGGATAATATACGCTTTCCCGGACAGGTGATACACTGATATATATGAACAACGTTAATTACGACAAGTTAATGGAAGATATGCTGAGTGGACGCATGGACGGTTCCTCCGTTCACAAGGTTGCCGTCCTTCTGCACTCCTGCTGTGCTCCGTGTTCGAGCGCGTGCATCGAAAGGCTCTGCGACAGATGCGATGTTACGGTTTATTACTACAACCCCAACATCGGTGAAGAAGCGGAATACCTCAAGAGAAAGGAAGAGCAGATCAGGCTTATCGGCGCATACAATTCCGAAAAAAAGGGAAAGTATGAGATAAAGATCCTCGATGCGGACTATGATCCCGAAAGCTTTAATGCCATGGCTGTGGGGCTGGAGGACTGTCCGGAAAGAGGACCCAGATGTCATAAATGCTATGAACTGCGCATGCGAAGAACGGCGGAAGCAGCGCTTAAGACGGGAGGGTTTGACTTTTTCGCGACGACGCTCACACTGTCGCCTCTCAAGGACAGCGAGGCGATAAATCGTATCGGGCTTATGATAGAGGAAGAGACCGGAATGAGATACCTTCCTTCGGATTTCAAGAAAAGAAACGGATACCTTCGTTCCATCGAATTGTCGAAGGAGTACGGTCTCTACAGGCAGAAC
>JAEEGI010003369.1_pt1 | contig 38128 bp, 39 predicted proteins | sample 8958751 | NCBI WGS metagenome assembly JAEEGI01 (sample SAMN16246545, study PRJNA631951) | gut metagenome | biome: gut microbiome; feature: rumen; material: KS-attached | host: Bos | place: Iran: Karaj | collected 2018-10 | reverse complement strand
GGCCACGACCCACTCGTTGTGGTGGAATGGCATCAAGCCGGTATTTGTTGATATCGACCCCGCAACGGGAGGCATCGACCCCGACCGCATCGAGGCGGCCATCACGCCCCGCACAACGGCCATCATGCCGGTGCACGTTTATGGCAAGCCATGCCGAACTGCTGAAATCCAGGCCATTGCTGACAAGTACGGCCTGCGCGTCATCTACGACGCTGCCCACGCATTCGGCATCGAAGTCGATGGCAAGAGCATCCTCAACGAGGGCGACATGTCCACCCTGAGTTTCCATGCTACCAAGGTCTATAACACCATCGAGGGCGGCGCGCTCGTCATGCATGACGAGAAGATGAAGCAGCGCATCGACTACCTGAAGAACTTCGGTTTTGAAGGCGAGACCGAGGTCGTGGCTCCGGGCATCAACGGCAAAATGGACGAGGTGCGTGCTGCTTTCGGCCTGTTGAACTTGCAACATGTGGATGCCTGCATTGAGGCCCGTCATCAGGTGGCAATCCGCTACCGAGAGGCCTTGCGCCCCGTCGAGGGCATCGACTTTTGGGACGACATGCCCGGTGTGCGCCACAACTACAGCTATTTCCCCATCTTTGTCGATGCTGACAAGTATGGTATGACGCGTGATGAGCTTTACTTCAAGATGCGTGAGCAGGGTATCCTGTCTCGCCGCTACTTCTACCCGCTCATCAGCACTTTCTCCACGTACAAGGGCTTGCCTAGCGCCACGCGCGAGAATCTGCCCAACGCCACCCGCATGGCCGACACCGTCATCTGCCTGCCCATGCACCATGAACTCACCGATGCCGACCTCACCCGCATCCTCGATATCATCGTCAACAAGTGACTCCGATGGCTGAAGCGAAAAAGAAATTGATGCTCCTGGGCGGCTTGCGCTACCTGTTGCCTGTCATCGAGGCAGCTCATCGTCATGGCATTCATGTCATTACTGTTGACTATCTGCCCAACAATATCGCTCACCGATACAGCGATGAGTACCACAACGTGAGCATCATCGACAAGGACGCTGTGCTCGCTTTGGCTCAAGAACTGCAGATTGACGGCATCATGTCGTTTGCCGTTGATCCCGGTGTGGTTGCAGCCGCCTATACGGCCGAGAAGATGGGCCTACCGTTCCAGTGCAGCTATGAGGCCGCCTGCATCCTGCAGGACAAATCTAGATTCCGCAAGTTCCTCGGCGAAAACGGTTTCAACGTGCCCAATGCACGCGGGTACAGTGAGGGCGACGATGCACTGCAAGATATCGACTACTTCAACTGGCCTGTCATCGTCAAACCCGTCGATAGCGCCGGCAGCAAAGGCGTCACCCGCGTTGACGACCCCGCCGACCTCCCCGCCGCCATCGCCCACGCCCTCGACTGCTCCCCCTCCCGCCACTACATCATCGAAGACTTCCTGGAATTAGATGGTTATCAATCAAGCACAGATGTGTTCACCGTTGAGGGCGATTTAGTTCATTGTCCATTCAGTGATCAATTGTTTGATAAAAGTGCCATCAATCCATATGTGCCTGCCATAGAGATTTGGCCATCGACAATGCCACAAAGGGCTCAAAACGAACTGAGATGCGAATTGCAGCGCCTCTTTAAGTTGTTGAATTGCAAAACTGGTATTTACAATGTTGAGGCTCGTTTGTGCAAGAATGGCAAGGCCTACATCATGGAAGTCTCTCCGCGTGGTGGAGGAAATCGAATAGCAGAACTGCAACGAAGTGCTTCTAAAATTGATTTGATTGAGGCCGAAATGCTCAAATCGCTGGGTCTGCCGATGGGAAAGATAGGTGATATGGAATTAACCGATTATTGGGTGAATTTCATATTGCATTCCAATCGTGGAGGCCAATTCCAGCGAATTGATTATTTACAGGAATTTTACGAAAGGCATGTTGTTGAAGAGGCCATCCTCGTGAAAAAAGGAGACGAGATCAAACCCTTCACTGGCGCCAACCAATCGTTAGGCACCATCTTCCTGCGCTTCGATACCCGCGAGCAATTGGACGAATTCGTTTCCTCTCCCCAAAAATGCATTTCCATTATCACCCAATGAAATCTATTGGCGGATACTTTGAACTCGAACTGCCTCAGGGCAAAGAGTACCATAGCCAGGCAATAGCTCTCAACACGGGACGCAATGTATTGGAATACATCCTGCGGGTGCGTGGTTACAAACGGGTTTATCTGCCGTATTATTCCTGTGAGGTGCTGCTTGAACCCTTCAAGAAATTGGGCGTTGATTATAGGTTCTATCACATCAACATGAGCTTGGAACTTGATCAGCCTGTCACCCTTAAAGACGGTGAGGCCATCCTCTATATCAACTATTTCGGTCTTAAGCAGGATTATGTCTCCACACTGGCCGCTACTTATGGCAAACAGCTCATTGTAGACAATACCCAGGCATTCTACGCTAATCCAATTGATGGCATTGACACGTTTTATAGTTGCCGCAAATTTTTTGGTGTGCCCGATGGGGCTTATTTGTACTGTGACCAGGATCTGGATGCAGATTTGGAAGAAGACCACTCATGGGAACGGATGACCCATTTACTCAAACGGATTGACGTATCGGCCGAGGCCGCTTATGCCGACTTTCGTGAGCAGAGCGTGAAACTGAAGAATAATCCCATTAGGAAGATGTCATCTATGACACACCGCATCATGTCATCGATTGACTACAGCGGGGTAGCCGAGAGGCGTAGACAGAACTATCAACAATTAGACAAAGCCCTTGGCAACAAGAATGGCATGTCTTTGACACTATTTGCTGGCGATGTACCCATGATTTATCCCTTTCTCACCACTAACAAACAACTGAGGGAACGCCTCATCGATAACAAGATTTATGTGGCGCGATACTGGCCAAACGTGCTCAACTGGTGCGACAAGAAGGACATCGACTATCAACTGTCAACCCAACTCCTCCCATTACCAATAGACCAGCGTTACGGTGAGGAAGATATGAAACGAGTCATTGAACTGATATGAAAGATTTAATTATAGCTGGTGCTGGTGGGTTTGGTCGTGAAGCCCTAGCTCTTGCAAAGACACTGAATAAAATTGAACCTCAATGGAACATCAAGGGCTTTATCAACGATATTCCCGATGCCCTAGATGGCGTGAAGTGTAGCCACAGCATTATAGGTACTATCAAGGATTGGCAACCTTCCGAGAATGAGGTATTTATTATTGGTATTTCTTCTCCTCAAGGGAAGGAGAAAGTAGCCAGTATCTTGAAGTCAAAGGGCGCGAAATTTGTAACGTTAATTCATCCAGCCGCTTTGGTTTCAGAAGATGCTTGTATAGGCGAAGGTTGTGTCATTACAGGTCGATCGGTGATTGGTGGTGGAGCTCGAATCGGTGATTTCGTCCATATCGCTGCGTCAATGGTAGGTCAAGATGCTATTATTGGAGATTATTCAACAACAACAGCATTTGCTAATCTAACGAATGCTATAATTGGGAAAAGGGTATTTGTTGGTAGTCATGCTGTGATTCTGAATAAGCTCAAAATAGGTGATGATGCATTTATTTGTGTAGGTAGTATTGTGTATAGTAATGTCAAAGCTGGGTATAAAGTGTTTGGAAATCCGGCGAGAAGAATAAAAAGTTAATTTTATTATTATGGATTTTAATGAATTCAAGACTAAATTTGTCGATCAACTTGAGATTGAAGACATCACTTCTCTTAATCAAAATACATTGTTTAGGGAATTAGTGGAATGGAGTTCTTTGTCGATACTTGAGCTAATTGTATTGTTTGATGAAGAATTTGAGAAACAAATTGGTGATGGTGACATTGCTAAATGCCAAACCATAGCTGATTTGTACAACCTCGCAATAGAATAGGCAAGTATGGCGATGCTTCAATATAAAGGAGTTGGTATCACGGCTATGGCTGCGTGTGTGCCGAAAAAAGTAATCAATAACTACAAATATACTGACTTTTTCCCTGAGGATCAGGTAAAAGAGGTTGTAGATAAAATTGGGGTTTTTGAACGAAGATTTGCAGATGAAGCTACTTGTTCATCCGACTTATGTTATGCTGCAGCTGAACGATTAATAACTGATAATAGTATAGATCGTGAGGAAATCGACCTTATGGTTTTTATTTCTCAGACTCCAGACTATAGGATGCCTGCCACATCGATTCTATTGCAAGAAAGACTTGGATTATCTCATTCATGTATAGCTTTTGATATTAATTTGGGTTGTGCTGGATTCTGTTATGGCTTATCTGTAATTTACGCCATGATGCAGAGTGGATGTATTCGGAAGGCTCTTTTGTTAGATGGTGAAACTCGTTCGAAAGTATATTCTCCGAAAGACAGGCGTAGTGCATTTATTTTTGGTGATGCAGGAGTCGCTGCGTTGATTGAACGTGACGAAAAATTTGGTGATAGCTGGTTCTCTCTGAATAGTGATGGATCACGTAGTGATTTGATTATGATAAAGGGAGGCGGATACCGTTATCCGAGTAGTGAAGAAACATTGAAGGAAAGGGTCATTGACGAATATGGAAATATTCGCAGTGACGAGCAAGGATATATGCGTGGTGGTGATGTCTTCCAATTTGTGATTCGAGAGATTCCTCGAGATATAAAGAAAACATTAGAGCTTTCTGGAGTCTCAAAGGATGATATTGATTTTATCGTTTTTCACCAAGCAAACAACTTTATTAATTCTTATATCACCAAGAAAATGAAGCTTGATGAGAGTAAGATACCCTCAACAATTGCAAAATATGGCAATACCTCTTCTGTGTCTGTGCCTCTGACAATAGTCAGTGAATTACATAATCAATTAATAGGCAAAAAGAAACTATTGTTGAGCGCATTTGGTGTTGGCATGTCTTGGGCAACAGCCATTGTGCCTTTTCATAATTGTAAAATAAGTGATATAGTTGAAATATGAATTTCAATCCCTTTTCTTTGTCAGGCAAAACGATAGTTGTTTCAGGAGCATCTTCTGGTATTGGAAGGCAATGTGCTGTCGATTGCAGTAAAATGGGCGCTAAGGTCGTTTTATTGGCAAGAAATGAACAACGATTGAAAGAAACAGAGGGGCAAATGGTTGGTGATGGACATTTGTTATTTTGCCTCGATTTAACTGATTATTCACTTGTAGAGAAAACGGTTAAAACTATTGTTGCTGAAGTGGGGCCTGTTGATGGAGTGATAAATTGTGCTGGAATATCAACAACAATTTCTTTGAAATTGACAAAAACAGAGATGATGGAATACTTTTTCCATACTAATGTCTGTTCTGCAATTGTACTATCAAAATTCTTTTGTAAAAGAGGCAATATAAATAAGACTGGGGCTAGTATAGTTTTTCTTTCATCCATTATGGGAGTTGTCGGAGAAATAGGTAAGTCATTATATTCGATGACTAAAGGGGCATTACTCTCTGCCGCACGTTCTTTGGCTTGCGAATACGCAGAAAGGAATATTCGATTCAATTGTATTTCTCCGGGTGTTGTTATAACTCCAATAAATCAAAATCTGCCTCATATCTGTAATCTAAAACAACGAAATGAATTGGAAGCAAAGCATTTGCTTGGTTTTGGTGAGGCAACTGATGTTTCGAATGCTTGCATCTTTCTAATGAGTGATGCTTCTCGATGGATAACTGGACAGAATCTCATAGTTGATGGTGGATTTACAGTAAGATAAAGCCATAAGAAATTCGCTTGCATATTACTGATAGATTTTCGTAGATAGATTGAATGCCTGAATCACTAAAGAAAAAGACTGTTAAGGGTGTTGCCTGGACCTCGCTGAACCAAGTCCTGAAATTAGGACTCGGTTTTGTCATTGGAATCATTTTGGCACGACTGTTGAACCCGGATGATTATGGTCTGCTAGCGATGATAGCAGTCTTTAACGCGATTGCCTTTGCTTTTCTTGATAGCGGATTTGGCAACGCACTGGTGCGCAAGCCAGACCTGACGGAAGATGATAACACCACGGCATTCATTTTCAATTTGGCCGCAGGCACCGTCATGTTTGGCATTATCTGGATTATCGCGCCTTGGGTTTCAGTTTTTTATGATAAACCGATTCTTACCCCATTGCTGCGCGCCGAAGGCTCATTGCTCATTATAACTGCATTTAAAATTGTCCAGAACACGCAACTGACACGGGCTCTTAACTTTAAGGCTAAGATGATTATCAGGGTGGTTGCTAGTGTTTTTGGCGGTGTCGCGGGTATAATAGCAGCTTATAGCGGGCTTGGTGTTTGGGCATTGGTGACGATGCATGTTGCTGATGCCGTAATCAGTTTGATTTTGCTGTGGATAATCTCTCCCTGGCGTCCACGAGGCAACTGGAGCAGAAAATCGTTCAACTACTTATGGGGTTATGGTTCTAAACTGCTGGCGTCAGGATTGCTGGATACGGTTTACAGCAATATTTATCCAATCGTGATCGGTAAATTTTATTCTGCAGCCGACCTGGGACAATATACCCGTGCAAAGCAATATGCCTCTATGCCATCCCACAGTTTGACAGGAGTGATTCAGCAGGTTACGTTCCCGGTTTTGAGTCAAATTCAAGAAGACAACCAACGGCTAGGCTATAGTTATAGGCGCATGTTACGCTTCACAGTCTTTATCGTCTTCCCCATCATGATTGGCATGGCCGCGTTGGCTCATCCGCTTGTTATATCTCTCGTGACGGACAAGTGGGCGCAATGCGTACCATACTTGCAGGTTATTTGTTTCGCGTCCATGTGGTATCCGGTACACGCTATCAACTTGAATCTATTACAAGTGAAAGGCAGAAGCGATTTGTTCTTGAGACTGGAAATAATTAAGAAGGCAATAGTAACTGTAGCAGTGTTTGTTTGTGTGCCGTTTGGGATAGTGGGCATTTGCATTGGTTCATTGTGCACATCGATAATTTGCTTGGCCATCAACACCTATTACACAGGCAAGATAATCAATGTCGGCTTTGTTCGGCAGATGCTGGACATGACACCCACCTTACTAGCCTCGTTGACGATGGGAGCAGTAGTGTATTTCGCAGTGATGCCTTTCGACAGTGATGTGCTGAAGTTAGCTGTGGGCATTCCTCTGGGCATGGTGCTCTATCTGGCCATTGCCAAAGTATTTCGGCTGCCCGAACTTCAAGAAGTAATAGATATTATTCACAAGAGATAAAACTACGAATTTCGTAATGTAAATTGACCGAATTATTTAGTATCAAGCTAATTAATATAATTCGAATAATTTGCAGACAGAGAGTAAGATTCAGAATATGTCGAAAGGCGATCCATTAGTATCGATTCGTTGTTTGGTCTATAACCATGAGCCGTATTTGAGGCAATGTCTGGACGGCTTTGTGATGCAAAAGACGACATTTCCCTTCGAGGCTATCGTTCATGATGATGCCTCGACCGATGGTTCTGCAGCAATTATTCGCGAATATGCCGAGAAATACCCCGGCATCATCAAGCCCATCTACGAAACTGAAAACCAGCATAGCAAGCACGACGGATCCATAAGACGAATTATTGATGCCGCTATGCACCCTAGCTCCAAATTCATCGCCATGTGTGAAGGCGACGACTACTGGACCGACCCCAACAAACTCCAAATACAAGTTGATTTCTTGGAGTCTCACCCAGATTATTTTATGACGTGCCATGCGTATCAGTTTTACTATGAGGCCTCAAAAGAGTTTGAATCGCATCGGTTTGTAACTGGTGTTCCTCTTTCCGTTTTTAATGGAAGAAAGTACTGTACTCCTCCCATGGAAAAATTCTTTTACCTTCCAGAGTGGTTTACTCAGGTGCTAACAATTGTTTTACGCAGAAAAGAATATCTTGATCCTGAAAAAATGAAGCAGTACAGTGGCTATTATGATTACATAACATGTTATTATATGTTGAGGGCCGGGAAATGCGCTTTGTTTGAATCTGTGATGGGTGTTTACCGCAAGCAAGACCATGGATTATATTCAGGCCGTGATGAAATGAAATGGGATCAAAAAGTGCTTACAGATTACTACCGTCTATATCAGTTAGAAAACGAGACCAGGGTCTTGCCATTAATAGATTTCTATTTTTCCAAACTCTTGATTTATTACTTAAAGAACAAGAATATAAAGAACGTGGTAAGTGCTATTCGTACTCACTCTAGGAACGTATCAGTATCTTCAACTATTAGATGCTTGAAAGGTGTAGTTTACCGTTTTGTATTTAGTAGATTTTCTGGTCATCGTCTTCAAACTCTCAAATAAGTGATGAACTGCTATTGATAAATGAACTGTCCCAAGGTATCTATCATAGTTCCGGTCTACAATGTAGAGAAATATATCGAACGATGTGTTGTTAGTCTGTTTGAGCAAACATATCCTAGTATAGAGTATGTATTTGTGAATGACTGTTCGACAGACCAGAGCATAGATGTTTTAAACCAGGTTATTGGACGTTACTCTGATAGAGCGAATAATACCATAATTATTAACCATCAACAGAATCGCGGTGTTGCTGTATCCAGAAATACAGCTCTTGACAGATGTACTGGAGAGTTTGTTTGCCAAATAGATCCTGATGACTATATTGAACTGGATGCGGTGGAGTCACTGTTGAGCCAGCAAGAACGATCTGATTCAGATATTATGACAGGGCAAATGGTCATGCACAGAAGTGATCGAGATGTGTTGATAGAATTTCCGCGGTATTCAAACAAGACGGATATGGTGATTGACATGATGCAACCTACGATAATGCATTCATTAGCCAATCGCCTTATAAGGAGATCCCTGTTTGAAGATTATAAAATCCGAGCAAAAGAAGGTGTAAATTGTGGCGAAGATTGCTGGATGATGACACGACTTGCATATTATGCAAATTCCTGTGATACAATTGATAAGATTGTCTATCACTATGACCGGACTCGTGAGAATTCCTATACATCCAGCAAGAATGGTTTCATCAATAAGAATAAAATCAAAGATGATATTTCTACAGCTAATCTCATTATAGATTTCTTTAAGGATAAAGAAACGGTGTATTATGATGAGGCCAATCGGATGTCTATTAGATATCTCTACAACGTTATACAGAAAGCCGCTAGGGCAGGTGATTCAGAGTTCTTTGAGGAAGTGAAGAGTAGAATTGTCCGCTTTGACAAGAAATATTGGCCTGCAATCAATTGGAACAGAGGGTACAGACGATTGATGTCTCGAAATATCTATACGTATAAGTTGTTAATGACAGGAATTGATGTGTATAGTTCTATTTTGTCTCGTATTAAATGAATGATGACTCGGTATGATTATCTCATAGTTGGTGCGGGCTTGTTTGGAGCGGTGTTTGCCTATCAGGCTAAACAGGCTGGTAAGCGGTGTCTGGTTATCGATAGGCGTAACCATCTGGGTGGAAATGTCTATTGTGATCGGATTGAGGGCATCAACGTTCATCGATATGGAGCCCATATTTTTCATACTAGCAACAAGCAGGTCTGGGAGTTTGTCAATTCGATAGTTGAGTTTAACCGTTACACCAATTGTCCTGTTGCATGTTATGGCAAAGAGTTGTACAACCTGCCATTCAACATGAACACCTTTAACCGCATGTGGGGCGTTGTCACTCCTGCTGAGGCTCAAGTCAAAATAGAAGAGCAGAAGGCCGATGCGTTGTCTAGAATGAATGACGAAGGAGTAACAGAGCCTCGTAATCTGGAAGAACAGGCATTGTTGCTGGTGGGTAGGGATATCTATGAGCGTCTGATCAAAGGGTATACTGAGAAGCAATGGGGGCGTGATTGTCGTGCTTTGCCTGCATCGATTATTCGCCGGTTGCCCGTTCGTCTAGTCTTTGACAACAACTACTTCAATGATACTTACCAGGGTATTCCCGTCGGAGGTTATAACAAATTGATTGATGGGTTGCTGGACGGAGTGGAGACTCGAACTGAAATGGACTTTGCATCGTTGAGGGATCAATGGAAAGACATGGCCGAAACCCTGGTTTACACTGGAGCCATTGATGAATATTTCGATTACTGCTACGGAAACTTACAATATCGGACTGTTTCTTTTGAAACGGAAATGCTGGATATACCCAATTATCAAGGGAATGCTGTAATTAACTATACCCAGAGGGAGGTACCGTACACACGCATCATTGAGCACAAGCATTTCGAGATGTTTGGAAATGAGGTATATCAAATACCCAAAACCGTCATTAGCCGAGAATACTCAACTGAATGGGTACCTGGAATGGAACCATATTACCCGGTTAACGATGAAAAAAACTCGGCGTTGTATGATCGCTACAAGGCTCTGGCTGATAATGAAGATCGTGTCATCTTTGGAGGCCGTCTCGCAGAGTATAAGTACTATGACATGGACAAGGTTATCGAACGTGCATTATCTGTCGCTAAATTCTAACAGTTATGAGCAAAGTATTAAGCGTATGTGTGCCAAGCTATAACATGGAGAAGTATCTGAATCGATGCGTCGATTCGTTCCTTGTTCCAGAAATTCTTAATCGTCTAGAACTTATTATAGTTAGTGACGGAAGCACTGATAACACTTTGTCGATTGCAAACGACTATAAGGCGAGGTATCCACAGACCATAGTTGTCATTGATAAGCCTAATGGTCATTATGGCTCATGTGTCAATGCGTCATTGAAGGTCGCTACTGGCAAGTATTTTCGTATTGTTGATGCTGATGATTGGGTTGATAGCAACGCTCTTGTGACTTTCATTAACAAACTTGAAACTATTGATGTCGATTGTGTTTGCACAAAGTACACAATACATAATTTAAGGGATGAAACGACGATAACGAAAGAGTTAGAAATCGAATCAAATAAATTGTTAAATTTGAATGAGTTTCGGCTTCCTAAAGAGTGTCTGCATATGCATAATCTGACATATTCTTTAAGCCTATTAAATACAACAAATTACAAGCAGACCGAAGGAATATGCTATACAGATACCGAATACGCCTGTATCCCACTCTCATACTCCACTAAGATGTGTTACATTGATATCTCTTTATATCAATACTATATTGGGCGTGATGATCAATCCATGAGCCAGGCTGTTCTACAAAAAAACTTTAAACATTTAGTTCAAGTAATTAATCGACTCTTGTCAATACATGAAAAGAATCTACCCTTCAACAAGAATGAGAATTTGATTTGGTCAGCTCTGCTTCGGAGGCTAATCGTATTAGCGACACCATCCTATATATTGAATGGCATTTACGACAAAGAGATTGACAATACTCTTAGAGAATCAATAAAGAAATTATATCAGATGAATATCTATTTGCCTGATGATGTATTCAGAAATAGATTTCATGGAATCCCGTATGTGTCGTTGTGGTATCATGCTAAATCATATTCATGGGTAGTATTCATACTTTTTAGATCGTTGAATAAGGCTCAGAGATAATGGTTTAGATAAAATATTCTCAATGGTGGTTTCAATTATCATTCCCGTATATAATACTGCTAGTTATCTTAAGCGATGTTTGGACAGTGTACTTGCCCAGTCATTTATTGACTTTGAAGTGATTCTTGTCAATGATGGTAGCACTGATGATTGTGGCATGATCTGCGATAGTTACGCTGCAAATCATGACAATATTCGTGTAATTCATCAAGAGAATCGAGGCGTGAGCGCGGCACGTAACCGTGGCATGGAGGTCGCAATAGGGGACTGGCTGACTTTTGTCGATTCAGATGATTACGTAAAGCCCAACTATCTTGGAACTATGATTGCGTCTGGATTTAGGTTTAACTCGGACTTGGTTATGACAGGTTTGGTTAAGACATGGTGTGATTCTGGTCATGTGGACATAAGGTATTTTGAAAACCTAGTTGTTAAAAAAGACAAGTTAGACCTTCTCTATGAAAAGAATATCCTTCAACGCCAAAAAGGACCTGTCGTCAAATTATTTAAGAATGACATAATTAGAAAGTATCATTTGAGATTTGATGAGTGCTTAAGCAGAGGAGAGGATGCATTATTTGTATATAGCTATTTATTGTATTGTAATACAATTAGCGTTGCTTCAGGAGCAAATTATATTTATTGTTTGAGAGAGGGGTCTTTAATGTCTCAAGGTTTAGCATCATTTGATACCGAAAGATATGGATATGAGAAGATGAAATCGATTCTATTGCAACTGATTGCTCAGGACTGCACCGATCATCCATATCCAAAAGATTTTCTTATCTACTGGTTCGAACGAGTGATTAATTCGATCTATTCCAAAGACAATAACTATGACAGAAATACTCGTATCATGTATCTTGAGGAATTAGATTATCACTACTATAAAGAGTGGAAAAAGCCTATTTCTTGGAAAGAGAGTCTTTTTAAGAATACATTAATAAAAAAGCAGTTTCAATTGTTTGATTGGATAATTAAACATTCAAAATGAATCCAAAGATTTCTATCATTGTTCCTGTCTATAATGTTGAGACATACATACGTCAATGCCTCGAGAGCACGGGCGTCTTAGGCCGAAATGATGTTGAACTTATACTGGTTAATGATGGAAGCACAGATGGATGTGGCACTATCTGTCAGGAATATGCTTGTAAATGGGGAAACGTGAAGTTGATTGAGAAGTCCAATGGTGGCCTAAGCGATGCTCGCAACGTGGGTGTGAGTGCTTCTAGAGGAAAGTTCATTTATTTCCTTGATAGTGATGATTGGCTGAACCCAGATGCTATAGATACGCTTTATCAATTTGCGGTTGAGAATAACTGTGATGTTGTACAAGGAGGGTTTTATTATGCATATGATAATTATTTAGGATTAGACAATCGTTATATCTCGGAAAAAAAGCCCGCTTTCGTGATCGAACGAAAGGATGCTATGCGTGAGTTAATTAAGAATAATTATATAAAAAACTTCGCATGGGGTAAATTGTACAGGACAGAAATCGTTAAGCGGCATCAGTTCCCGGTTGGGAAATGCTTTGAAGATGCCTATTGGCAGCATATGGTTGTAGCAGATTCTAACCATTATGGAATTATCCCTCAGCCGCTATATTATTACCGTCAGCGCTCTGATAGCATTTCAGGACAGTTGGGAGTACAAGCATTAGATTTACTTGCTGGAAATGAAGAAAGATTGCGCTTTATCCAGGAAAAGTTTCCTGAATTCACCTCACTGATGGCGGATAGACTGTGGCATAATGCATTTCTTAATACTCGATACAGTGATCGGGACATCTTTAGGGATGTATTGAATCGGATTACCATTCAATATGAAACGCTTTTCACGCGTGGTTTAAAGAATTCAATTGTGTTTCATCTGGCTAAATACCAATCCAGTTATATACGAAGACCATTTCTGTTCATGATGCGAGTATACGAATACTTTGCTGTAAAACGCTTAACGAGAGTAAAATACAGTGAAACAGTTTGTTGAAATAAATCAAGTATTTTATCTCTTAAATAATTGTGGGATGAATTATCTGGTTCTACGCAATTATGAGAATATGTTGGATCGTGATCTTTTCGTCGGAAATCATGCCGATGTTGATCTTTTGTGTGAGAAAAGTATGGACATTGTCAAATTGCTTGATGCTTATCCTGCTTGGAAAGATCCATCTAAACAGCGTGGAGACGGAATCCATTATTTTCTGACAATTGGAGACAATAGAGTCAGATTCGATTTGCGCCAAGTAGGCGATGGGTATTATTGTGAAAAGTGGGAGAAAGATCTATTGAGAAGAAGGAAGAGTCATAAAGGCTTTTTTGTGATGGATGATAAAGACTACTTTTATACTCTAATTTATCATGCTATTTTGCAGAAGAGGCATTTTAGCGACGAATACAAATTCCGTTTATCTCAGATGGCTGATTCTCTGCAAATCCAGATGAATCGTTATGATGAAGGTGGCTTTATCTCAGTCCTAGAGAATTATATGAGATTGATGGATTATCGTTTTACTTATTCTCAAGACTACTTGGTTCCCAATCGTTTTCATCTTGTTGACAAAGATCTTATTGACAAGAATTGCGGCCTCAAATGGAAACACAATTTGTACGATATGAAAATCGGCATAATTGAATGGCTTGTGAAGGTTAAACATACCTTATTGCACTGATGCACAAATGGATTTCAGCTTACTGCAAGAACATACGATAGATACCTATCAGTTAAGGGACTATGAGTGCAGGGTGATTGAGCAGGTTCCTGCCCGTTCATTACTCAAGCCCCAACGGTTTGATTTGTTTGCCAAGTTGTACTACATTAGTAATATCTTGACAAATAGGGAAAATGCAATGAGGGTTTATAGCGATCACATCAAAGCTTTTAACCCCGATGGACGTGAACCAGGTCGGGAGGACAAACATGGCATAACCGATTTTGTTTCAGCCTTTGACCAGATTATCACCCACTTCAAGGAACATGACTTTGACGACGAGATATCGGTTGTCCCTGTTGATCGGAATGGCGTGATTTTGGATGGAGCCCATCGTGTAGCTGCATTAGCCTATTTTGGAAAGAATGTTACCATTGTGCGTTTTGATGGCGTGGAGGCGAAATGTGATTTTGATTACTCGTATTTCAAGAATCGAGGCCTGGCTTGGGGTGTTGCTGATATGATCGCTTTAGAGATGGTCAAATGGCTTGAACAACTGCTTGTCGCATGCCTATGGCCATCGACAGATGTTAAGCAAAAGCAGATGATTATTGAGATGCTTGGTAGTCAGCATCAGATTGCATACCGCAAGGACATCAAGTGTGACCTGCAGTCTTTGGCGCATTTTGTAGGTTACATCTATAGGGGACAGGAATGGACACAAAATCCAGATTATGTTTTGGATAAAGCTTCAAGGGTTTATGGAAAATCATCACTATCTCTTGTTATGTTTGCATCCGAAAGTTCACTGGAAACTGTCCTTAAGGAGAAAAATGGAATCCGTCAGTTGTTAGGCAAAGGTAAGGATTCATTGCATATCGCAGACAATCATGATGAAACTTTAGATATCGCAACCGTTACTTTGGACAAGAACCGGCAAAGTCAGTGGATGTCGAGCCCGACACTTAACCTTTTCAACAAGTTCTCTGATCAGTTGAAGGAACGCTGGCTGATTCTCAAGAAGGTACAATGGATTGCATTTAAGGTCCGTGTTTATAATTTGATAAGTCGTTTTAAATCATGATATATCCAGCAGTTATTCGTAGTATCTATAGATGGTTGCGGCCAACAATCATCAATGGTAAGAACAATGTTGTGACAATAAAATCCAAGCGTCATCATTTTCTCATTCGAATAGATGGCAATAACAATTCTATCAATATTGGAGAAGGGAGCCGTTTGAAAAATACTCAGATTTTGATTTCAGGTGACAACAATCATATTTTTGCTGAGGAAGGTTCCAAGCTGGATGGCCCCTGCAAGATTACACTTGAAGGAAACTCAACACTTTACATAGGCCGCAACAGTGGAATCCGCGGCGTGACATTTGTGGGAAAGGATGCTAATATCAAGGTAGGCAGGAACTGCATGTTCAGCTATGATGTGATAGTACGCAATAACGATTCACATAAAGTTCTGGATCAAGACGGCAATGTCACTAATATAGCCCAGGATATCATCATCGGCGACCACGTTTGGCTCTGTGAGCGATCTACTATCCTCAAGGGGGTCACTGTGGAATCAGACTCGATTATCGCTTATGGTGCTGTTGTCACTAGGGACTGTCCTCCTAATTCGATTATGGCTGGCAATCCGGCAAGAGTTGTGAAAGATAATATCAGTTGGAAGAATAAGTAATTGTCATTATAAAAGAAGTTTTTTCTGTACAATTAAGAACTATTCTTATGTAGTGTTTAAATCGAATGCGCAGGTGTCATCATTAGCTGTAAATAACCGGCGGATTGCGAAGAATGCGGTGATGTTGTACGTCCGCATGTTCTTTACCATGATTGTGGGGTTGTACACCTCGCGAGTGGTGTTGAATGTGCTGGGCGTTGAGGACTATGGTATCTACGGCGTGGTGGGCGGCGTCATTGGTATGCTGGGGTTCCTAAATGCCTCGATGAGCGGTGCGACGAGCCGATTCCTAACATTTGAGCTGGGCAGGGGAGATCAGAAACGCCTTGCTGATACCTTTTCTAGTGCCTTGATTGTTCATATGGGCATTGCATTATTTGTGCTGCTTATTGCTGAGACTGTCGGATTGTGGTTCCTTACCCATAAACTTGTGATACCTGCAGGCCGCATGCCGGCTGCACACTGGGTGTATCAGATGAGCATTATGAGCGCTTTGATTGGCATTACACAGGTACCCTATAATGCCACAATCATCGCCCATGAGAAGATGGATGTGTATGCTTGGGTGGAGATCTTGCACGCTGCGCTCAGGTTATTAATTGTCTATCTCCTTACAATAGGCAACTTTGATAAATTGATCCTTTATGCTGCACTTGGACTTGCGGTGAGTGTCTTTATTCGCTTAATATACCGTGTTTACTGCATTCGTCATTTTTCTGAATCTCATTTTCATTGGTTATGGGACAAGAGTATCCTGAAACCATTGCTTAGCTTCAGTGGCTGGGATTTGTATGGTAATATGGCATTTACAGTCCGCTCGCATGTTGCGAATTTTATCCTTAACGTGTTTTATGGAGTTGTGCTTAATGCAGCAAGCGGGATTGCCTCGACAGTTCAAGGTATTATTTTAAGTTTCTCCTCTAATGTGGTGTTAGCTTTTAAGCCTCAGATTATAAAGAACTATTCTGTTGGTGATTATGGCCAGATGAACGAGAAATTGCGTTATGCAGCCAAAGTGTCGATTGCATTGCTGATACTGGTGACGGTGCCTGTGTTTGTCAAATGTGCTTATATTTTGAAACTATGGCTTAAAATAGTTCCTGAAGGGACTGTTGTGATGACCCGTTTCACGCTGTTGATCAACTTGGCCTCTTGCCTGTCATCAATCTTGTTGATAGGTATTCACGCCACCGGAAAGATGATAACAACGGGTGCCGTAGGCGGCACAATGTATCTGCTGTCATTGCCACTCATGTATTGGATGTTGAAGATTGGCCTGTCGTATAGAGAGTGTTATTTGATGTTCTTGATTGTGACAACCCTTTTTTGTGCTATTAATGCACTCATACTTAAGAAGCAGATGCCTGAATTCGCAATAGTGAGTTTTATAAACACAGCCGTCTTACCAATTTTGGCAATGTTTGCCCTCAGTATGGTTAGCTCGTATGTTTTGTCTTATTATTTCAAGAATAATTTGTTGGGCTTGGTTATGTTCTCCATCTTGTCTGGCATGATGACAATCGTGTTATCTTTTGTGGTCATGTTGAACCGAAATGAGAAAAGGCAAACCGTGGAGTTGATAAAAAAACGCTTTAAAAGATAATACTATATGATGCAAGCGGTAAGGAAATTTCTTTGGCATCTGCTGGGGTTTGGCTATGACCATGCCTTAAGGGAATTCAGCCATCGGTTTGTCGCTGTTTACAGGAATGCCAAGTTGGGCCACGGCACCTATAACAATAATGCGATGGTTTACCATTGGAGCGAGGCTCCTCTATTGATTGGCAAGTATTGTTCGATTTCTCACGATGTAAAATTCATTCTTGACGATGGAGGGCATGGATATTATCAAGTGACAAATTATCCTTTCCCTACAAATAAGATTGGAGAGAAACGTGGTATTGCCGTTGGCAATGACGTGTGGATTGGAATGGGGGCTACAATTTTGAATGGGGTGACCATAGGCAATGGGGTAACTGTTGCTGCAGGTGCCGTTGTAACAAAAGACGTACCAGACTATTGTGTCGTTGGCGGAGTGCCTGCAAAGTTAATCCGTGAGAAATGCACACGTGATGAGGCTGAGGCTATGAACAAAATAGCCTGGTGGGATTGGACTGACGAGGAAATCCAGCAGCGTATAGATGATTTTCACCTCAGCATTCCCGAGTTTATTGCAAAGCATCAATGAAGAAGCGGATTCTGTTTATCATTGATTCATTGAATTGCGGTGGGGCAGAGAAGAGCTTGATTTCTTTGTTGCCATTATTGGACTATGACCGCTTGGATGTCATTTTGCTGATCTTCAAGCGCGGCGGTGTGTTTGAAAAATACATTCCAAGCCAGGTGAGAGTGATTGGCCATGAGCTGTATGGAAGTGGCTTTTGGGGCAGAATACGGCGCATGATCCATCAAGTCAATTTCTCGTATCAGTTGCGATATGGGAAAAAGCGGCATGGGGCAGAGACACACTGGCGTGCTATGAGTAAAGTGATCAAGCCACTTGAGGGTCGTTACGATGTAGCTATTGCTTATCAACAGGGCATGCCCACATTCTTTCTAGCAACAAATATTGAAGCCGACAAAAAGATTGCATGGATAAATGCCGATGTGTTTGAAGCAGGATACCAAATGGATTACTGCAAGCAATTTTATAATCAAATGGATGCAATCGTTGCTGTATCCCAAAAATTGCTTGAGAAATTGAGTACCCAAACCCCTTGGATGAAAGATAGGCTTCGCTGCATTTACGACATCATCAATCCAGATGTGATTCGTCAGCTTGCCCAGGAGACGGTTTATGATATGATCCCTGCGGGTGGAGAGATGTCGATTGTCACAGTTGGGCGGTTGACAAGACCCAAAAACCATCTCATGGCAGCGGACGCCGCTCGAATTCTTAAAGAGAAAGGCCAGAACTTCAAGTGGTATTTCGTCGGTGAAGGTGAAATGCGACAACCTATTGAAGAGAAAGTATCTGAATTAGAGCTGCAAGACAATATCGTTATGTTAGGCATGAAGGAGAATCCATATCCTTATATGGCAAAAGCCGATATCTATGTGCAGACTTCAACTTTTGAGGGATTTGGTATGACGATTGCCGAAGCTAAAATCCTGCATCGTCCAGTGGTGAGTACAAACTTTGATGTTGTGTATGACCAAATTACCGATCGTGAGAATGGCCTGATTGCAGACATGACTCCAGAGAGCGTGGCGAGTAAAATTTTGGAATTGACCCAAAATAAAGAGTTAAGGAGTCACATCGTGTCTAACCTCGAAAAAGAAAACAACATAACGTCAATAACTGAGGTGGGAAAATTTCATGCATTGATTGGCAATGAGTGAGAAGTCTGTTCGGTTCAGTTTGTCCAAAGACGCATCAACAAGCTTGAAGGGATTGGCTTGCTTGCTGATCGTTTTACATCATTGGTGCTCTGGATTATCTGGTGCTGGATATGATGGTTCTCTTGTGGAACTGTTCACTCAAGCGGGCGGAATAACAGGTGTTGCGGTATTCTTTTTCCTGTCCTCATATGGTCTATCCCGTTCACAGCAGAAAAAAAAGGACACGTTGACGTCTTTTTTTGCAAAGCGTCTTGTAAGAGTCTATATCCCATTGGTCATAACTAATGTCTTATGGCTGTCACTAAGATATGAAGGGCAAGAGCTGGTTCAGGCCATATTCCAGATTTTGAATTTGAAGGATCTGTTGGATATCGTGACATGGTTCTGCAACGTTATCATAGTTTGTTACATTATTTTTTATGTATCGAATTCTTTGGCGAGTATTTGGGCTAAGCTTCTCTGTAATTGGACGCTGACAATTGCTTTGGCTGTGTTGTTGTCTATGATTTGGCCTAAGTATCCATGCTATGTCTATTCCTTGATAGCATTCCCTCTTGGGGCTACCGTGGGCATCTTACAGGATAAAATGAATTGGAGCAACCTATTAGCAACAACATTTGTACCCTCAATGACTTTCTTGGGCATTTTGGTTTGGTGTTTGCCGGGAATTAGGAATTTAGTGGTTGCAAATCTCTATTGCTGTGTCATCATTTTATGTTTGATGTTTATAGTTATGTGGGTGCAGCACAGTGAATCGTCAGTTCTAACAGGTGTAGTTGGATTGTCAGCAAAGCCATTATCCTTTATTGGACTATATTCTTATGAGATATACTTGCTTCATAATAAGCTTTTGATGCTTCACAGTGAATATCATGTTACTATATGGTATCCTATTACATTCCTGCTTATCGTTTTGCCGTTGGCTGTCATATTATATATGTGTGATCAACAAGTAACTAAATTGATGGTAAAGAAATGATTATCAGGACTATTACGTGCCATCAGTCATCTAATCATGGGGCTTTGCTTCAAGCATATGCGTTGCTCCATTTCTTACAAACACTTGGGCATGACGCCAAGGTGATTGATTATAGGCCACCTTATCTAAGCTTGAATCATCGTATTCCTCCTCAATATAATCGATGGGGCGTCAGGCAACTGTACCTCCTGTCAAAACTACCAGGAGATATGGGCGGTTGGCGGCGTCATAGAGCATTACAACCATTCTATAATCGTTATATTCAGGCTACTGATACTCAATACACTTCAATTGAGCAGTTGCGGGCAAACCCGCCAATTGCTGACTTGTATATCGCCGGCAGTGATCAGATATGGAACACTTCTTTCCAGAACGGAAAGGATGCTGCCTTCTATTTAGACTTTGGAGTTCCACATCGAAAGGTCAGCTATGCTGCTAGTTTTGCGATAGAATCATTGGAGCCAGGAACTGAAGAGTTCGTAAAAAGGGAGTTGGGTAATCTTGATGCGATAAGTGTGAGAGAGAGCTCGGGCTTGCAGATTCTTAACGATTTTGGTTATGAAGGCCAGATAGTTGTTGATCCTGTTTTTCTTTTGAGTAAGGATCAATGGAACCAGTTTGAGTCAAAAGTAGATGAAAACGAGCGATATATCTTGACCTATGATTTTGAGAAACGAAAGAGTTTAATAGGGCAGATTGCTAAACGATTGGCCGCAGCTTCTGGTTGTAAGATCTTTTCCGTGAGCCCGTATAAGCGTCAATATGCTGACAAGTCTTTTGTTAATGTAGGGCCGGATGTGTTTATTTCTCTCATTAAGCATGCTGAATGTGTAATATCCAATTCATTCCATGGTACTGCTTTCTCGATGATTTATAGCAAAGATTTCTTTGTGGTTAATCGCAAGGATGGACTTAATGTTAGAATGCGAGATTTGTTGAAGCGCTATGATATTAGCTATCGTTTAATCAGTGAAAATGCAACAAAAACTCAACTTTTATCAGGAATTGATTATGATGCGCTTCATGTAAAGCTTGAACGTGATATTGAAGGATCGAAGCGATACTTATTACAACAAATTGAATTAGCACGATGAGCAAACCTCGCATCTTTATCAATATGCATTACATGGAGCTAGGCGGAGCCGAAAGAGCTTTGCTCGGACTCCTAAATGCGTTAGACACCGACAAGGTTGATGTGGACTTGTTCTTGAATCAACACACAGGAGAGTTCATGCCGCTTCTTCCCAAGAAGATCAACCTATTGCCTGAACGTTTTGGTTATAATGCCATTGAGCGCCCGTTAATACAGATTATCAAAGAAGGACAATTTGGTATTGCTTTTGGTCGATTGAGGGCCCGAAGGCTTCACAAGAGATATCATAAATCTTTGGCTGGCCCTGAAAAGGCCTTTGATTCCAGTGCTTTTCACTATGTCGCTGAATGCGTCCAGCCGTTTTTGCCGTCTTTGAAGGATTTGGGTGAGTATGATTTGGCAATCAGTTTTTTGCAGCCTCACAATATTGTTCTAAACAAGGTCAAAGCCAAGAAAAAAATTGCCTGGATTCATACCGATTACTCAACCGTTCATGTCAATGCTAAGTTAGAACTGCCTGTTTGGGCTGGATTTGACTTTATAGCATCAATATCACCCGACTGTACTCGTTCCTTCTTACAGACGTTCCCCACATTAAAGGACAAGATTATTGAGATTGAGAACATTCTCTCGACTAGTTTTATTCATCATCAAGCAGAACTTCTTGATGTCAGTGATGAGATGCCTAATAATGGCATTAACCTACTGTCAGTTGGCCGTTATTGCCATGCAAAAAACTATGATAACGTACCTGATATCATCAAACGATTGGTTGATAGGGGATACAAAAACTTACGTTGGTATATAATCGGCTTTGGCGGCGATGAGTTGCTAATTCGTCAAAGGATAGCCGATGCAGGTATGGAGGACCATGTAATTCTGCTAGGCAAGAAAGATAACCCTTATCCGTATATAAAGGCCTGCGATATCTATGTTCAACCAAGTCGCTATGAAGGCAAGAGTGTAACCGTCCGTGAGGCTCAGGTCTTGTGTAAACCCGTCATCGTCGCAAATTACCCTACTGCTCATAGTCAGATTCGCGATGGTGTTGATGGTGTAATTGTACCCCAGGATAACGAAGGCTGTGCCAACGGTATAGATCAAGCCATACAAAATGACGATCAACTGAAAGCTCTAACTTCTTATTTGCAAGAAAACGATTACGGTAATGAAAAAGAAGTTGAAAAAGTACTGAATTTGCTATGAACACAATGGTCCGGAATCATAGATTGGACTTGTTGCGTGTGATTGCACTCATGATGATAATATTGATGCATTCACCGATGCCTGATTGTGCATCTGGTTTTCTGTTATCTGGTATCTCATATTTTACTTCACCAGGAATTGGCCTCTTTTTTATGATTAGCGGCTCGTTATTATTGGGTAATAATCTTTCAACTAAAGATTTTTTGAAAAATAGATTCAGTAAAATATTGTATCCTACGATATTTTGGACAGTTTTATACCTAATAATCAAATGCTCAAGTGAGCATATGGGTATTAATAGTCTTTTAATATCAGTTTGTTCTATTCCATTTTCTGCTCAAGGACATGGTATTTTGTGGTTTATGTACACTTTGGCGGGTTTGTATCTATTGACTCCAATTCTCTCCAAATGGTTGAAGAATGCTTCTAAACGAGAAATTGAGTTTTATCTTTTTTTATGGGCAATTACATTGCTATATCCATATTTGAAAATGGTCCTGATTATCAATGATAGTAATACTGGCGTATTGTATTATTTTACTGGTTATCTGGGTTATTATTTATTAGGCTATTATTTAAAAAAACATTATAGATACAGAAAAATACATGTAATTCTAGCGATAGCAGTGGCAACAATAGTCCCAGTGACGTTATACTTTAGTACGATAGAGAGTGATTTTTACACAATGCTATGGTACCTATCCCTGCCAGTAGTACTGATGGCCTTTTGTTGGTTTGTTTTGATTAATCAATGCCCAAATAAAAAGATTGCATTAATCAACGAAGTGTCAAAGCTTTCATTTGGTATATACCTAGTCCACATTTTTATCATGAGAAATATATTGTGGAGAATCAGTGTGATCACTGAATTACCAGGCGTTATTCAGATACCTGTTGTGCTTATTCTCACTTTTTTGCTCTCGTTTATTGCCGTGTGGATGTTATCGAAATTGACATATAGCAAATATATTATAGGAGTATAATGATTCCCAAGATAATTCATTATTGCTGGTTTGGACGCAATCCACTGCCTGGCAGTGCAGTTAAATGCATCGAAAGTTGGCGCAAGTTCTTTCCTGATTACGATATCAAGGAATGGAACGAGGACAACTTTGATGTCAACAGCATCCCTTATACAGCTGAGGCTTACCAGGCACGAAAGTATGCTTTTGTCAGCGACTATGCCCGCTTTTGGATTCTTTATCACTATGGAGGTGTCTATTTTGATACCGATGTAGAAGTCATCAAACCTATGGACGACATTATTGCAAAAGGCCCGTTCATGGGTATTGAAGTGGAGTGTGGTCATAAGCAACCTTATCCAATGGTGGCTCCTGGCTTGGGTATTGCTGTGGAGACTGGACATGAGATCTATAAACGAATGATAGACTATTATTCTCAAGTCCACTTTATGGACGGAAATGGCTTGTTGAATCATGAGACAGTTGTGCCACGGACGACCCGTATCTTAGTTGAATCCGGGCTCCAACCTTGCAACGGTTTGCAGCAAGTAGACAGTATCTGGATTTATCCTAAAGACTATTTCAATCCGTTGGATTCCTTAACAGGGCGTCTCTATAAAACGGATAATACTCGTTCAATACACTGGTATATGGCTTCATGGCAAGACTCCAGCTCATTCAGAAAATGGCTTTCTCGTCTCTCTCACCGCCTGTTTGGAATGCGTTTGCACCGAATTAAAGTAAAGTTGAAGGCATTTAAATAGTTACCACATTGGTTTAATTTCTTATTCAATTCAATTATGCAACCACTTGGCCTTGTCGATCCTTGGTATTATTCGACAGTTTTTTATATATTATTTTTGTTTCTTAGTTGGAGCACAACTTTATATTATGTTGGTTCAAATCAACAGAAAATTCTTCATTCTGAAGGTTCACCTATGCAAGGAGCTGCGTTGTTATTGACAGTTGCTCTTGCTTTCTATTTGGGTTTAAGACCAATTTCTGGTTCGTTTGGTGACATGAACATGTATCGTCACTCTTACGTGAATATTATAGATGGATTCGTACCAATTGATTTGAAGACAGAGTGGTTGTGGAATAATCTGTCGGCATTATGTAAGATGTTTGGCTTTAATGAATACGAATATTTCCTAATAATAGAATTTGGCTACTTCGCTGGCATGCTAATATGTTCACTCCTCCTGATGCGTAAGAACCTCTGGATTGCTGTTCTGTTCTTTTATATATCTTTTTCCTGTTATTCTTTTGGAACAAACGGTATTCGTAATGGTTTGGGGTGTAGCCTCGAATTGGTTGCTATTACTCTTTTTGCTCAAGGAGGAGTAAAGAGGCCTGCATCCTTATTGCTGATGGTGTTGGCCATGGGAATACACCGCTCGACGGCATTACCTAGTGCAGCTGCGATAGCTTCTGTGTATTTTGTAAAAGACACAAAAACAGCAATCCGTTTTTGGGTCGCGTCAATTGGCATATCACTTGTTGCTGGTCCTCTTGTCGAGAATTTTTTTGCAGCATTGGGCTTTGATGATCGTATGAGCGATTATGCTAGCACAAACCAAGATGAGGGTTCAATGAATCAATTTTCTCAGTCAGGGTTTCGCTGGGATTTCTTGTTCTATAGTACTTTTCCTGTTATCATGATCTGGTATGTGACCCGTTATCGCAGATTTACTGATAAAGTGTATACGGTATTTGCAAACTCATATTTATTATGCAATGCTTTTTGGATTATGGTTATTCGTTCTGCCTTTTCCAATCGTTTCGCATATTTGTCTTGGTTCCTTTATCCAGTAGTCATGGCATATCCATTATTGCGTATGAACTTGTGGAAAGATCAAGACCGTAAAACAGCCATTATCTTCTTTTTGTACTCTGGTTTTACATTATTTATGTTTTTTATTTTTTATTTTGGAACATCAAGAGGTTTTAATGGCTTTGACCAATATTGGTGGAGAGAATAACTATTAAAGATGCCAACACTAACGATATTTACTCCAGCTTATAACCGGGCTCATACTATATGGCGGACATACGAAAGCCTTTGTCGTCAGACAAGTAAGGACTTTTGTTGGTTGGTTATCGACGACGGAAGTAGTGATGATACTCGCCAATTAATAGCTTCATGGATTGGAGAAAAGCATGTGACTGATCATTTCTCAGGACAATGTCCTGGGGGCTTTTTAATCAGTTATATCTGGAAAGAGAATGGAGGCCTTCATACGGGATACAATACTGCTTATGCAAACATTGATACAGAGTTGTGTGTTTGTATTGACAGTGATGACTGGATGCCTGATGGTGCCGTAGAGAAGATTACTCGTTGTTGGCAAGAAAAAGGGTCATCTAAGTATGCTGGCATCTTGGGATTGGACTTTGATACCAAAGGGAAGCCATTGGGCGGCTTTTTCCCGGACGATCTCCATGAAGCCTATTTCCTTGATATGTATATTAACAATATCCATCGGGCCGATACCAAGGAAGTGATGCGTACCGAACTAATGAAGCAAGTTGCGCCGCAAGTGGGCTTTGAAGGAGAAAAAAACTTCAACCCTGTTTATATGCTTCTCCAGGTGTGTGATGATTACCCGCTAATAGTGCTCAATGAAAACCTGTGTATTGTCGAATATCAGCAAGACGACAGTATGTCGCGTGGTATCTATCGTCAATATATGAATAGCCCTCGCAGTTTTGCCAAATTACGCTTGCTGGAGATGAACTTGAAACGCAATACATTCAAGCATCGTTTCCGCTCGGCTGTTCATTATGTTTCAAGCTGTATGATTGCAAAAGACAGGAATTGGCTAAAACAGGCATCAAACAAATGGTTGGTTCTCATGGCTGCTCCGTTTGGTCTTGTTTTGTCCTTCTTTATTAAGTCAAAAGCCAAGAAATGAAGTATTCAGTCGCCATACGAACATTAGGCACTTCAGGCGAGAAGTTTGTCCGTGAATTAGAATCAATCCATCGGCAAACTCTTCAACCTGAGAAAGTGGTCATTTATATAGCGGAGGGCTATAATAGACCTGAATATACTATCGGCAAGGAAGAGTATGTTTGGGTCAAGAAAGGAATGATGTCACAAAGGATTCTGCGCTATGATGAAATTGAATCACCCCTGCTGCTGTTACTCGACGATGATATAGAATTAGCTCCTGATAGTGTCGAAAAACTTATTAGAGCAATGGAAGAGAATCAATTGGATTGTATTGCACCCGACACATTCCGGAATCATAGAATGCCTTTGTCTAGAAAAATTCATGCAGGGGTTACAAATCTGGTATTCCCTCATTATGGTGACAAATGGGCTTTTAAGATTCATGGTAATGGTAGCTTCAGTTATAACAACAATGTTAAAAAAGACGTTTACTTCTCTCAGAGTGCTGCAGGACCAGCCTCATTATGGAAAAAAGAAGTTTTCTTAGCATTACATCTGGATGATGAATTGTGGCTCGAGCGATTTGGGTTTCCTTTTGGAGAAGATGCTTTGACATACCATAAATTGTACAAGAATGGATATAGGTTGGGCGTGCATTACGCGAGTGGAGTGAAGAACTTGGATGGGAAATCCTCGAGTGGGGCTTTTCAACGCAATACAAGGAAGTTTTATGTCCGTTCGATCACTTCTCTGTTGATTTGGTATCGTATTTGTTTTAGCCCTTTAAATTTATCAATCTTTAAGAAGATTTGGGCTGTATTTTCCTTTTCGATTAAAGCCATATGGCTCTTATTAGTGAATATCTTAGCAGCTATCCGATTAATGAGGCCTCAGGTGATATGTTATTATCTGAAAGGACTTTGTGATGGAATCAGATTGATTTGTTCGAAGGATTTTAAATCTCTTCCCAACTATGTGATAAGGTAAATAAAGATGAGGATTCTTCACGTCATTACATCCTTGTATAACGGTGGAGCGGAGCGCTTAATGGTGGATCTGTTGCCACGGTTGTGCAATGGTGGAGAAAACGAGGTTGAACTTTTGCTGTTCAATGGTGTGGAAACCATCTTCAAAAGAGAGCTGCAACAGAAAGGCATAAGAATCATTTCTCTTACGACCACTAATGATGTGTATCATCCACGCCGTTTGCTAAAACTCCGCAGCGTTATTCAACAATACGACATTGTGCATACTCACAACACCGCGTGTCAGTTTTATGTTGCGTTAGCCTGTTGTTTAATGCGCAATAAGCCTTTCTTGGTGACCACCGAACATAACTCCACCAATAGGCGTCGTTCTAAGTTTTGGCTAAAGCCTATTGACCGATGGATGTACAGCCGTTATGCGTCTATCGTGTGCATTGCTGAACAAACGCGACTTAACTTGTTGGAATATATTGGCAACAATAATCGTGTGTGCACTATCCACAATGGCGTTGATGTTTCGCGGTTCATAAAGCCGATAAAAGACATCGCTAGCAAAACAGATTTTATCATTACGATGGTAGCCGCCTATAGGCCTCAAAAGGATTTCGGTACTCTGTTTAGGGCGCTGACTCATTTGCCCGACAATTATAGTGTACGGATAGTTGGCGGAGGTGACCGGCACGAAGGAGAGCGCATTAAGTCATTCTGTTCACAGCTGGTTCTTGACAATCGTGTTGTGTTCATGGGGGTCAGGCCAGATGTCCCGGATATCCTTGCGCAAAGCGACATTGTCGTTCTCTCTTCTCATTGGGAAGGGTTGTCGCTCTCAAGCATAGAAGGTTTAGCATCTGGTCGTCCGTTCATTGCTAGTGATGTTGATGGTCTGCACGATATTGTGCAAGGGGCTGGCGTCCTTTTCTCAGAGGGGGATGACAAAGGGTTAGCAAGCCAAATCAGGCATTTATGTGAGCACCCTGATGAATACCAAAGAATCGCTGAGCAATGTCAGCATCGTGCCCGCCTGTTCGACATCTCCATCATGGTCGAGAATTACCTCAAATTGTATAAAGAACTAGTAGGCAAATAAGTGGCAAGAATATCGGTTATCATGGGTATCTATAATTGTGCCTCGACGTTGGTCGAAGCACTGGATTCACTATATGCCCAAACCTACCAAGACTTTAAGATTATCCTGTGTGAGGATGGATCAACAGATAACACCTATGAGGTGGCTCAGCGATATGCGTCCCAGCATGATAGCATCTTTTTAATTAAAAATGAAAAAAATATGGGCTTAAACTATACCCTAAATCGCTGCCTTGAACTTGCAGATACCGAGTATATTGCCCGTATGGATGGTGATGACATCTCACTCCCAACCCGCTTCGAAAAAGAGATTAATTTCCTCGATACCCACCCAGAGTACTCGTTCGTTAGCACTCCGATGATTTATTTTGATTCAGATGGTATATATAGAACAAGTAAAAAAGGTGGAGAACCGTCTCCGTTAGATTTCCTTTATGGCAAAAGTTTTTGCCATGCTCCACTACTTATTCGTTCATCGGCAATAATAGATGTTGGAGGGTATACAGTTTCGCCTTATCTTCTGCGAGTAGAAGACCGTCACTTGTGGTATAAACTTTATATGAAGAATTATAAAGGCAACAATTTGAATGAACCCCTATATATGATGCGCGATGATAGGAATGCGAAGAGACGAAGAACCTTTTTGAATCGTCGAAATGAAGCATATATGCGATTGTTGTATTGCAAAGGGTTTAATCTGTCATGGTGGCATTATCCCGAGAGTATAATTGTTCCGTTGATAAAATGGCTTATGCCCAATTGGTTATATAATCTGTTACATCGTGCTAGGACGTAGATTATATCCTAACGGCGTATTTCATAGCAAATTAGAACTTATTGGTGGCTGATGAAGATTATTCGTAGTGCTACAGTTCCGCAGTCGTTAAGCACCTTCTGTAGAGGCGTATTGAAGGAGTTGTCTCGAGATTATGAGGTGGTGGCGGTGTCTTCGCCAGGGGAGGTGCTTGAAGAGGTGGGACGACGTGAGGGCGTGAGGACAATTGCTGTGCCGATGGCGCGGCACATTTCACTCGTGAGTGATTTGAAGTCGCTGTGGCGTATGTGGCGTGTACTGCGTCGGGAACGTCCTGATATGATTCATTCAATGACGCCCAAAGCGGGGCTAATCAGCATGATAGCTGGTTGGCTGACTGGGGTGCCGGTGCGTGTTCATACATTTACGGGCCTTGTTTGGCCAACAGCTACAGGATTCAAACGTCGCATCCTGATGGCTACGGATTGGTTGACATGTGCATGCGCGACCCACATTATCCCTGAGGGTGAAGGTGTTAAGAATGATTTGCTTAATCACCATATCACGAGAAAGCCCATTAAGGTGCTAGGATACGGCAATATTCGCGGTATCGATATGAACCATTATGATCCGGCCACAATCGAAGTGAAGCATCACACGGGCTTTACTTTTGTGTTTGTGGGTCGTATTGTGCGCGATAAGGGCATTAATGAGTTGGTTTCGGCTTTTGATCGTCTGTACATTGAGCACAGTGATATTAGGCTGATTCTGGTAGGTGCTCGCGAGGACAATCTGGATCCTGTCTTACCCAAGACGCTTGAACGAATCAATCTAGGTGATGGCATAGAGGCGGTAGGAAGGCAAAGCGACGTGCGCCCGTTTTATTCCCATGCTGATGCATTGGTGTTCCCGAGTTATCGTGAAGGTTTTCCCAACGTTGTCATTGAGGCTGGCGCGATGGGTCTCCCAAGTATCGTTACCGATATCAATGGTTCACGTGAAATCATCATCAACGGGCAGAACGGTGTCATTATCCCATCCCAAGATGAGGAATCGTTGTATCTGGCAATGAAACGGTTTGTTGAGTGTCCCGACGAGGTGGCAGCAATGGCCGGCCGAGCCCGTCCACTAATTGCCTCACGATACGAGCAAGGCTATGTCAGACAATGTCTCTATGACTTTTATCACGATATTCTAAAAGACAAAAAATGAACATTTATCGAGATTGTATCAAGCGGGTGCTAGGTTTCAGCATCTCACTCGTTGCAATTATTTGTTTGTCTCCATTATTGATTGTGGTGACAGTGTGGTTGCATTTTGCCAATAAAGGAGCTGGAGCATTTTTTTTTCAGGAGCGTCCAGGCAAGGATGGAAAGATCTTTAAGATTATCAAGTTCAAGTCGATGACCGATGAGTGTGACGAAAATGGCCATCCGTTACCTGATGCCCAAAGATTAACCAAAATAGGGTCAATCGTGAGAAAAACGTCGGTAGATGAATTGCCTCAATTGATTAACGTCCTTAAAGGGGATATGGCATTGATTGGCCCAAGACCTTTATTGCCTGATTATCTCCCATATTATACTCAACGAGAAAGATTGCGTCACACTGTTCGCCCTGGTATCACGGGTTGGGCACAGGTAAATGGTCGAAATCATACCAGTTGGGATGATAAATTAGAAAATGACGTGTACTATGTAGAGAATCTGTCATTCTTGATGGATTGCCGTATTATTCTGACAACGGTTAAGAATGTGGTGCAAGGAAAAGACATTGATGTGGTGCCTGCAATGAAGAGTCTTAGATTAGACGACGAGCGCAAAATAAAAAGTGATGACAATAAGGGAGCTTAGTTTTGAAGATCTGCCTACCCGTGTGGAGTGGATGAATAATCCGAGGGTATATTCTTCAATGCATTTTGAAGTACCCATTTTATTGGATAATACCATTACATGGTTTGAAAATAATATCGGGAACGAGAAACGCCACGACGTAACGTTTCTTGAAAATGATAGAATAGTGGCGTTCGGAGGATTGACTTCAATCACTACCGATACCCAAATGGCTGAACTTTATGTCTTTGTTGATCCGTTTTCTCAACATTCGGGCATTGGGACAGATGCAACTGCTTTATTGTGCAAATGGGGATTTTCAAGACTTGGCCTAAGGAAGATTTATCTATATACGAATGAAGATAATTATCCTGCAATACGGGTGTATGAGAAATGCGGTTTTTTGCAGGAAGGTAGACATCGACAAGAGTATATAAATCATTTCGGTGAATACAAGGACCGATTGTATTATGGATTATTGAAAACTGATTTTCGTCTATGATAACCTGGAAGCCAAATTCTGTGATATTGGATTCCATTCTCTGTGATGGAATTGAACTTCAGGTACTGCGTGATGATATATATCCATTCATTGGTGGTGGTAGCAAAGCACGTAAGGCTATATATTACGAAAGCTTTCTTAAAAAGAATGGCTATGATGCAGTTGTGACTTGTGGAGGCATCCAGAGCAACCATAATAGGGCCATAGCTTTCATGGCAGCGCGTAATGGATGGAAATGCCATCTATGTGTTCAGGGTTTAGAAGAACGCTTCATGAAAGAAAAGGGAAATGCTTTACTTGATCGGTTAAGTGGAGCCGAATGTGAATTGATATTACCTGAAGATACGGCGGCATCAATGGATAATGCAATGAAACGGTTCCTCGATAAGGGTTATAAGCCTTATTACATACACGGGGGAGGGCATGATCTGCCTGGTGGAATAGCTTTTGTTGATGCTGTGAAATCTTTAAAGGCAGTATGTGAAAAGAAGGGCTATAAACCTGATTATATCTTTCACCCGTCTGGAACGGGTTCGACCCAAGCGGGGATATTAGTTGGCCTGGATCAAGTAGGTTGGGAAGATGTAACAGTGGTCGGAATTTCTGTCGCAAGACAATATGATCGAGGAAGACAAGTAATTGTCGAATTCGCAAACATGCTTGCTGAGCATTTTGGCATGAAAGAAAGGTATGATAATAGAGTTCTATTCACCACTGACTATCTTTTTGGAGGATATGAGCAGTATTCTCAGGAGATGAAATCTTATTTGTTTCATGTTATGAAAAAAACGGGATTAATCTTTGACTTGACTTATTCAGGCAAAGCCTTCTTTGGCATGATGGATTTCGTTAAGAAAAACAAACTGGAGAAGAGTAATTTGCTGTTTTGGCATACTGGTGGCATTATGAACTTAATGAGTTAATATATTAATTATGAATATACTGTTTACTTGTGTAGGTCGACGTACTTATTTATTGAAGTATTTCAGAGAACAACTTGCTGGGGATGGCTTGGTGATTGGCGCTGATATGCAATTGACTGCACCTGCATTGTCTGCTGCAGATGTCAGAGTGCTAGTGCCAGCTGTATATGATGATAATTACGTTGATGCCCTCCTCGAGATATGTGAACAACATCAGGTAGATGTGGTTATATCGTTAAATGATCTAGAACTGCCTATTTTGGCAAATAATAAGAAGTTGTTTGAGGAATTAGGTGTTTTGGTCCTTGTCTCATCTCCTGAAGTGATAGACATTTGCTTTGACAAATTGAAAACAGGTGAGTATATAGAATCATTGGGCTTGAAATCACCTAGAACCTATGTCAATCTTGAGATGGCTTTATCAGCAATAGCAGCAGGCGATTTGCAATTCCCCTTAGTGATTAAACCACGTTGGGGATCTGCTTCTATTGGCATTGAGTATGTTGACAATATGGATGACCTGAAGGTGGTTTATGAGCTTATCAAACGCAAAATTCGAAGAGGTATTTTGGGAGAAGTTTCCCAAAATGATGAGAATTTCATCCTCATACAGGAGAAGATAACAGGCAAGGAATATGGTTTGGATATTATCAATGATCTCAAAGGTAATTTCGTGTCAGTGTCTGTTAAACAGAAATTAGCGATGCGTGCTGGAGAAACAGATAAAGCTACAACTGTTGATAATGCACAATTGAGAAAGATTGGAGAAATAATAGGAACCAATATATGTCATGTGGGAAATATGGATTGTGACATATTGGAAATGGATGGAAATTATTATGTGCTGGAGTTGAATCCTCGTTTTGGAGGCGGGTTCCCATTCTCTTATGAGGCAGGAGTAAACCTTCCTGGTGCAATTATTCAATGGGCTAAAGGGGAATCATTTGATGCTAATGAATTGCAACCAAAATATGGACTGACATTTGCAAAATGTGATTATCTTGTGGATATGACAAGAAAGGTAAGTCCCCAGGAACTGGATAAGAAAAAGAAACAGGTTAAAAAGATTGCTGTTTTTGGTGCGGGCGGCCTTGGACGTGAAGTGGCAGGTGGTATTCAGCGAATCAACAATTCAGGTGATGGTGCATGGGAGCTTATTGGTTTCTATGATGATGGATTAGAAGTCGGGACGCCTATCTCTCATTATGGATCAGTTTTGGGAGGCATGACAGATCTTAATGCTGTTGATGAACCTCTTGCCCTCGCTATCGCTGTGGGTAATCCGAAAACGCGTAAACTTATCCACGACCGTATCACCAATTCAAATATATACTTTCCCAATCTTATTGCACCGTCATTCCGAATACTTGACCATAAAACGTTCGTCATTGGTGAGGGCAATATCATCCAAGATAATTGCAGTGTGACATGTGATGTTGAAATAGGAAATTACAACGTTTTCAATGGCTCGAATGCGTTGGGACATGATGTCAAAGTCGGTGACTTCAATGTGCTGATGCCTGGTGTGCGCTTGTCTGGTGAGGTCAAACTGGGCACTTGCAATCTGCTGGGAGTTGACAGTATTGTACTGCAACGCGTCAAGATTGGCGACAATGTCACTTTGGGCGCTGGCAGTGTGATGATGACCAAACCCAAAGATGGCTTCACTTACATCGGAGTGCCTGCCAAGAAATTTGATTTCGAATAATTAAACAACTGAGAATAATGGAATATAATCCTTTTTCGCTCAAGGGTAAAACGGTTCTGGTCACTGGAGCATCGTCAGGCATTGGCCAGGCGACGGCTGTCGAGTGTGCACAAATGGGCGCCGAGGTGGTAATTACAGGGCGTGACACCGAGCGTTTACAGGCAACTGCAGACCTTTTGGGAAACCCTAAAGCACAAATTGTCGCAGACTTAACTAGCCAAGAGGACGTCGAGCGCTTGATTGCTGCCTTGCCGCCTCTTGATGGCGCTGTACTGTGTGCCGGCAATTCAACGACATTGCCGTTACAGTTCGGTTCCCGTGAGAAATTTGATGAAATGTTCAATGTCAATTTCTTTGCTCCTGTCGAGTTGTTGCGGTTGATGTACAAAAAGAAAGTTCTCCAGAAAGGAGCCTCTGTGGTGCTGATTGCCTCGATAGGCGGTACCCACAGTTTCATGCCTGGCAATGGTGTGTATGGGGCTTCCAAGGCTGCACTCAACTCGTTGATGAAATATGCTGCACGCGAGTACGCCTCGCGCAAGATCCGGGTCAACAGCATTTGTCCCGGTATGGTGGACACTCCGCTCATCCATCGCGGGACTATTACCGAGGAGCAACTGGCTGAGGACGCCAAGCGTTATCCGTTGGGCCGATATGGTAAACCCGATGATATCGCCAATGGTGCCGTTTACCTCCTGAGTGACGCATCATCGTGGCTTACAGGGCACGATTTAGTCATTGATGGCGGCTTCTCGATATAGTTTTTTCTTGATTTCTTTGTGTATTTCAAAATTGTGTGTACTTTTGCCCGATAAATCTATAGAATTGAAAGGTTTAGTACATAATATAACCAATATATGAATTTAGAGGACTTTATTGAAAACTTTGCGGCTCAGTTCGACGATACCGAACCAGAATTGTTTACTGCCGAAACTCAATTCAAGCAATTGGATGAATGGTCATCCCTGGCTGCATTGTCGATTATCGCCATGGTTGACGATGAGTATGATGTGATTATCAAGGGTAATGACATCATCAGTTCTGATACCATCAAGGACCTGTTCGACGTCGTTGTCAAATTACGTGGATAAACCGCTGCCTTAGAACAGGCGCATCAATGGAATTAAAAGTAAAGGAAATTATAGCTCGCGTACTGAACGTGGCTTTAGACCGGATTACCGACGACTTGTCTTCGGGCGATATCCCTGAATGGGATTCTGTTGGTAATCTGGCGATTATTAGTACAATAGAGCAGGAACTTGACTTGGAGTTCCCGCTCGAAGATCTCTTTGATTTGACTTCCGTCCGTTCAATTGTCGAGGAGGTCGAGCAGCTCACAAATGTTTGAAGCCCCCCACAGCATCTTGCTGTGTGAAATTTCCAGGCATGCCATCGAAACCCCCGACAAGGTCGCTCTTGTCGAGGGCGATTTTCAAGTGACCTATGCCCAGCTGATGTCCCGCATCGAGCAGACGGCGCGTGCCTTGCTCGCTTTGGGTCTGAAGCCAGGCGACCGCATCGTTATGGCAGCGCAAAAGGAACTGTCTTTTGTCTATCATTATTTTGCAGCCCACTTGCTGGGCGTGGTCAATGTGGTAGTGGATGTTGCATCGCCCCGCGAACGTTTGGATTACATTATCGACGTGGTCAAGCCATCGGCACTATTCAGTTCCGCAGTTGAGGGCATCAATGGAGTGCCCTGTTATTCTTTTGATCATCAAGAACTTGATGACGCTCAATCGGTTAATGTGTCTTGGCCTGCAGTTGATGTCAACGATGTGGCCGATGTGATGTTCACCACGGGAACAACAGGAGCCCCCAAGGGCGTGTGCCTTACCCATGCCAACATCGCTGGATCAGCGAGCAACACCAATGGCTTTATCGGTACATGTTCCGACGATATCGAGGCCTTGGCGTTGCCGTTGAGCCATTCGTTTGGCCTAGGACGCTTGCGTTGCGTGCTTATGGCGGGAGCCACATTGGTGTTGGTCGGCAATTTCGCTAACCTTAAGTCGTTTTTCTCTGTACTCGACACTTGGCATGTGACAGGCTTTGGCATGGTGCCCGCGGTTTGGCAATACATTAAGCGGCTGAGCGGTCGGCGCATTGCCCGCTTTGCTGACCAGTTGCGCTATATTGAGATAGGCAGTGCCGCCTTGCCCGTCGAGGACAAGCGGCTCTTGATGGATATTTTCCCCAACACACGCCTGTGCATGCATTACGGACTCACCGAAGCTTCGCGCGCCATGTTCACCGAGTTCCACACCAATGCTGATAACCTGGAAACTGTGGGCCGTCCTGCCTTGTCACTGGTCGAGGCGTCGATTCGCGACGATGATGGCAATCCTGTTGCCAATGGCGTGGATGGCGAGATCTGTGTGCGTGGCAATATGGTTACCCGTTCCTATTTCAAACCCGAAGACAACGCAGACAGTTTTTATGGTGACTGGTTCCGCACTGGAGACTGGGGGCATCGCGATGACAAGGGCGATTTTTACCTGACTGGCCGAAAAAAAGAACTTATCAACGTGGGCGGCGAGAAAGTCAGCCCAGCGACTATCGAAGACGCGATACGTTCCCTTGGCATCGCCGACTGTGCGTGTATCGCTGTGCCTGATCCCAACGGAGTACTTGGCGAGGTGCCTAAAGCTTTCCTCCAAAAGGGAGACAATCAATTCACAATCGAAGATATCAAGCAGCAATTAACCCAATTGCTGCCACCACACGAGATTCCCGTTGAGTGGGAATGGGTTAACAGCATTCCCCGCACTAGCTCAGGGAAAATACAACGATTAAAACTCAAACAATAGGATATGTCACAACTTACCATCAACAACGTGCGCATTGCAGGCATGAGCGCCTGTGTTCCCGCCACTGTCGAGGATAACCTCACACTTCCTATATACAAGGACCAGAACGACGCTCTCAAGGTCATAGCCTCGACAGGCATTGAACGCCACCACAAGGTAGAACCCGGCACGACGGCATCAGATCTCACGGTCAAGGCCGTGGAACGCCTGTTGGCTGATATGGGCTGGGTGGCCGAGGACGTGGATTGTTTCGCCTACGTGTGCACTTCACGAGACTATATCGCTCCCCAGACGGCTTGTGTCCTCCAGGACCGGCTGAAGCTTCGCAGCGATTGCTGCGTGTTCGATTTGCCCTTTGGCTGTTCTGGTTGGGTCTATGGTATGAGTATTGTCGGTTCACTGATGTCACATGGGACATTCAAGCGTGCCATTCTGGTAGCTGCCGAGACCAATACCCAAAACCGCAATCCCCGGGATACCACGGTGCGACCGCTGTTTGGCGATGCCGCTACGGCCACAGCGCTGGAGTTTGATCCTGAGCATTCGCGTCCCATGAATTTTATGTATGGCGTTGATGGTAAGGGATTTGACGCAGTATGGGCTCCTTATGGCGGAATGCGTAATCCCGTCACTCCCGAGTCACTGGAGGAGAAAGAGGTTTCGCCAGGCGTCTATCGTCGAGGTGTGGACATGGTAGTCAACGGCATGGACGTCTTTGGATTTGCTATCAAGCAGCCGCCTCGCTCACTCAAGGAGTTGATTGCCACCTTCAATATTGATGTTGAGACAGTTGACCTATTGCTCCTGCATCAAGCCAACAGGTTTATCGACGAGAAAATACGCAAAGCCATCAAGATTCCTCCTGAGAAAACTCCTTATTGCCTCGAGGAATATGGCAACGTCACGAGTGCATCGATTCCCTTGACCATGGTGACCCGCTGTCAAGATAAGCTGTCAGGAGACCAAGAGCCGCATTGCCTGGCATGTGGCTTTGGCGTCGGTCTGGCTTGGGCTAGCATGGAATTCTATGCTGGCGGATTGAAAGTGAGTGACGTGATCACATATTAAAAGCAGTAGTCCTATGGCAAAATACATCAATTCCAACCAAGAGTATTACTGGGGTGACTGGTATTTCAAGAACCACGTCATGTGCGACGGCTTTAACTACAAGGCGCACAAGAAGGAACTCTCAGCTTATTATGAGGATAAGGGTTTCAAGGTCTCGATGATGTTCGATGACTATTTTTCTAGTCTGA
>JAEEGI010003367.1_pt1 | contig 38141 bp, 38 predicted proteins | sample 8958751 | NCBI WGS metagenome assembly JAEEGI01 (sample SAMN16246545, study PRJNA631951) | gut metagenome | biome: gut microbiome; feature: rumen; material: KS-attached | host: Bos | place: Iran: Karaj | collected 2018-10 | reverse complement strand
AAGAGCCGTAAAAATTTCAAGATAGCAAAATCATTATTAACGTTTTAAAGATTAAAATTATGTCAGAAATTGAAAGCAAAGTAAAGGCAATTATTGTAGACAAACTGGGTGTTGACGAAGCAGAAGTAAAGGCAGAGGCCAGCTTCACCAATGATCTGGGTGCAGATTCACTGGATACCGTAGAGTTGATCATGGAGTTTGAGAAGGAGTTTGGTATCTCCATTCCCGACGATAAGGCAGAGAAGATCGGTACCGTTGGTGACGCTATCGCTTACATCGAGGAGAACGCAAAATAAATTAATGAATATTGTATGGTTTGCTCCCATTCAGGGGCAAACCATATTTTTTTTTGAATTTATGGAATTAAAAAGAGTAGTCGTTACAGGTTTAGGTGCTGTGACACCAGTCGGTAATACGCCCGATGAGATGTGGAACAACCTGATCAACGGTGTGAGTGGGGCTGCTCCCATCACCTTGTTTGATACAAGCCTGTTTAAGACGAAGTTTGCCTGTGAGGTGAAGAACCTCAATATCAACGATTATCTGGATCGCAAGGAAGCCCGTAAGATGGACCGCTATACGCAGTTCGCCATGATTGCTGCCATGCAGGCCGTGAAAGACTGCGGCTGGGACTTGGAGCAGGAGGACAAGAACCGCATCGGCGTAGTCTTCGGCGTCGGTATCGGGGGTATTAAGACCTTTGAGGAAGAGGTGGGCTATTATGCCAAGAATGAGGAGAACGGTCCTAAGTTCAATCCCTTCTTCATTCCTAAGATGATTGCCGACATCGCCGCCGGACAGATTTCCATCCAATACGGTTTCCACGGACCCAACTATATCACCGCTTCCGCCTGTGCTTCTTCAAGCAACGCTCTGGCAGACGCCTTCAACCTGATTCGCTTGGGTAAGGCCAACGCCATCGTCGCCGGTGGTGCTGAGGCTGCCATCTGTGCCTGTGGCGTAGGTGGTTTTAATGCGATGCACGCCCTCTCCACCCGCAACGATGAGCCGGAGAAGGCCAGCCGTCCGTTCAGCGCCAGCCGCGACGGATTCATCATGGCCGAGGGTGCAGGCTGTCTCATCCTGGAGGAACTGGAGCATGCCAAGGCCCGTGGTGCAAAGATCTATGCCGAGATGGTTGGTGCCGGCATGAGTGCCGACGCCCATCACATCACCGCCTCACATCCTGAGGGACTGGGTGCCAAGCTCGTCATGCAGAACGCCTTGGAGGATGCCGGCATGAAGCCTGAGGACATTGACTATATCAATGTACACGGCACTTCTACACACGTTGGAGATATCTCAGAAGCCAAGGCCATCAAGGAGGTCTTCGGCGATGCTGCATATAAGTTGAACATCTCGTCGACGAAGTCGATGACTGGTCACATGTTGGGTGCAGCAGGTGCTGTGGAAGCTATGGCCACCGTGCTCGCCGTGAAGAACGATATCGTTCCTCCAACCATCAACCACGATGAGGCGGACAAGGATCCTGAGATTGACTACGATCTGAACTTCACCTTCAACAAGGCACAGAAGCGCTTGGTGCGTGCCGGACTGAGCAATACGTTCGGTTTCGGTGGTCATAACGCCTGTGTCGTATTCAAGAAATATGAAGCTTAACGATATTATCGATAGAATCAAGCTCCCTTTCCGCAAGGAGAAGGAGCTTTTTTCTTCTCTTTACGGCATATTGGGATTCTATCCCCGCAACATCGAGTATTACAAGCAGGCGCTGATGCACAAGAGCATCAAGAAGCGCAACGACAAGGGCAAGCCGCTGAACAATGAGCGGCTGGAGTTCCTGGGTGATGCCATACTCGATGCTGCGGTGGGATATATCGTCTACCGTCACTATGAGGGTAAGCGCGAGGGATTCCTGACCAACACCCGCTCAAAGCTGGTGAGCCGTGATACGCTGGGCAAGCTGGCGAGTGAGATGGGACTGGGAAGCCTGCTGGTGTCTGCCAGTCACAGCACCTCGCACAACAGCTATGTCGAGGGTAACGCCTTTGAGGCTCTCGTGGGAGCCATCTATTTGGATCGTGGCTATGAGGCCTGTCTGGAGTTCTTTGAGAAGCAGATCCTTGGCAAGTACATCGACATCGATAAGGTGGCCTTCAAGGAGGTGAACTTCAAGTCAAAGCTTCTGGAGTGGTCGCAGAAGAACCGTGTGCGGATGGAGTTCAAGATGCTCAAGCAGAAGACCGATGAGAACGGCAGTCCTATCTTCAGTTTCCAGGTATTGTTGGAAGGTGTGGATGGTGAGAAAGGTTCCGGCTACTCTAAGAAGGAGGCCCAGCAGCTGGCGTCAAAGGACACATTGCAGCGCCTGAAGCGTGAGCCGCAGTTCATCGATGCCATCTTCGCCGCCAAGACCGAGCGCACAAAGATGGAGGAAGTGCCCGCTATGGCTGTGCCCGATACGGAACAGGAGCAGGAGTTTATTGTGAGTTCAAGGAGTCAGGAGTCAGGAGACAGGAGTCAGGAGGATACTCCTGCTGCAGATTCTTCCGTCCAAGGTAATCTCACTCCACAAGAAGACGACTTCGACCTCTCCGACCTCTCCGTTAAGCCTAAGGAGAAGACCCGCGAAGATATCATTGCCGAGGCCGAAGCTGCTGCCTTCTCTGAAGCAGAAGCTGTGGGCTAAATGATAATAAATCGTAATTTATTTTGCGATTCGCCCGATTTGCACTACCTTTGCAGCCAATAATAACATTATTGCGCAAGTAAAATGAGTCTGACTCAAATAGTAAGAAAGGTATTTGTATCTCGCCAACGGGAGCTGGAGAAGCACCAGAACGGAGGCGAGGCGCTGCAAAGGGCTGTGCTCACACACCTGTTGCAGTCGGCTAAGGATACGGAATATGGTCGTAACCACGCCTTCAAGGCCATCAGGGGCTATGAGGATTTTGTTAACCATATGCCAGTGAACACGTATGAGGATCTGAAAGGCGATATCGACCGAATGCGACAGGGTGAGGCCGATGTGCTGTGGCCTGGTCGCGTGAAATGGTATGCAAAGTCATCAGGCACCACCAATGATAAGTCAAAGTTCATTCCCGTCAGTCAGGAGGGTCTGCATAAGATCCACTATGCGGGTGGTCGCGACTCTGTGGCCATCTATCTGAGGAACAATCCGCAGTCGAGGATGTTTGATGGGAAGGGCCTGATCCTTGGCGGTAGTCACGCACCTAATTATAATCTGAAAGACTCGCTGGTGGGCGACCTAAGCGCCATCCTCATTGAGAACATCAGTCCGCTGGTGAACCTCGTCCGCGTGCCAAAGAAGCAGACGGCCCTGCTCTCCGACTTTGAAGTGAAGCGGGAGCGTATTGCCAGAGAGGCGATGAACAAGAATGTGACGAACCTCTCAGGTGTACCTTCATGGATGCTCTCCGTGCTGACCTGTATGATGGAGATGACGGGCAAGAAGCACCTGGAAGAGGTGTGGCCGAATATCGAGGTGTTCTTTCATGGCGGTGTAGCCTTTACGCCCTACCGCAAGCAGTATGAACAACTGATTACTTCGCCAAGGATGCACTATATGGAGACCTATAACGCCAGCGAGGGATTCTTTGGCATTCAGGACGATCCCACGGATAAATCCATGCTGCTGATGCTCGACTATGGGGTGTTCTATGAGTTTATCCCGATGGACGGAGGCGAGCCTGTACCCCTTTGGGGTGTTGAAAAGGGCAAGAACTATGCGATGGTTATCTCGACCTCTTGCGGCCTCTGGCGCTATGAGATAGGCGATACGATACAGTTCACCTCGACAAATCCTTATAAGTTTATCATCTCTGGCCGTACCAAGCACTTCATCAATGCCTTTGGTGAGGAACTGATTGTGGACAATGCAGAGAATGGTCTGGCCTATGCTTGTGAACAGACGGGAGCAGAGGTATTGGAATACACGGCAGCCCCAGTGTTTATGGATGCGAATGCCAAATGCCGCCATCAGTGGCTCATAGAGTTCTCCAAGCCTCCACAGGATCTGAAACAGTTTGCAGCACTCCTCGACAAACATCTGCAGGAGATCAACAGCGACTATGAGGCCAAGCGTTATAAGGACATCACGCTCCAGCCGTTGGAGATTATCGTGGCGCGCCAGAACCTCTTCAACGACTGGCTGAAGCTGCGTGGCAAGTTAGGCGGTCAGCACAAGGTGCCCCGTCTGAGCAATTCACGCGACACCATCGAACAATTGCTCAAGATGGGAGAAGTGAAAAGTGATGAGTGAAAAGTTAAAAGTTTAGGATCAATAAAGCGAAAAGTGTAAATAATGAAGAGTGAAAAGAATAGGGTCAACAAAAGAATTTTGTGGTGGTTAGCTCTGCCGCTACTTCTCACTTTTCACTTTTCACTTTTCATTTCTTCTTGCGCCAAGATGGGCAGTCCTGATGGTGGATGGTATGACGATGATCCGCCGAAGGTGGTCAGGAGTGTTCCTGCCGATCAGTCTGTGAACGTGAAGAGCAAGAAGGTCACCATCTATTTCGACGAGTTCATCAAACTGGAGGACGCCACAAACAAAGTCATCATCTCGCCTCCACAATTGGAGATGGCGGAAATCAAGGCCACAGGCAAAAAGGTGGTCGTGGAACTGCAAGACTCGTTGAAGGAGAACACCACCTATACCATTGACTTCAGCGACGCCATCGTTGACAACAACGAAGGCAATCCGATGGGATCGTACGCTTTCACCTTCTCCACAGGCGAACAAATTGATACCTTTGAGGTGTCTGGCTACGTACTTGATGCCAGTAACCTTGAACCTATCAAGGGTATGTCTGTAGGACTCTATGACGACCTCGCTGACTCAGCCTTCAAGACTAAGCCGATGTTGCGTGTCTCACGTACTGACAGCCGAGGGCATTTCGTGGTGAAGGGTATCGCCCCAGGCACCTATCGGGCATTTGCCTTGCAGGATATGGACAACGACTTCCATTTTACACAGCGTGGTGAGATGGTGGCTTTCAACCACGAGACATTCTCGCCCAGTTCCAAGCCAGACACACGTATTGACACCATCTGGCGCGACTCGCTGCATATTGACGCCTTAATCCCTGTGCCCTACACCCATTTCTTGCCTGACGACATCACCTTGCTGGCTTTTAACCACATCCAGACAGACCGTTATCTGTTGAAGACGGAACGTAAGGATCCTGAGAAATTCTCGATGTACTTCACCTATGGCAATCCAGAACTGCCCGTCATCAAAGGCCTGAACTTTGAGTCTGACAGTGCCTTTGTCATCGAGGCCAACGAGAAGCAGGACACTATCCACTATTGGCTGCGCGACACGGCTCTTGTTAATCAGGATACCCTTAGCATAGAGGTCAGCTATATGATGACAGATACCTTGGGCAATCTCGTCAGTCAGACCGACACGATGGAGGTGCTGGCGAAGACGCCTTACGAGAAGCGGATGAAGGAGAAGGCCAAGGAGATAGAGAAGTGGCAGAAGGAACAGGAGAAGAAAAAGAAACGTGATCAGCCCTATGACTCCATCTATCCTGTTCAGCCGCTGAAACCTGACATCAAGATACCGTCTGCGATGGTGCCAGACGAGAAGGTGCGTATAGAGATGCCTAATCCGTTGGTGCGCTGCGATACATCGGCCATTCATCTCTACTCACAGATCGACAGCCTGTGGTATGAGGCAGCATTTGAGTTTAAGCCTGTTGAAGGCACCATCCGGCAGTTTGTGATTACTGCCGAGTGGCGTGCGAATACGGAATATAGTCTGGAGATCGATTCTGCCGCCTTTGAGAACATCTATGGTCAGGTGTCAGATAAGTACAAGCAGGGCATCAAGGTGAAGAATCTTGACGAGTTAGGTACGCTGACGCTCAACCTTAGTGGCGTGACGGATACAATACCCTTGCGAGTACAGATGTTGAACAGTTCAGGAGGCGTCGTCAAAGAGGTTGTGGCAAAAAACAATGTCGCCCATTTCGACTATGTGACGCCCAATAAATACTACGTCAGCGCCTTCCTCGATGCCAACAACAACGGCAAATGGGATACTGGTGACTATGACTTGGACCTGCAGCCAGAGGATGTGTTCTACTACAACCGTGAGATAGAGTGCAAGGAGAAGTGGGACATCACCCAGTCGTGGAATCTCACTGGTACACCTCGCTTTAGGCAGAAGCCCAGCGCCATCACAAAGCAGAAGCCTGATGCTGATAAGAAGTTGAAGAATCGTAATGCCGACCGTGCCAAGAAACTCGGCATACCATATAATAGGGACAAGATTGTAAAAGTAAAAAAGAAAGATAATGAAAAAGATGAATAGTATAGTGACAAGGCAAAGCGGGTGGGTAAAGAGTATTTTGCTTTTTTGCCTTTTTACCATTTTACCTTCAACGGCTTCTGCGCAGTGTGGGATTGAGAATATAGCCTTCAAGTCGGGTGAGGAGCTTGCTTATGATCTTTACTTCAACTGGAAGTTCATTTGGATGAAAGTCGGTACTGCCGAGATGGATACCAAAATGGTGAAGTTTGAGGGTAAGGACGCCTGGAAGTCATATCTCATTACCCGTGGCAATGATAAAATCGACAAGTTCTTTGTGATGCGTGATACGCTGCTCTCCTATTGTGATACAGATCTCTCACCGATCTATTTCCGCAAGGGGGCTCATGAGGGTGACCGTTATTATGTCGATGAGATATGGTACAGCTATCCTCATGGCAACTGCCAGCTGAAGAAGCATCGCATCGATGCTGATGGTGAGGAGCATTGGAAGACGAGTACCTATAAGTCGTGCATCTACGATATGATGTCGATCTTCCTCCGTGCCCGTAACTTCGACCCATCGAAGATGAAGAAGAACCAGACGATACCTATGCCCGTTAGCGATGCCAGTCGCCTGAACAACTCATGGTTGGAGTTCCGTGGCAGGGAGAACTATAAGATGAGTGATACGAAGGAGAAGTACCGCTGTGTGGTGTTCTCGTTCTATGAGCGGGAAAACGGCAAGAGCAAGGAACTGTTGCGTTTCTGGGTGACGGATGACAACAATCATATACCAGTACGCCTCGACATGTTCCTTTCGTTTGGAAGTGCCAAGGCGTACTTGAGGTCGTATAAGGGTATCCGCAGCCCGATGACGTCGAAATTCAAGTGATTATTTTTCGAACTCCTTAATTTTATTCAGATAATACTGACGCAGGTCCTGCCACTTGTAGTAGGGCCAGTTGTCAGTCTGTGCAGGCAGGTAAGCCTCACGCTCGTTCAGCAGGGCTTTCACGAGGATGTCGTCACCCGTTGTGGGGGATTTGTACTCCATGCCTTTTACTTTCTTTGCTTTTGGACGGTAGAACACCAACTGGATGTTGCAAGCCATTGGGAAGATACGGTAATTGCGCCAGTAGGTATCCAGTTCGTCGAGGTTCTCCACAGCCATGCCGCAGTTGTCAAGTTCTAACAGACAGGCCAAGGGCATCACACATACCTCATGGCCGAAGCGCAACGTGGCCTGGGTCTGAGTCACAGTATCAGCCGTCTCAATGATGTTCTTCAGGAGGTTCAGCTGGCTGAAAGGCATCTTCGTTCCAGAGACAGGAGAAGCACCGTAGTCGAGATACCAGCCGACATTGCGGATGCGCCATTGGTCGTACACTTCATCGTCAGTGAAGAGCGACAGCAGTTCGATGTCCGTATCGTGGCTCTGCATGTTCGCTGCCACTTCAAAGAGACGACGCATGAAGTCGCCAGAAGCCACATTACTATATACCCATTGCTGATCGTTGAAGAGGGCCTTCATCAGACGCTCTGGGTGGGTGTATTTCTGCTGGGCCTCGGCATACTCTTTGTCGCCAGTTGTCTTTCCTTGTTCCTTGACGACTCCCTCCCAAGGCTGGTTCAGATAATACTGTAGTGACTCACTCACGTCGTTGTGGATCTGGGCTGTGGGATTGGCAGCTGCCAGTTCCTCACATTCGGCAATCATTGAGAGGATGCAGCGGATGACAACGGTACTACGGGCGTCGATCTTCATGCCAGGGGTCTTGAAGATCTCTGGGAAGTGCTGGGCCATACGCTTTCCGATGCCATGATGCTGGCGCTCGCCAACGGTTGTCAGATCACCCAGACGCTTTTCCGTCGTGGGGTGGAAGGCCTCCAGCTTCTGAAGTGTCTCTTCGCCTAACGGTGTCAGTTTTCCTGCCTCACGGGCACTCCTCAGTGTGGTCATGGGCAGACGGTAGTCGCCTTCCCAGATCAACCAACGCGAACCATGACGGCCGTAGTGGCTCATATAGAAAGGCTCATAGCCTTTGGGGGCTGGCGTCAACGCTTTGTCCGTCAGCTGACGGTCATAGTCCAGATAGTTACTACCCGCCAGATAACGGTTGGCGGCAATCTCATCCTTCGCAGAAGTCTCAAATACAGGCGCCTTCTGTGCTACGCTAAATGATGATTGAAAAAAGAAAAAAGATAAAGCTACTAGGAGCTTTTGGTACATTTTAGTAATCATAATTATTTGAACTTTAAACTTTTCAATTTTCACTTTCCAAAGCTGTCCTGAATCTGGCGGAGCCGATAGATCAGGTAGGACACGACTTTGTACGAGAACGGGAAGTATTTCTGTTCCTTGTAGCCGATGAAGTCGTACATAGTGGCATAATGAATGAACTCAGATTTCAGGGGATGGACACATTCCTTAAACCAGGGTTTCAGTCCACGGCAATAATGTACAATGTAAGGATCTTCACGGTCGGCGAGGATGCGGTCCCACTTGCTGAAGTGGATCTGCCACTGGCTGGTGGGATAGAACCAGTCTTCCATGAAGTTGTATTTGAAATCGAGGTATTTCACCTTACCGCTCAGGATCTTATTGGCAGGATCCTGGTCAGCGTATGGACAGGCGTCAGGATGTTCTTTCATGTATTCAGCCATCTTCTGGCCAATGTTGTTTTTCCGCCAGTAGTCAAGATTAATAAGCTGGACTCCGGCATTGAAGTAGGGCGTGGCCACTTTGTTGAGATTGTGTATGAAAATATCGTCTCCCCTTTGGTCTTCCACCACACCGCTGGCATAACCGTCAATAGGCGTGTTCCACAGATCGGAGAGGTCATGACGCACGATGATATCACCGTCAAGGTAGATCACCTTTGAGTCTTCAATCAGGTCGGCAATCATAAAGCGGTTATAGGTGGCAAACGTATAGCGCTTGATGAAAGGCAGGTTGTCGTATAGCTCCTTTGGAACCTTTTTGATGATAATTTGCTGCTTATAAATGTTGGCCAGACGGTCAAATTTGCTGATATTTTCTTCTTTCAGACCGTCGGTAAGCAGGTATATACGACAGTCGTTCTTCCGGTTGTTTTCGAAAATAGAAGTGGATAATGCCAGACACGGCATGACGTATTTGTCATTTAAGCTAAGGGCGAAGTTCATATGCTTTTTGTTTGCAAAGTTACAAATAATCGCAATTCTTTGCAAGCAAAGTGAATAAAAAAACGAGGGTATCATGCAAAATTCATAATTTTTTTGTAATTTTGCGGCTGATAATTATAAATAAGTTACAAATGATACAATCAATGACGGGCTACGGCAAGGCAGTCGTGGCCTTTAAGGAGAAGAAAATCCATGTAGAAGTGAAGTCGCTCAACTCAAAGCAGCTTGACCTGAACACCCGTATTGCACCGCTCTATCGTGAAAAGGAGATGGAGATGCGCCAGATGGTGGCTGAGGCTCTCATCCGCGGTAAGGTGGACATGAGTGTGTGGATAGAAAAGGATATGGCCGTGGATCCGACGCCCATCAATGCGGCCCTTGTGGAGAACTATTACCAGCAGATCAAGGCCATCTCTGAAAAGACGGGCATCCCTATGCCGGAAGACTGCTTCTATACGCTGCTGCGGATGCCTGACGTGCTGACAAAGACGGACATGGAGGAGCTGGACGAGGAGGAATGGCTGACCGTGAAGGGAGCCGTGAAAGAGGCCCTCAACAACCTCGTGGACTTCCGCAAGCAAGAGGGAGCCGCCCTTCAGAAGAAGTTTACGGAGAAGATCGACAACATCGCCAGTCTGCTGGCATCCATCGAACCCTACGAACAGAGCCGTGTAGAGAAAATCAAAGGCCGTATCGTGGATGGCCTGCAGCAGATTCCTGGTGTGGAGTACGACCGTAACCGCCTGGAGCAGGAGCTGATCTATTACATCGAGAAGCTCGACATCAGCGAGGAGAAGCAGCGTCTGACGAACCATCTGAAGTATTTCCGCGACACGATGGCTGAGCCTGCCGGACAGGGTAAGAAGTTGGGTTTCATCGCTCAGGAGATGGGCCGCGAGATCAACACCACGGGCTCGAAGTCAAACCAGGCAGAGATGCAGAACATCGTCGTCAAGATGAAGGACGAACTGGAACAGATCAAGGAACAAGTACTGAACGCACTTTAGTAATAACGACAACTTAGACAACAAAAACAACATTTCGGTCTCTGACCGATTGGTAAAAAGTTGTCTAAGTTGTCATAGTTGTCGTAAATAAAAATGAGAGGTAAATTAATTATTGTATCGGCTCCGTCTGGGACGGGCAAAAGCACGATCATCTCGTGGCTGATGAAGGAGCATCCGGAGTTGAGCCTGGCGTTCTCGATCTCTTGTACGTCGAGGGCCCCGAGAGGAACGGAGAAGAACGGCGTGGAGTATTTCTTCCTGACCCCAGAGGAGTTCCGTCAGCGCATTGACAACGGTGAGTTCTTAGAGTATGAAGAGGTCTATGAAGGCCGTTTCTATGGCACCTTGAAGTCACAGGTGGAGCGACAGTTAGTGGCTGGGCAGAATGTAGTGTTTGACGTCGATGTAAAGGGTGGCGTGAACATCAAGCAGTTCTATGGCGACAAGGCACTGAGTCTTTTCATCCAGCCGCCGTCCATCAACGAACTCCGTCGCAGACTGGAGGGTCGTGGTACTGATGCCCCAGAAGTCATCGACCAGCGCATCGCCCGTGCTGAGTTCGAGCTGACCTTTGCCGAGAAGTTCGACAAGGTTGTTGTCAATGATATCTTGGAATATGCCGAGGCCGATGCCCTGGCCATCATACAGGAGTTTTTAAATAACGACAACAAAGACAACTAAAACAACATATCAGTCTTTGACTGATTAGAGAAAGTTGTCTAAGTTGTCATAGTTGTCGTAAATATAAAAAGGTTGTATTTTGAAGCGGACAGGACTCTTTGGGGGATCGTTTAATCCCATCCACAACGGACATGTCTCGCTGGCTCTGCAACTGAAAGAGCAGGCGGGACTCGACGAAGTGTGGCTGATGGTCTCCCCACAGAACCCCCTGAAACAGGCCGGCGACCTGCTCAACGATGAGCAACGCCTGCAGATGGCTCGTCTGGCGGTAGAACATGTGGAGGGTATTGTGGTCTGCGACTATGAGATGCATCTGCCGAAGCCGTCGTACACCTGGAACACCCTTGAGGCTCTCAAACATGACTATCCAGACCGCCAGTTCGTGTTGATGATCGGTGGTGATAACTGGGAACATTTCGACCGTTGGTATCGCGCTGAGGACATCAAGGCCAACTACGAAATCGTGGTCTATACCCGTACGCCTGGTGATTCAGGATTCATTGACATTTCCAGTACCGATATCCGCCGCAGGATCCGTGAGGGTAGGGGCATCCGCCGCTTGGTGCCTAAACCCGTAGCCGATTATATTGAGGAAAACAAACTCTATGATAATAAGGTGAAAAGGTGAAAAAGTGAGGAAGGGAAGATTCAGAAATATTAATCCTTTAGAGTGGGTAGGTTGGCTTTTCACCCCCATCGCAAAGAATGGCGCTTTCTTTGTGTTTATGTTCGCCCTCGGCTGGCTGTGCACGCGACTGGAGTTGATGCCCTATTATCTGCGCGAACGCGGTGCTAAGCCCTATGAATTGACACTGCCTGAACTGTTCCTCGACCTCTATATCATCTGCGTCATCCTGACGCTCATTCGTCCTCGTCACTCTTCTGGCGGTAGCCGACTTTTCACTTATCACTCTTCACTTTTCACCTTTATAAAGGCGTTACTATATCTCTTTTTATATGGCGTGGCCATCGTCGACGTGTTCTGCTACGTCCGCTTTGAGTCCACCCTGACGCCGACGATGCTGATGCTCGTCGCAGAGACCAGCGGCCAGGAGGCCCGTGAGTTCCTCTCTGGCTATATGAGTTTTGCCATCCTTACGACCAACGTGGGCTGGATCCTCTTGCTCATGCTCATTCATATCCTCTGGACCTTTGTCCGTCGCTGGCTGAACGAAATCCGTCAGCAGATGATCCTGCCGAAGGTGAACGAACGTTTTTTGATTGGCTTACAGGCCGTATTAGGCTGCCTCGTGGCCTGGTGTCTCTATAGCAGCATCAGCCTTACGTGGGACAACAAGGTGGCCATGCGACGCCTCTTCTCCTGCAAGACCCTCGGCGATGTGGAGCGGGAGCAGAACCGCAAGGATCACGCGAAGCTCTATCTGCCCGTCTATCGTCTGGCTTTCGGAATCTATGCCAACACCCTGGCCGATCAGCAATTAGAACAGTTGGAGATTGCCGGTGGGGATAAGATACAAGTCGACAGTTGTTGCTTCCGTGTGCCGGACATCGTGCTCGTCATCGGCGAGAGTTACAACAAGCACCACTCCCAGCTCTATGGCTACGACAAGCCCACCACTCCCCGTCAGCTGGCGATGGCCGAGGAGGGTTCTCTTATTCCGTTCTCCGATGTCGTCTCGTCGTGGAATCTCACAAGCTTCGTCTTCAAGCACATGCTCTCGCTTTGGGCTGTCGGCGACAGCGGGGCGTGGTGCGACAAGCCGCTCTTCCCAGAGGTGTTCCGTCGGGCGGGCTATCACGTGACGTTCCTCACCAACCAGTTCCTGCCCCTTGCGAAAGAGGCCGTCTATGATTTCAGCGGTGGTTTCTTCCTCAGCGACTCTGCCCTTAGCCGTCGCTTCTTCGATGAGCGCAACACGACGTTGTACCGTTATGACGGCGGGCTGCTGAAGCAATTGCAACAGAGTGACGGTAAGGGCCGTCTGACGATCCTCCATCTGATGGGATCCCACGTCGACTACTCCGCCCGTTATCCGAAAGCCTTCAGGCAGTTCACCCCCCAGCAGTACGACCGTCCTGAACTGACTCCTAAGCAACTCCAGACGCTGGCCCACTACGATAACTCGCTGCTTTACAACGACTCCATCCTGAAGGCCGTTACCAATCACTTTGCTGATCGCGACGCTGTTGTCATCTATGTGCCAGACCACGGCGAGGAGGTCTTCGACAGCGAACCCTACACATCCGGCCGCCTGCACAATGCCGACATCGACTACCGCCTGGCCCGCAACGAGATGGAGATACCCTTCTGGATCTGGGGCTCGCCCCTATACCGCGAGCATCATCCCTACGGCTGGCTGGCCATACAGGCAGCGAAAGACCGTCCGCTGATGATCGACGCCCTGCCCCATTTGCTCCTCTATCTTGGTGGCATCTCGACACCCCTCTATCGCCCAGAGCTGAACGTCATCAGTCCTGACTACAACTCTCATCGCCCTCGTATCCTCAAAGGACTTACGGACTACGACCAGCTGAAACAAAGTAATCATAAAGCTCAAAGCTCAAAGTTCAAAGTTCAAAGTGAATAACAGCTTACTGACACAGACAGAATGTACGGCGATGCGTGGCATCGCTATCCTTGCCATCATGCTCCACAACTACTGCCACTACGTCAAAGGCATTGCGAAAGAGAACGAATACCAATTCCTCACCAAGCGTTGTGACCGTCTGTGGGAGGCCATCACCAGTCCCGACGAGTTCCTGCCGATGGATCTCCTTTCCTTCTTCGGCCACTACGGCGTGCCCGTGTTCCTCTTCCTCAGTGGCTACGGCCTGATCAGGAAATACGAGACCGCTCCCGACCTCCCAGAGTCCCTGTCCGCCAGGCACCCCTCCCTTTGGGGGAGGTCGGGAGGGGCTTTCCTCCGTTACCATTACCTCAAGCTCCTCCGCATGCTCATTGTCGGCTTCGTCCTCTTCATTATGGTCGATGCCGTCACCCCAGGCCGTTTCCCCTTCCATTGGGACAACATCATTGCCCAGCTGCTCATGTACATCAACGTGCTGCCAGATCCCGACAAGATCATCTGGCCCGGCATCTACTGGTTCTTCGGCCTGATGATGCAGCTCTACATCGTCTATCGTCTCTTGCTCTACCGCCGCAGTTCGTGGTATGTGGTGGCCCTGATTGCCGTCTGTTGGCTCCTGCAGGTCCTCTGCGACCCCAATGGCGACACCCTCAACCGCCTCCGCTATAACTTCATCGGTGGCATGCTGCCCTTCGGTTTGGGAATCTGTTTCGGAAGGAGTGAAGGGTTAGGAGTCGGGAGTCAGGAGTCAGGAGTCAGTAGAATACTGTTGGGGCAGACACTCCCGTCAAAGGTAATCTCCTGTCTCCTGACTCCTGTCTCCTGTCTCCTTCTTTTCTCCATGTCCTTCTCCTTCCACGCCTGGCTGTGGATCCCCGTGGTGGTCATCATCGGCACGATTGCTTTTGTAAAGGCCCTTCCTGCCGTCATACTCAAGTTCTTCGTCTTCTTCGGCACCTACTCCGCCGCCATCTTCGTGGCCCATCCCATCGCCCGCAAACTCTTCATCACCGTCGCCTGGCAGCGTGATGCCTACGACGGCCTGATGCTCTACTTCGTCGCCGCCATCGGCCTCTCCTGGGCCGTCAAACAGCTCATTGACCATCTCCCCTCCCCTAAGATGTAATCATACAGTTCAAAGCTCAAAGTTCAAAGTTCAAAGTTCAAAATGAAACGTGTCTTCGCTTTTGACTTCGATGGGACGCTGACCACCCGCGACACCCTCATCGCCTTCATCCACTACGCCTGTGGCACGCCCCGTTTCCTCCTCGGCTTCCTGCTTCACGCCCCCCTCCTGGTGTTGATGAAGCTGAGGCTCTACTCGAACGGCAAAACCAAGCAGCGCCTGTTCACTTGGTTCTTCCAGGGGATGTCCATCGAGACCTTCGACGCCCTCTGTCAGTCCTTCGCCCTTTCTCATCGCCATCTGCTCAGACCAGACACCGTCCGCCTGTTACAGCAGGCACTCTCCGAAGGCGCCGAAGTGCTCGTTGTCAGCGCCAGCATCGACAATTGGGTGCAGCCCTTCTTCTCTACCTTCCACCATCCACCATCCACCTTCCACGTCCTCTGCACTCAGATCGAGGTCATCGACGGTCGCCTCACCGGCCGTTTCCTTACCCCCAACTGCTACGGCCAGGAAAAAGTCCGTCGCATCCTCGCCCTCCATCCCGACCGTTCCACCTACCATCTCACAGCCTACGGCGACAGTCGTGGTGACCGCGAACTCCTCGCCTTCGCCGACGAAGCCCACTTGGTTAGTTCATAATTCATAGTTCAAAGTTCATAGTATGGGAAAGATGCCAACAGCCCGAGAAGTCATTGCCTATATGGAGTCGCAGCAGAATGAGTCGCAGCGACAGGTGCTCATGCGTTTCTTCAAGACCGGCCCCGGCGAATATGGCGAGGGCGACGAGTTCCTCGGACTCAAGGTGCCCCTGACGCGCGAGGTCGTCAAGAGTGTGGCAAAAGACTTCCCGCTGAGCGAAGTCCCCGAACTGCTCATGAGCCGCTGGCACGAAGTCCGTCTCTGTGGACTGCTCATCCTCGTGGCGAAGTTTGAGAAGCTTGCCACCAAACGCCTCGAAAATGATGAAGCCGCCATCCGCAGTCGCGACGAAATCCTCACCCTCTATCTCCAATACGCTGAGCGTGCCAACAACTGGGACCTCGTCGACCTCTCCGTCCCCAAGATCCTCGGCCACTGGCTTCTCCTTCCCTCCCGATGCACCGCATCGGACTTTCCTATATTCCTATATTCCTTAGACAATAATAATCTCCTTAGAATCTCGCTTCTCGATTCCCTCGCCCACAGCCCCAACCTCTGGAAGCAGCGCATGAGTATGGTCTGCACGTGGAAGACCACGCAGCTCGGCGATCCCTCTTGGTGCCTCCGCTATGCCGAGATCCATCTCCACCATCCCCACGACCTCATGCACAAGGCCGTCGGCTGGATGCTCCGCGAGATGGGCAAGCGCATCTCCATGGATCTCCTCCGCGACTTCCTCCGCCAGCACGCCCACGACATACCGCGCACCGCCCTCCGTTATGCCATCGAACAGATGTCAGAACAGGAGCGGCAATACTGGATGAACATCCAATATTGCCGCAAATGAATACGGGCGATTTTACGTCTGTATCAGCCTGACTTTTCGCCTGTTGTCTGATGGCCTTACTGCGAAGTGGAGCCAGTAGGTGCCCTTGGGCGAACGCTCAGCGAGCGTAAAGTGCTCGCTGAGTCGTGCCTGCTTATTAATACTTACTTCTGTCATAATCTTCAGTTTACGTTTTCCTTATGACGCTGTGTCGCTGCGTAGCTGTGTCACTGCGTCAGAGCATGATCGAACCCGTCTTCCTGTATTTGGCCTTGGTGGTTCCGTTCTCTACAAACTCATCCACTTTTTCGGCCAGACGGTCTTTCAGCAGACGTACTACCCTGGTACGTGCCGAGGCATTGCTTTTCAATGTGAAGCAGCGCATCACATCGTCAACGGTGAACTCATCGGGCAGACGGTTGAACGACTCGATGGTCTTGCCCCTGCGCTGCACATTGGCAGCGGCATCGCGTGTCTTGTCGTCAAAGTACTTCTCGGCCAGTGCCCCAAAGTAATGACGCTGGCAAGCGTACTGGATGTTCACGATCAGCTCTGCGAGTTTCCAGTCCACCTCGTCTGTCTCAAACTCACCACACCAGTAGTCACCCTCCTGATGCATCTTATCCCAATGGCGCATCACGATAAACGGCGCAGCGAAATTCAGGCCATGGTAGGCACAACGTTTCAGCAGCATTTCGTCGGCCTTGGAATCGTTCTCTTTGGCATCAGCCATGCGGCGTGACGTCCAGTCGTAGAGTTCATCGACGATCTTCTGAACCGTCAACTCACCCTTCATACGATCCAGTTTCCCAGCCCAATCCTTCAAGCGATTGTCGCTTTCAAAATCCACCTTCGACTCACGCTCCATCATCTCAAAGTTGGTGGCAGGCAGAGGGATGCAGGTCAGGCGAGTAGCGAGACCGCTTCCAAAGTTCTGCTCATTCACCTTCTTCTTCAACGCAATAGGCGTGCCTGTGTAGATGAAATTCCAGGTCACATAGAAGTCCTGCAAGATCGAATCATTGTTCGAGTAGGCTTGACCGTCTTCCTCGTTGTGGAACGCTTTCAGCTCCAGCGACTGCTTGTCAATCCATGATCCACCCTTCTGAACGGTTACCGTGTTATCCAACTCTGTATCAAACGTCAGTTGGTGCAGCTGCATCAGTTGGCCGTCGATTTCCTCCACGCTGTTCACCATGTCCTGAATGAACTGGGCATTAGAAGTTCGAGCCGGATGCACACGCACGATGACCTTTGGCTTCTTGGGTTTCTCCTTGTTGGCGCCCTTGGTGCGCATCTGTTCTCGATAGGCATTAATCGCATCCTTGCCCACCTTGTCGGCAGCGACGATGGGAGCCGCCAACAGTTTGAACAAACGAGTAGCAAAAGATTTTCCTGATGCAGGATCGCCAATAATCAGCGTCGAATTATTGAGCCTGCGCAACTCTTCTGGACGATGGTAGAACCTATAGGTGCAGCGTGTCATGAGTGTCATCAGCAAGCCACCGCCAACAAACATTGCTGCTGGATATTGGTTCTTCTTCAGTCCCTTCGTAATGTCCTTCAGCAGCGGGAAGTCCTTGCTCAGTTCCTCAATCTGTGCGCCCCAGTCCCAGAGCCAGCGGTTGATGTCTTCGTCGCCAACGACTACCGCCCTTTGCGTCTGCGCCTTCGTAATCTCTTGATACGACCTGCCTGTGGCTTTCTGGATCGCTTCGAGCATCGCCTTGCTGGGCAAACTGCTGGCATATTTCTTCTCCTTCTGCGCCACGCAGTCAGCAGCACTCGCCACTGTCTGCCCCACATTCTCATCCCTCTCGTCGATGATCTCCTTGACCCACGGCTGCGCCTCGACAATGCGCAGCACTGTCTGCTTATCACCATCGAGCATGAGCAGCAGATCGGTGGCCAATTTGAGCGACTCTGTGTGTCGGTTGCTGTCTGCTGCGCATGGCAGCTTGTCTGCATAGCGAGCATCAATAATAGACTGTACATCATAGCTACGCCACATTACAGGGTTCGATACATGCTCAGCGTCCACCTTGCCGTCATTCCCACCCCCATCCACAGCATCCTTACGGGCCACAGCATGAGCCTTAGAGCGATTAGTACTGTCAGCACCAGCATCAGCATCAAATTGATGATGCAGCGGCTGCGTTTTCTTGTCACGATACTGCGGAGTAAACTCCTTGTCGAAATCTTCATCATAATACGTAAAAAGTCGTTCTTCGTCAATAAACAGTATTTCATTCTCCTTAGGAGCGAATGAATTTCGAGTAGCATCGATGCAGCTCTGATCAGGCGCATACCCCAGCACAGCTGCAAACGAGATTTGATTATCAGCCAGGTTGCCTATCTGCTTGTCGGCAATAAAGATGATGCGTATGCCATGACCACTACTGGTGACATGTACCAGTACCACGCGCTTCATCAGTTCCTCATTGGCCTGTAGCTTCTCCCACACCTCCATAGGATTATCCACATGGTCGATATCCAGCATCACCAGTCCGTTCAGATGACAGCCTTTCAACACTCGCCTGGCGCCCTTCTTGGTCTTACCATCCTTGGTCTTCACCGTTGCTTCATCAAACTGATAGCAGCAGAATTGGAACGCTGTCAGCGATTTCTTCAGGTCGTCAGCCCAAGCCAACAGTTTCTTGTCGAGCGGCTTCTTCTGCCACTTCTCCTTACCTGTCTTGGTCTTCAATTCGCGAATTGTCTTGAGCATAAACTTCTGATAGTCCGTATGCTCAGCCCACTTCTGCATGGCCTCCTCGTCGTTGGCCTCAACGGCACGCAGAATGTCCCTGCGAGTGTCGATATTAAAGGATGTCGACGACTTGCGAATCTCCCTCCAGAAGTCCTTTTTGCCGCACTCGGCGACAAAAAGGCTCTTAGTATCTTTCTGATATGTAAACATATGTCTTACAATGTTTGAAGGTCCGTAATATAGAAGGCGTTTTCATGGCGATCATTGTTGTCGCCCCATGTGCGATGCTTCCAGAAGCCCTTAACAATGTAAGGCATCCCCTGCTGGAACTGCGTGTCACGGTTCTTCGAAGCCAGTTCACCAGTCATCTCACCATAGATCACGTCACCACCGCGCTTCATTGTCACGCCACGGCTCTTGAAGTATTCAGAGCTGCCGTCCTGCTTCTGATACTGGCGCTCAGCGTATGCGCCCACCGCGATAATAGTCACTAATGCTTCCATCACGTATTGATTTTTGAGGTTTAACAAAATTCTATCAGGTCAAGTTCCTTGTCGATGAGCGCATTCTTTGCATCTTGGTTGTGCTCGTTGAGCAACTCGATAATCTGCGCCATACAGAAGTCCTTCGGAAAACTGCCGAACACCTTGATGCGCTCCATCGACTCCTTCACCCAGCCCCAAGGCAACTTCTTCACCAGACGGTCTTTTTCTCGCACTCGTGCCTGGCGGTTGTACGCCTTGAAGGTTAGCTTACCTGTGTTCTGATCCACGTACAGAACACCTTCCACTCGCTTGCCATTCATGAGTTGGTTCATCAACTCAATGGCATTCAAAACATATACATTCTTTCGCATAATCTTATCGAATTAATGAGCTTTGGAAAGCGGGGTTTTAGTTGAGCTCATTTGTCCGGACACATTTCCTCGCTCATCCTCCGACTCGGTTATTGCTTTTTATAGGAAACTAATCTCCGTAATTTCTCGTAATTGTCCTTAATATTATTATGGTTAATTATGATTAATTATGGTCATTCGTTTCTTAAAATCCTCATTCGTCTTCCAAATTCTTCAGAATTTTCTTGAACTCCTTGGCGCCTACTGCGGTGTTCAGGTCAAGAAACATATAGCCACACTTCTGCTGCTCATGTTCCTCTGCCTTGATCTCCTCCAGCATCTCCTCGGCTTCCTTAGTGAATTTTGGTGTCAGGATGTCGAACATCGCCATGGCGTCGAAGCCCTTATCCTTAGCAAAGACCTTCAGATATGCCGCCATCTGCGACAGGGCATAGGTCCTTACGAATGATCCATAGAAGTCGAACCCCAAACCCATCATCTGTCTCGCCAGCTCTACTCCCAGTTTCTCACCCTCTTGGCACAGCATTGCCATCTGTTCAAATGGCAGCTTCACACCATCTACAGGGTTCTCATCACGATCATAAATCATCTTGTTCAGACCGTTACCAATCTTGATTTTTTTCTGTTTCATAAATGTTTAAAAATTAATTAGTTACTATTTGAAACTAATTTCCGTAATTTCTCGTAATTGTCCGTAATAGTATTATGGTCAATTATGATTAATTATGGCCATTCGTTTCTTAATCAATCACTATCTCTGTGGTGCCTTTAAGGCGCACCACGCCTCCCCCTTTACCGGCATTCTTCATGCCGTCGCTCATCTGCCACTGCTTGCACTTGAACTTCTGTTCCACCACCATCATCTTCAGTGCACAGAACCTTGTGCCGTCATTCTCAACACACTTGTGCTGGCAACTTGCGCAGCAGCGCTTCACTTTCACGTCGTAAGAATTTCTTACGCTCACGATTCTCATACTATTCATAGCTCTCATATTTTAAAATGTTCGTAACTTCGATACTTTCTGCTTCTTCATCCGGCTCGAAAATCGCGGCCAGATCTATCAGCGTTCCAACGTAAATAATTCTTCGTTTCATAACTTTTTTATTTTGCTTTTGTTTCTGATTTCTGATGCAAAGGTAGGGCGTTTTTCAATGCAAAATATGTATTTTTTCGAGTTATCAAGGCCCACTATACGCCACTATACGTACAGCCTTTTTTCACTATACGCACTATACGCACAGCCTACTTTTGGATACAAAAAAAGCGAGCAGAAATCAATCTGTTCGCTTAATATCCAGTCTGTTTTGACTGCTAAATCGTCTTCAGCCGCTTATATACATCTATTATTATTTTGGCATTCGCAGCGTAACGGTTCTTGTCGCCCTTAAACCTGTTCTTCCAAACAGTAATCTCGTTCAATGGCGGCAGCTTCTTACCGTCCATATACCATGCACTGGCTTCCCTGCCCAACAACTGCGTGTAGTTATGGTATCTGGCTTCACCCTCCTTCGTCACATCAATCCTCGTCAACAAGTCAGGCGCCAACGCCTCCATATCAGCAAAGAAATCAGCATAGCCGCCCATTACAGCCAACTGCTGTTTGTAATAGCGGTAGCCAGCATAGATGCAGAACCACCCACGCCCGCTGGTCGTGTCTATCTGCTGCGCCACTTCTCTCAGCATCGCTATCAGTTTGGGCTGTTTCTCCTCAGAGCCAAACGCCACCATGTCGAAGAATTGCAACTGTCGAGGCACAAACACCTCCGTAGCATCAGCCTCCTGAGCTTTCTGCTCTTCAGACGATACTACCAATGTCTGAAACGTTGCCCCTGTCTGGTCACAGCCGATATTTGCCATGCCATAGACCACTATGGGTTGCTGCACATTATCATGATTCTTATCGTCCATGCAATTCATATTTCGTTCGTCTCATCCGATTGTTTGCTCTCCAGTTTCGATGGTTTTGCCGCACCATCAGTCCCTGGCAGATAGTTCTTAAAGTCAGAATACTTTTGGTCACACCCAACATTTGCAGTACTTCCAGCCTGAGGATAGACCTTGAACTCGTTAGTCTTCTTGTTCGCCGCCTTCTCCATAGAGTCAAGTATCTTGTCCTGCTTCGCCTCCTGCCTGTCCTGCAGCTCCTTCTGCTGGGCCAGTATCTGCTCCTCAATCTTAGGCGCAGACTTCTGCCATTCAGGATGCCAAGCCAGCAGCGTAGATACGCCTCCAAACATCCCTAAGGCAATCTTAGTTGGGAATTTCAGAAAAGAACTTGTCAAGTCCTTCATCGAGAACTTGCCAGACTCAGGCATACACATATCATAGTCTGCCTCCACCATAGGCTTCATCTCGATGCCCAGCTCACGGCATGTCCTCTCCCTCAGCACCAGCAGCGAGAGAATCGTGGTCAGGGCAGATCTGGGGATACAAAGGTAATACAATTGTGAGAAGATTGCTTCCATGTGGCCGATGTTCTGATACAGATTACCTGGCAACTGGCGGAGCAAGTCATCGATCAATTGCAGACCGCCCCATAGCTGGCCTTTCGTCTGTTCGCACCAACGCCCCCACATTGTAGCGGCCTCTACTGAATCCACCAGCCGCGGCCACCACTTAAGCGTGCGCTCTTCCAGCCGATGGAGGCTACACATGCCTCCACTCTGATGCTTCAACTCGCCGGCCAGCTCACGCACCTCTTCACGTGTCGACTCCGCCAGCAGCTTGATATATAGCTCTCGCTGACGGCAGGCCTCATGGCTCATGTCGTGGCGGCTGCCTTCCATCCAGATGCCCAGATACGTCTGGAGCTCTGTAATGTCCACATCTGCCAAACACGGCAACAGTTCCTCTTCCAGTATGAACTCAGCCTCCTCTTCTGCGTGCAGGGCATCCATGGGCGGCAACAGGGGAATGTCCGTTTGCCACTCATTCCAGTCAAAGCCTGGCTCCTGTGTACTGTCGTCAACAGCCTCCTGACATTTCAGCGTGACAAAGAGATAGCCATGTTTATCCACCACGACTTCGCTGATGTCCGCTGCCAGCATACCCCGTTTCGACTGGCTAATCATCGTGCGTACCTTGTCGCGTTGATTCTTCCACACGTAACCTATCTTATTACCCATCGCACGGGCCATCACGGCCAGATGGTCATTCGGATTCGTTGGCTCAAGCTTCAGCACCACGCGCGGCCTCATGTCCCTGAGGTTCGAGAGCATGCCGATGGTGCGAGCCCACATCTCAGGTGTCTCAGGATCACCAAACTTGTAATCCGGATTGCACGCGTATTGCGCTCCTAATATCTTGATGTTATATTCTATCATCTCTTAGAAAGGATCTTTAATTTCCAAGGTGCAAGGGTCCCAAGAACTACTGAGTAACATTAGATAATAGATATACCCCGTCGTGATGACGGCAGAACTAACACCACCATTCAAACAACTTATATTCTCTGATAAGATGATATTAACTATTGCGCTTTTGTACTAGTTAAATATTCTCCAAATCATTCATTAGTCTTATCGCAGTCTCATCAAAATTATCTATGTTGTCCACCACTTCTTTATCAGCGAAATCCATTGGCCCATAGATTATATCGTTCTCATCAAGTAATCTTTGTAGTTCCACAATGTAGGCTTGCATACTTTTGATGGTTACCTTTAGTTTCCTCAATTTGAATTTCCTTAGCGGATATTCCTCCTCTATGAGACTTTTCATTCTCTCTACTTTCTTATTCGTGGCGTTTTTCTTCTTTTCTTTCAGTTCTAACTTCAGTTGATTTATTTCCGTTCTGAGATCATTGATTACCTTAGCAGGTTTAGAATCACCTACAACCCCACTGTCAGTATAGCCATTAGCAACCAGTATCTCTTTCAGCCTTATCACCTCGCCCTCTAAGTGCTTTGCATACTCAGCCATCTTACCCCATTTTACCTGATCTTTCCTATATGCGTCAATGATATACTTCATCCTCACCTCGTAAGGAATTTCCTCATCACCCAATATTTCCTTGGCGGTCTTGGGCCTCTTTTCTTTTTTCTTTCTCTTTTCTTCCGGCCTCTTCTTTTCGATGACTTCTTTTAATTTGTCCAGCTCACTTTTCAGTTCCTTATACTCCTCTTCCAACTCTGCATACATCTCTTGCAGGACTTCTAAATCCATGTCTTCAACATCGTTGATGTATCTGAACGTGAGCAAACCGCCCAATGCTTTAAAATTTACACTCATATCTCATCAAAAATTATTGTTCTTTAATAAAATATTCCAATATTGCTATTTGAACCATACCATCCTCTAATTCGAAGCCGTATATTTCACCTAAGGCAGGATCGTCGAAGTAGTCATTCCACTGCTCAAAGACATCCAACGGATCCACCCTGCCAAGAAAAGGCATTTCACAGAAAGCCTTTACGATCTCTTCAAAATCCGCATCATATCCATTACTGAATACAGCATACTCATCCTCTTCTGCATTATAAAGGATCATCACTACAACCTGATTCCTCTTTATTGCAGCTCGAACTTCTAATAAGAAGTCATCTCTCTGTTCATCTTTCTTTTCTACCATAACATTATTATATTATCATCATCAAAAGTTTAATTTACACATAGTAACCCCCGATGGAATTGCTTCTCATCGGGGGATTATCATTCCAATTCTAATATGAGAGTGGCAATTTCGGCCACAAAATTAAGGGTAACATGTTCCAAATCATGGTGCATGTTAGAGAAATTTGCACTATTTCTCGTAATTTCTTAGTGCATCGGCTAACATTTGGTGTATTTTGTCTACTAATGACTGTGGTTTGAGCACTTGGAGGCGATTGCCTCGTGACAGGATATAACCGCAGAAGTCCAATGTCGGACGGACATAACACTCAAAGTCCGTATAACCATCCCCACTGCCAATCTCCATTTGACTTTGATGAACAGGAAGATCGCGCAAATAAAGACTCTCATCACCGTATGCACGAAGGACAATCCGCTCAACTGGCATTTCCTCCATCCTTACTACGCCGTAGCACTCGCTGAAATAGTCCTCTGCATCAAAATCTTCATCCAGTTCAAAAGTCTCATTGCTGATTATAAGTTCTTTAATCCTGTCGAATGAGAAGACCCTGAATTCGCCAGATTCATATCTGCCTAAGACATACCATCGCCTGTGATACAGTTTGATGCAATAAGGGGCCATCACATACTCTTTGGGCTCTTCCGCACCATATTTGTGATAATAGATATTGATGAGCCTTTTCTTCTTCATGGCATTGATGATCGGCTCCAAATAGCCCTTTGCAGAAGGTATTTCTTCAAGGAGTATGCGCTTCTGAAGGCTCAGGCTTTCGCTGATGACATGATTGACAGACAGAGTAGATATCATCCAGTTCTGGATACTGTCCTTAGTAAACACTTGGGGATTATCTATAAAATATTTATAGCCGTTCTTCCTGTCACACTCGATGCGGATGCCGAAGATGTTCTCGATAGCATTCCTATGGCGGATGAAAGTGTTGCGTAATATCTCCACACCACCACTCATTTCCGTCTTGACCCACTTGCGGTTGATCTCCTCTAAAGTGATGTTACGAGCCTGGTAGATGGTATCCACCAGCCAAATGTATTCCTTAAAAAGAATCGGTGTAGACATATAGAATTATGAATAATCAATTATTTCTTGCTATAAGTCCTGTTCTTATTCCCTCCATGGGGTTCCAGATAGCCAAACTCAGTAAGTTGGCGAAGATAGCGCTTGGCAGTGGTGGCATTGAAGCCGAAATGACCGACAATCTGCTCGGTGGTAAATTCGCCTTTATCGACCACAAATTCCAAAATATCGACCAGTTTCTCTGCCAAAGAGGGCTTTATCGACCATTTATCGACCATTTTCTTCTGCAAATCCTGTTTATCGACCATTTTCTCTGATGTGGTCTCAATATAGTGGTCGATATCTACTTTCAGATGTTGGCAGTGTAGACGAGTCATACAGTTGATGAAGATGTTGATGTCTTCGTTCTCGCGAGTATCTATCAGAGCCTGTATATACTCTGCTTTGTCCTCTTTCAGGACCTTGGTCGGCAATACATCATACTCCATTTGCAGCAGATTCATTAGCAGGCGGCAGGTGCGCCCATTTCCATCAGCCCAAGGATGGATGGTCACCAACTCGAAGTGCGCCCAGAAACTCAGCTCGTAGATAGCTGCAACATCCTTTATGTCAATGGCTTTACGACGACGATTAAGTTCCTCGCAGAAAGTAGCCAGACGTGCAGGCACTTTCAAGTATGACATATATGATTTACCTCCTAATCCTGCTGTAACATTCAGTTTGCGCAGTTCGCCCTTAGCTGCAGAGAAATCACCGCCAGCAACGTGATACTCACTCCCTGTTCGAGCCATAACCTTCGAAGCCAGCAGAACGAGCCAGTCTGTCGTAATATCTTCATGCTGCTTAATCCATTGCATGCCATAGTCGTAAGCCGCCTTCAAGTCAAGGTTCATCTGTTGCTCCATCATCGTGCGCTTACTGCTGGTGATGCCCTCATCAAACAGTAGCTGTGCCTCTACCTCCGTCACCGTTGAGCCTTCGATAGCCGTTGAATGCGTAATGATGGAGTAAAGATAGAACTTCTGGTAGTCTATCTGCTCTGATATACCCAGCTCCTTATGCCGCTGGAGCAATCGCAACAATAAGTCTTTATCTTCTTTCGTCATATTTCGTTTGCAAAGTTACAAATTATATTTCACACATCAGCCATCAGCCCTCATACATCCGACATCTTTCAGCCATATTTAGTTTGCAAAGTTTATCATTTATTTCGAAATAATCACAAGAACCATACCAATGATTTTACATTTGTGTTAGGTGTCAGGACTGCCACATTCTGATTCCATCTTTATACTATCTTCTGGCATTCCCTTAACAATGAAATTCAAGAAACTATTGGCTAAACCTGTTCGTTTATACAAGAAAACGCCTTCTGGATGCAACAATCTCCTGTTACCGCCGCGTTTATTTAAGCTTTCGTATTCTTTAGCACTTATTTTATCAACAAGTCCACAAGGTTGCAATTGCCAGAGGTGTACCTGAATTACTTCCTTATTATAACTTTGTCCGATTGTCTCCACAAGCCTTTTTTCTGTGGTATAATAACCTAAATGCTTAAGAATATAAATACTCAGATAGTCTAATTGATCAAGTAAGTTCATATAAATAGACTTGTTGCTGCAACCTAAACTATCAGGATGAATACATGCCATTATGTACGTGGCGTACATTTTACGTTTTTCTGCGTTTAATTCATCTTTAGCCTTCTGCAATGTCGGCAATATATCATCTTTGAATACAGGTGGGTCTACATAAAGCTTCCCATGTATCTGCTCTTCAACAAAAACTATTTTATCTTTCAACTCGCCCAACACATCAATAATGTTATTGACCTGCTGCATGTTTAAATAGTCACAAAAGCCATTTACCAATGCAGCCATAAGATTAGGATTGACGACAAATTTGAGGAGTTGATGTGAGATGAACTCCGCGCCAGATGTCTTTGATATTTTGATGTCGCACATATCCTTATTTTAAGTATTTGTCAAGAATAGCCTGTTTGCGAGCATTACATTCAGAGAGTTCCACCTTTGCTGCTTGTATTTTATTCTCATACTGTATCAATTGCTTTGCAGTTCTTTCCTGAATACTCAATTCTTTAGGTATTCTAATCTTTATATCTAATAACTTCTGAACTGACAATCCTGGCTGGGCGCGACCAGTAGAATATTGATTCAGGTTCATCTTGTCTAACATATACTTAAACCATAATGAATCTACCAAATGATTAGGATATACAACAACAGCGTGTTCTGTTGCATGGAACTGCCCATGAACCATACATACATTCCCACAAAGGGCACCTTGGCGTCCAATTAAGATATAATCACCATCGTTAGTAATTGTATCTGTATAACCTCTTAAGCCATTACCACCATAACATGGATATTTATATATATCGGTTGGCTGATCCACAATTCTATTAGCAGGTACAAATTTTCCAGCTTTCATGTCACATATTTCAGACAACCTCAATTCTATTAATTCACCCACGTAGTCTTTATTGGTAGATTTTTCGAAACACTCATCTATTTTCTTATTAAGAGTATCAATTAGAGCACCTTTCTCTTTACACATGTTGTCTTGTTCAATGTAATCTTTAATAAGAATAGATTGAATACTATATGGAATTAAAGGTATCTCAAACTTTAGGATTGTTTTTTTATCACCTCTTGGCATTTTGACACCTGTTTTCCCAACCATCATGTAGTCAAAGAAAGTATCAGAAGAAAGGACGATATTAAGATACTCATCATGAATATCGTCTCTTCTTATATTTCTAAATACAAGGACATCGTTAGAGCATCCACCATCTCCATCTGCCTGCCAAATTTTCTTCAAATTTGGTCTTATGTTAGAAATGAGGATATCACCTTTTTTGTATTCTGTTGCCTTCTCGATATTTGGTACACCTTCGAAAGGCAAAACACCGCCACGATTCTGCAACATGTTATCTGTCGTTACATAAGTCGAAGCATCTATATCGGTAAGCGCAACTTTCGTTTTTACATAGGGTGCTATTTTACCTAATCTCTCTGTCGGATATTTTGTTTCTAACTTTGGATAGGCAAGTATTGCTTTCGTTTTAATGACCTTGTCAAAATCTACACGCGAGAAATCAAGCAAATCAATTAGCGAATATAGTTCAACTATTCCATCTGCTGATTCTCCCACTTCAACTTCCTTCAGATTGAAATTTGCCCTGATAAGAACATTAACCTTTGATTCATCATCAAGATTAAGCGGATTGAAGAGCGGCGTAATGATACCATTGACACCTTTTATTTGATTGATTGTATCATCATCGGCTTCTTCATCATCAGATGATTTCTTTTCTGCACCAGTATTAAGATAATGAATGCCTTCGTCCCCCTTTCGATTACTCCATTCATAGCCCAGGAATTTCTTTTCTTTTGCTTTATCTTCTGGACTTTGCATTACTAATACTGGTTGTGGATTGGTCGCAGCTAACATGAAATAGTAAAGTTTCTCTTTTTCTATCTCACGAATAAACTGGAGAGTAAAACGGCGAATATCTTCATCTTGGCCTTCAAATGTCTTTTGTTTGAATACCTTGCTCTTAACGAAACTCTGAGCATTGTCACGGACTTCTTTTGCTTTGGTAGCCAATGCGGTAGAAGCAGAATTCTTTCCCTGCTTGTGAATATTGAGCGCATTAACATACTCCTGAACGATTTCTGCATTCAAAAAAGTGTCTGTCAGTTGACCTTGCATCATAGCAACATAATCCTCGCGAGATACTCCTATCCGTTTTACATAATCATCAAGAAGGGAAGCATCGTTGTAGAATTCATCATCATCCATATTGCCAGCAAACCATGCGTCAATACGGTTTTGTATATGATTTGCCACGTCAGGCTCGATTGCTTTTCTTCTTAAGAATAAAGCAACCGTACTGGTATTTGTCTGGCCAAATGTATTAGGACCAAAACAACAGATAGAAACAATATCAAAGTTCTTTAGCAACAGTTCCCTTGTGCGCATATAAAGACCACCCTTTGTAAGAATACTTGAGGGCAGAATAATTGTTGCAACACCACCTGTATCCAGCAACTGAGCAGCGCGCTCAATGAAAAAGGTTTCGATGGAATTGTTTTTCTCCGTGTTGCTAACATACTGAGAAAGAGTAAATCTTTGGCGTTGTTCCTCACTTAGGGTTTCAAGAAAACCTGATACAGCGTATGGCGGATTTGCAATGAGTACCTTAAACGTGTGGTCTTTAACATCTGGAACGTCAACTAACGCATCAGAATAGTGAATATGTATTCCATCCATTCCATACATAAATGCTGCTACTTGGCTGACCTTTGAGAGTCGATAGTCTTTTTCTATGCCAATAATCTGCTTGTAGTAGTTTTCTATGTCCGAGTTCTTCAACTCTGTCACAATGGGCTGAATTTGTCGTGCGTATTCCGTCAAGAAATGCCCAGAACCACAAGCATAATCAATGGCCCTAGGGATAGAACTGCTTTCTTCTAACAAACTTCTCAGTGGCAATGAAGACACCAAGAAACGAACAATGGGTATAGGCGAGAAAAACTGGCCTTCACTTTGATGTACCCCTTTATTCAGGAAACCTTCGAAAAGGTCGCCAAGAAACTGGTTGTCTTTATTACTTGTCAGATAGATGCCTTGTAGCATACTAATGACATCCTTCAAGATGACCGCATTTTGGAAAAACAAGTCTTCGTTGTGAACATCAAGAAAAGCGAAGGGATTATTATTGAAGTATTTCAGTTGCCGGAAATATCGTTTGATAGTTTCTTTTCCCTCATCTGCCTTTGATGTTAGGAATGCAAAAGCATCGTCTATCTGTTGATTCTCTACATAGGTAACTTCATCCCCAAAGAACTCTTTCATTCCTTGACGATATAAGATGTTCAGACGGTCTTGCAAAGAGAAATAATCATCGTATGCAGCTCCCTTCCAAAGAAGGGTCAGCTCTTTGGCATTATATTTCTCGTCGATAATCTTGGAAAGGAAAAGATTAACCAACTTATCAAATGCATTCTCATGGCTCGATATGGTATGCTTTCTTAAAATAATAGCAAACTCGTTGTATTTTCGCTCAAGAGAATATTCATCTATTGTTTTCAAATCATCGAGACTGTAACTCTTATTGCCTATGTTAAATGCTTCAATACCTTCTTCAAGTAATCCACGTGTATTGAAATCTTGCTTATAAGTCTGTTTCCACACATTGAAGAAGTCGTCACTACTTCCCTGTTCGTCTCTCAATTGCTGAAAACTCCTTAGTTTATTGTCAGTTCGTAGATATTCTTCGTTGTCTACCAATGAGATAATGTGGTAGATGTTTTCGTATTTATGCTCCTTATGACCATCTTTTGTATATTCAGGATAGTCGGCTGCAAAAAGACAAAGATATTTGGCTTTACGATAGGTGTTGAAATAGCGGAATAACTGGTCGCCATTACGCAATGTTTTTGCCCAATGCTTGCGAAATTCATCGTCTTTCTTCTGAGTTATATCAGCAGTCTTGCACTCAATAATTAAATATTCATCACCATCATTGTTCTTAACGAGAATATCACAATATCCTTTGTCCGTTCCTGAATAGTTTTTTCCTTCTAGTTTCAAATGATGTGGTAAATAACCTATGGTAAATAGTTGAGCCACACAAAGGAAAACCACAAAACTCTCTTTTTGATGAGAATCATGTGTAGTATTTCGGTCAGCTATAACACCTGATGGATAGTTGAACTCACCAGACAGCGAATTGTATTCTAAAAAGAATCCTTTTTCATCAGTACCATAGTGTCGAGAATAGACACCTCTGTTTTCTGTGAATCCAAATTCATTTAGTAACAGAATGCTTGTGAAATTATCGTTTGAAATCATATAAAATTACTATTTCTTTTCTTTCTCTTTTCTTATATCATCTAATACTTTCCCGTTATATGAGAAATATTTGGCACCCTGATAGGCGCCAGAGGTGTTTCGATGTTCCTCAGGCATGAAGGTACCAACGAAGGGTGAAAGTTTATAGATGCGACCTTCGTATTCGATGCTGTCATCGGAGGCTACTTTCACAACAAGACCCGTTGGGTCGAAAGTGACTTGTTCGCCAATCTTGATGCCACACATGGAGAACTTAAAACGGGGGCGTTTCACCTCTCGCTTCTGTGGTTCCTTGTGTTCGCTTTCCACGATGGGCTTGTTATCTTCGTAAAGTGTAACTTCGGCATCGTCTATCGCGCTGGCAATATCGCGGAAGATGTCGAGGGCCATCTGTGGGGCTACATTGAAGAACTCGCGGTTTTGGCGAATGCGGAGATCAGTAAGGCGATCAATGGTCTTATGCACCAACTTCTCAACCTCGTTGTATTTCGTGGTCTTCATTGTGGCGAATATCTCGAAGGGCAGGGGAACGGCAGTATTGTCCAGTTCCTTGCTTCTTACATCCACAGGACGTGAACTCTTGCCAATCTTCACCCAATCCTCGCGAAAGCTGGGATTAGTCAGTATGTAAACGTAGCCAGGTTCTTTGTTGCTCATATTTACTTTCTATAATTATAATCCAAATGATTCTTTTGTAGCCTTTAAGGTGTTTTCGCCAACGGTATAAGCATAACAGGCTGCTGGCATGAAATGCAAGATGCCGTATGGCATTTCTTTTTTCCCCATTTCTGTGATAGAGGTAACGATGGCGTGAGTAAGGCCATTTGTCTTCATGAATGTCTCAAGGGATTTCAGTTCTGACGACGGATTGGCAAATGGCTTATTTGACCATTTTACCTCTACAGCCCATTGCGGTTTCTGTTTTGCCTCGTTGATGCCAACAATGTCTACTTCGCCTTTTTTCTTGTTGCCTTCATTCCAGTTGGCGTATGCAATGTTTGCATTTCTGGGAATCCATTGTGCATAAATGGCTGTTTCTACCATATTGCCGATAACCTCATCGTTCTCGTCAATAGGCTGGAAAAGTGCACAGCGTAATGAAGGATTTGTAAGATATAACTTGAATAGCATCTCGCGTCTGTATTCCTTTGCCGTATCATCAGAACGACGAATCTTCTTTACCAAGAAGGCAGCCTCTAAATATTGTATGTATTTGCGAAGCGTGTCCTTTTTGACGCCAGAATCTTTCGATAGCCCCTCGTATGAAAACTGTGCCCCTGAATGGTAGGCAATCATTGTGAAGAGCGAGTTTAATTCCTGAACATCGGTAATCCCGTAAAGACTTGGCAGATCTCTTAATAACACTTTGTCGACGATGTCGTGTCTGATGAACTGTCCTGGATTCTCCTGAATGCGTTGAGAGAACACCACCTCAGGATAGCCACCATAATTGATGTAGTCGATAAACAACTTGTTCAGTTTGGAGATGTCTATGGTTGTATTCCCTGTTATGTTACCATTAGCCCATTCGATTTCCATAGGCAGCATTAACTGGGCGTAATCTTTCAAATGAACATATTCATAAAAAGTTAATGGGGGCAGATGGAAGTCTGTAAACCGTCCTGCGCCACTCTCGTCACTGCGCTTTTTCAACTCTGCAGCAGCGGAGCCGGAAGCAACAAACTTAACATTGTGATAAGTGTCGACCAATGATTTCAGATTTACCTCCCAATCCTTCAGATACTGTATCTCGTCAAAGAATACATAGAAATGTTCCTTGCTATCACTCTTGCCTAATGCCTGTTTTGCCAAATTGAAAAGTTGCTCCAACAGTATCTTATTATAAATAGGTGTCTCCACTGATATGTAGATGATGTTCTGAGGAGAAACGCCGTCAGCAATCAAGCGTTGAATAGTGTGATAGAGCATAACGGTCTTTCCAACTCGACGTGGCCCCATCAAAATGATGGCACGCCTAATCTCTGCCTCTGTCACTAATGGATAAAAGATATCGAGATACAAACGGGGATGCATATTGGCGTAATAACTTGCAATCTCATTCTCTGTCCACCATGGATTATCCACGCGGAGTCTTCCTATAATCTGTTTTTCTATTAACTCGTTATACAACATATTATAGATTTTAGACTGCAAATGTAAGCATTATTATTTAAAAAACCAAATTTTTATCAAAATAAATAGATTTAATTCTTCTTAAAAGATGAATTTGGAACAAAACGGGTCATGTTTTTATTAATTTTTAGGAGAAAAATATAACTAAAATAATGTGTTTCAATTTTAGAATATAATCTCAAGATGTTGATTTTCAACATATTGCACTCATTATATATGTTAAGAAGGTTTCAATCTGCTTAATCTATATATTTTGGAAACTAAGGAAGATTTTGAGAAAAAAGTAAAAATAATCGTCTTGATAGGTCAAGTTTTAAGGGTGTTGGCGCGATTTGTCGCCTGTGGGGATGGTTTGTAATTGCTTAGGGCCCGCATCGCTGCGAGCCCTAAGCATATCATGCAATCTTCATTTCAATATCGTTTTCAGAAATTGATGATGGAGCTTGCTTTATTCCTCTGAGATTCCTCCTACGCCACTCCGATGCGTGTTCTTCACCTTCGGATGCCCTGCATACTTCAGAGACCCCACACCGCTCACCGTGCCGTCGATCCGCTCGGAGGCATAGCATGTTACGCTGCCCACACCTGACACGTCGGCTTTCACATTCAGGGCTTTCAGTTCTTTTGCACGGATGCTGCCCACTCCGCTGCACACCAGTTTCACATCGTCGGCCACACCGCCAATCTGGATATCGCCCACACCCGAGTTGATCACCTCCAGTTTGTCGGTGTCCAGACTGCCCATACTCACATGCGACACGCCGCTGTTTCTCAGAGCTGTCAGGTCGGAGGTATATACCGTGATATGCACGTTCCTGACATCAATGTTCACCTTCTTAGCCAAGTCGATCACCAAGCGTCCGTCCTCGCTGTCAAACTTAAACAGATCGATATAGTTGTCGGGGGCCTTCAGCTCCACCACGCCGTTCTTCTCCTCGTTCTGTATGATCTCCACGTTGGCCACGCCCTTCACGTCAATCTTCTCGAATGGCTGCAGTTTGTACGTCTCAACCACGATGGTCTCACTTGCATCCACCTTCTCATACCCCATGACTTGAACGTTCGAACACGCTGCCAAAGCCATCACACACACTACTAAAAACAGAATCTTTTTCATATACATTTTACTTTTTAAATTGTTAATTCTTTACCGATTAGACGTATCTCACCCCCAAAAAGTTGCAAAGCATTGGCAAAAAGTACAGCAAAATGTACACACGCCGTATCACCGTATCACCGTATCATAAAGCAAAATCAAATGTGAAGGATAAGAAGCCTATATGTATTATATTATATATAAATTATAATTTATATATAATATAAATAGAATGTAAAGAAATATTCAGAAGTTCAAAAATCGAAAATGTTACGGTGATACGGTGATACGGCGTGGTGTCAGCGTAGGGGAAATAGGCGCAATTATGCGCAGACAGGTCGAGAATACTGCAATCTCATAGTTTGAACTATTCATCGAGGGAGATTGCAGTATTCTTCGTGCGGGCGTGCAAGGAAAGGGATTTTTAGAGCGGATTGCAAATCCTGATATTCCATGCAGCCGAATTGCAAATTCGACTGAACAGGAGTAGATTTGTAAACAATTCGGATTTGCTATGATGCGATGATCATGGAGTTTTGTTGTACTATGAGTGAGTTGTTTCAGTGCAGTTTCGTTCGGTTTTGGATTTGTAAATTGCTGATATTCAGCGGTTTCGGAATTTGAGAGCAAAATAAATTTGGAACAAATCTGAAAAAGGCTTGTTTTGCATCGAGAATTTTCGTACCTTTGCACTCGTAAACAAGTTCAGGTGAGAGGTGAGATGAAGATGGCGCCTGTTCAGACCACCCCAACCCCTCCTAACTCAGGAGGGGAAAAAGTTACCTGAAGCGCGGGATTTCGGCCACCCGATGTAGCTGGCCGAGTGAATCTAATACCATAAAAAACAAAAGAAGTATGGCGAAGATTATCTATGAAGTGTACCAGAACCAGAACGAGCACAATGCTGCTTTCGGCAAGTGGTACGGCCGAGTAAAGTATCTGGAGAGTATGAACACCCGTAGGCTGTCGAACCACATCGCAGAGCACGGCAGTATCTACACCCCTGACGTCGTTTACGGCGTGATGGAGAAGTTCCGCAGCTGTCTGTTGGAGATGCTCCTGAACTCGAAGAAGGTGAAGATCGACGGGCTGGGTACGTTCTACACCACCCTGGAGTGCAAGAAGGGCGGCGCAGTGACGAAGGACAAGTTCAGTGTCCTGAAGGACATCAAGGGTCTGCACATCCGCTTCCTGCCTGAGCAGGAACAGGAGCAGAACATCAGTTCGCGAGAGTTCCTGAAGCAGGCCGAGTTCATCAACGTGGACAGCCTCGCCAAGAAGGAGGAGGAAGAGAGCGGATCCACGGGTAACGGATCTACGAATTCCGGCAACGGCGGTTCGCAGAGCGGTAGTGGCAACGGTGGTTCGCAGAGCGGCGAGCAGGGCGGATCGCAGAGCGGTGAGCAGGCTTCTACTCTGGCAGCGCCCACGATCAGCGGTACGACTCCGTTTGCTGAGACTACCTCAGTGAGCATCAGCGGCCCTGCCGGAGCAGAGATCCACTACACCACCGACGGCTCGACACCTACGGCTGAGAGTACGCTCTACAGTGAGGCATTCACCCTGAGCGACACCACGACCGTGAAGGCTATCGCCATCAAGGACGGTGAGTCGAGTGAGGTTGCGAGCAAGCTGTTCACCAAGGGTGAAGGTGGTGACGAGATGGACCAAAACTAAGGCTACGCCAATTGAAAATTGACAATTGATAATTGAAAATTGACAATTATGAAGAAGCGGATGATTGAGATAGCGGTGAAGGTTGTAGTAGCCGCTCTCACAGCCTTCCTGACGGCCATCACAACGACGAGTTGCATGGGGTATGGGCCTTTTTGAGCCACAGATGACACAGATTCTCACAGAAGAGGAGATTTTCACAGAGAAGTGAAAAGTGGAAAGAGTGGGGGACGGGCAAATGTGCTCGCCCCTCATTTTTTTGAAAAATAATAGTATGTAGACTTAACATTTTCTATTTTTACATACATCTATTACAAAAAGTTCATTCATTTAAAACTTATTTGATTATGAATTATGATTTGAAAGTATTGAAGTACAATGATTTAAGAGATTTGATGCATCTTAATATCACGAGGCATCTGAATGGTGTGGTTGTAGATGACGCTTCTTTGGAAGTGATGCTGAGGATAGAGAAAACCATGCAGCGACTAAAAGTCATGGGAAGCGATGCCAGGCGTATTCTCTGGATAGAAATAAAGGCACCGGGCAAAAGATATCGCGAAGAATTTGCAGACGCCAACGATAACTATTGGTATCAGGTCTGCTCGGCTCATTATAAGGATTTTCACTATATGCTTATCGGTAATGCCGAAGGAAGGTTGTTTAGCTTGCAAAACCGAGAATGCATCAAAGGAGAGAGAAAACCAGATACCTGGAATGGGGACGTATCGATACCTTTGATGAAGATAGAGCGTTATATCAAAAAATTGGTTGACTGCATCTGTGAGAATCCTGATGAATATAATAATTATGTAGAGGAACACTTGCCATACTGGAAACGTGAGGGGAAGATCAAGAGGTCTGTGTTGAACAGGATATGTCCTGAATATCGTACGTTTGATGACCCTCAGCACGTGGTTGATGTCATCAAGAAATATGAAGCGTTGCCAATGACCACCTTTGAGAAGATGACATTGAGAACTTATATTCATTTTTGGCGAATCGCTTATGTGGCGTATCAGACCAAGGATTATTATAGACCTGTGCCAATGTCTGACTTTGAAGGCCTGTCAGAAATAGAGATATTTAGAAGTTATAACTCAAAGGGGAATGAGATAGAAGAGATGGATCTCGACAGCGAGGAGGATTTTTTGAAATGGGAAAAGGAGAACTCTTCGTATCACTGCATGGAAGTGGCATATGCCAGGATCTTCATGTCTCCTGTAAAAGAAGAAGGGCAATGGTTTTTTAGCTTGTATTATAGCATCTATGGATATACGCAAGATGTGTTCAATATCCTCGAATCGTTGTGGCAGGAAGGTATCAGAGTGGAGTGTAATCATGCAATGACAAGAATACTAAGATATGCTCAAGAGACGGACTATGTAGGCATCGCGCCAATCTCCAACCCACGTGCCTATAATGATGTCATTGGTAATGAGATTAAACTGCCCAATGATGAAGAAAACACAGCCCAGCAGGTTGCTGAGGTTATTTCAGCCGCTAAGTGGAAGAAGCAAAAAAAAGTGAGACCAATACATAAATAGCCCCATTTATACCAAAACTCGTACAGTTAAAGAAGAATTTCTTCCTTTTCTGTACGAGATTTGATATATACGAGGGCAAAATGTGTTAATCTTGATGAACACTTTTGCCCCAAATGTGTTAACCATGATGAACACTTTTGACCTATGAAAGGTTCATAGCCGGACTTGGCCTTAATGCTAAATTCCTTTAAATTCAGAGCGGGATGAGTGATATTTGAGGATTATTTCGTAATTTTGTGGCGCGTAAGAAACATTATTATATGAAAAGGAACTTAACCATTGTGATGCTTCTCTTGCTGGCCCTGACGATGTGGGCACAGGGGAACGGCGCGCTCGACCAACTGAAGGCCGACCCGAAGAAATCGTACGGTACGGACTATCCGTATCAGTTTGCCACACCTC
>JAEEGI010003366.1_pt1 | contig 38150 bp, 32 predicted proteins | sample 8958751 | NCBI WGS metagenome assembly JAEEGI01 (sample SAMN16246545, study PRJNA631951) | gut metagenome | biome: gut microbiome; feature: rumen; material: KS-attached | host: Bos | place: Iran: Karaj | collected 2018-10 | reverse complement strand
CCATCTGTTTGTCATGTGGGTTCCTCCTTGTATGTTTTCCTCTCTGTTTCTATGAATCAACCGAAACCGGTTTTTCCCTTTTTATTCCGCCATCTGCCGTTTCACCAGGTCGGCAAAGAAGCCGTTCCTTGCGATCAGTTCGTCGAAGCTTCCCTCCTCAACGATCCTTCCGCCGTCGATCACAATGATCCGGCTGCAGTTTCTGATCGTCGAGACCCGGTGCGCGATCACGATGCGCGTGCAGTTCAAGGCGTCGAGCGCGTCGGTCACCTTCTTCTGCGTGATGTTGTCCAGTGCGGAAGTCGCTTCGTCGAGCAGCAGCAGCTTCGGCTTTGCCGCGATCGCCCGCGCAAGCAGGATGCGCTGTTTCTGCCCGCCGGAAAGCGTGCCGGATCCTTCCGAAACGAACGTCCGCATGCCCATCGGCATCTCGCGGATGTCGTCGGCGACGCCCGCCTTCTCCGCTGCGTCCCACACGTCTTCCATCGAAAGCCCCGGCGTCATCACGGCGATGTTGGTGTAGATATCCCCCGGGAACAGTTCGCTTTGCTGCAGTACCGTTCCGATCTTCTTATGCAGGGAGGAAAGATTCAGCTTGCTCAGGTTCTTTCCGTCGTAGAAGATCGTGCCGGTCTCCGGCTGCTCGAAGCCGAGCAGCAGCCGCATCAGCGTGGATTTTCCGCAGCCGCTCTTTCCGACGATCGCGACGTATTCTTTCGGCTTGATTTTAAGCGACAGATCCCGGAAGATGTACGGCGATTCCTTGTCATAGCGGAAGGAAACGTGATTCAGTTCGATGCCGCCGTTAAGCTTTGTGACGATCTCCTGTTCCTGCGTCTCCTCCGGGACCGTTCTCAGGATCGGCTCGGCGATCTTCAGAAGCGGACGGGTCTCATGCGCCGAAAACGTAACGCCGTATGCGGAGGACGTCATGCCGACGATCGCGCCGAACGCCGCCGAAAACGCGAAATAAGACGACGCATCAATGTGATTTTTGAGCGCCAGCCAATACGTCAGGATCGTGGAAAGCAGCCCGATCCCCATGACGATCGCGCTGTTGATCCGTACCAGGATCGGCGGGCGGTAGGTAAGCCCCGCCTTTTCCGCGTACAGCTTCATCCACCGCGCAAACATGCGCTTCTCCGCACCGACCAGACGGATCTTCCGGACGCCGGTGATCGCGGAATAGCTGAAACCGGATTCCTCCGCGTCGACTTCCAGACTCTTCTCATGGAATTTCCGTCTCGTGCGCACCGTGATCAGCGATACGACCAGCATGAGCAAAAGATAGATGATCGCAACCGGCAGCAGACCGGGCGCGTAACGCCAGATCTCGTACAGGTACAGGACCGACGTCGCCAGCGTCAGCGCAGTCATTGCGGCGAAGCTGACATACTCCTTGCTGAACCGGACGATGGCGTCCATACGCACTTTCAGTTCGCCTGCGCCGAACCGTCCGAAAAACCGGGTCGGCAGCGAAAGGAGCCGCATCATGACCGCCGCGCGCACCGCGTTTTCCGTCTTCAGCTCCTTCTTCTTGGAAAAGAGCCCTTTCGCGACGCCGAACAGGTGCGAAGCGATCAGAATGCAGAGCATCGAAACGGAGACGCCGATCAAAAGATCGGGACGTCCCGTGGAAAGCACCGCGCCCGTCATGACCTTTGTGATATAGGGCAGCATCAGCCCGATCACCAGAATGTTGCCCTGCAGAAGGATGTTCACGATCCACTCGCTCAGCGGAATGACGCTGCGGATATAGCGGATCAGATCCATCGGCTCGAGCGCTTTCTGCGGGAACGGTCGGAAAAAGCTCAGCGCCTTTGCCTCGAACCGCTCGGCGTTCTTCCGGTTGACCTTCACGCGCCGCTTCGTCTCAGGATCGGTAAACACGTATCCGCCGAGCTTGCCCGGAAGCAGCGCAACGGGAACGCCGCCTTCTTCGGTAAACGCAAGCATCGGTCCGAACGCGTCGCGATACCAGCTTTCCTTCAGCTCGACATCGCGGAACATAAGACTGTACGCCTGCTGACAGTACTCCGCCATCTCTTCCGTGCTGACGAAGTTCTCCGGGATATCGAGCGGTTTCATTTCAAAATGCAGCAGGATCTCGTCGATCGCGTTTTTCGCGACCGTCCGCTCGTCTTCCTGCTTGAAAACCCTGCGCGTGCCGAGCACAACGCCGGCGATCTCATCGAAAGAGTTTTCGAGGATCCGCTGGTCTGCGCTTTTCCGTTCTTTGATCTGTTCTTCAAACAAACTCATAACGGCACCTCACGATTCTTTTGCGATCAGTTCGGCATATCTGCCGCCCTGTTCCATAAGCGATTGATGCGTGCCGCGCTCGACCGCCCTGCCGTGATCCAGAACGATGATCTCGTCGCAGTCGCGGATCGCGGAGAGGCGGTGTGAAATGACGATGCAGGTGATTCCCCTGTTGCGGATCGCCTTGATGACTTCATATTCCGTTTCCGCATCCAGCGCTGCCGTCGCCTCGTCCAGGATCAGAACGGAGGGATCCAGCGCAAGCGCCCGCGCGATCTCGAGCCGCTGCCGCTGCCCTCCCGACAGGTTTCTGCCGCCGCCCTTGAGCTTATGCCCATAGCCGTTGACCATCTCGGCAATATCCTTATGGATCGCCGCGTCGCGCGCCGCGATGATCACCTCAAAATCCTGAATGGAGGCGTCCCACATCTTGATGTTGCTGCTCACCGTACCTTCAAACAGCATCGGCTGCTGATCGACGACCGACAGAGAGTTCGTAATCACGTCGCGGGGATAGTCGTTTCTCGGTCTTCCGTCCAGCAAAACCTCGCCCGACCACGGCTGATACAGACCCGCGATCATGCCCGCGATCGTGGATTTTCCGCAGCCGGACGGACCGACAAGCGCGACCCACTGCCCCGGTCTGACGGAAAGAGAGAAATCTTTGACGATCGGCACGCTCGCTCTGGAGTATCCGAACGTCACGTTCTTCAGTTCGACGCCGCCCTTCAGCTTTCGGTCCGCGATCCTTTCGTCTTTCGCGGATTCCTCCAGTGATTCGTCCTCCGGATACTGCATCACGTCCTCCACGCGCTCCATCTGCGTGCGCATCTCCTGCATGGTCTGCCCGGCTTTGACGGCCGTCATCGCAGGAGACAGGAACGCGCTCATGAAGCCCTGGAACATCAGCACGGCGCCGAGCGTGAATTTGCCCTGCATGGTCAGCAGAACGCCGAGCGATAGAACCGCATAGTTGGCAAGCGTAATGAAAAACGCCGGCAGCATACCGAGGAACTGCTCGTTCCGTTCCGCCTTGACGCTCTGCCCGTTGACAGACGCCAGATAACCGGACCAACGCCGGAAAAACCCGTTTTCTGCGCCGCTTGCCTTGATCGATTCGATCATATCGATGCCGGAAAGCGCGGTCGAATCCCGCTTCCCCTCGTCGCGCAGGCGAACGCGCGTGATGTCGATGCGCCGCCGGGATATGACAATCGACAGAACGACGTTCCCGATCAGGACCGCGATCCCGATCAAAGACAGCAGCAGACTCTGCCGCAGCATCAGCACGAGATACAGGATCATGATCAGCGTGTTCATGACCAGCGGCGCAAGCGTATTGACGAACGTACCCGCAATGGAAGCGTTCATCACGGCGCGCGACTGAATATCGCCTGCCCTGCGCTGTACGAAAAAGTCCAGCGGCAGACGCAGCACCTTCCACATATAGGACGTGCTGCCGATCGCCGCCATTTTGCCGTTGATGCGCAGCGAATACACCGCCCGCACCCATTCCGCGACGATCTGCAAAACAGCGAGCGCAAGCAGGATGCACAGGAACGGCCGGATCCAGGCGTCATTTCGCCCGATCAGGAGCTTGTCGACAAAGATCCGTGCCGCAACGGAATTCGTGATATTGAACAGATAAAAAATCAGCGTCGTCAGCGCGACGAACGCAAGCGCAGCGCCCATCCCCGCCAGACGCTTTTTGACAAACGAAAATAGGCTCGCGGGCTTTCCGCCCGGTTGGAACCGCTCGGAAGGAACGGGAACGATCGCGATGCCGGTAAAGGACTCGTCGAATTCCTCCCATGTGACCCGGATCGCGCCTCTTGCCGGATCGTTCAGGTAAACGTACTTGCCGCGGAAGCCCTTCAGCACGACGAAATGATTCATGTTCCAGTGAATGATGCAGGGGAACCGTCCGTTTTCTTTCAGCGATTCGGGCGTCATCTTATAGACCTTCACGTCAAGGTCGTGAAGCTTCGCTGCAAGATAGATCTTCTCCGCGTTCACGCCGTCCCGCGAGACGCTGCAGTCGGTCCGCAGCTGTTCCAGCGGCACCCATTTCCCGTAATACGCCAAAACCATGCCCAAGGATGCAGCGCCGCACTCCAACCATTCGAGCTGCATCATGACCGGTACTTTGGCAACGCCCTTTGAAAGCGTTTGATTTTCGCGCCGTCTGAACATCCGGTTCACCTGTTTCCGAAGAGAGCCAGAACCGCCCTCGTCTGATCGATCACAACCGTTCCCTCATACGATCCGTCCGGAAGCGCGACAGTTGCAAAGCCGACCGGCCTGTCGAATTCGTCCGATACCGTTCCGTTGACTTTATATTCCTGCCCGTCGATCCGCACGACCATGCCCTCTTCGATCACGGTCCCGTCCACGGTCACGATCTGCGCCTGCCCGTCGGAAACGATCACCCTGACGTCCTTCACGGTCTCCATCCTTCCGAGGATCCCCCAGACGACAACGGCAGCAAGAACCATGATCACCGCCGCAAGAATGATCCACATCCGCGGCGACGTAACCCTGAGATAATCCGTAAGCTGCTCCGGTGAGGAAATCTTGTCCATCGCTTTTTTTCGGAATAATGTTTGATCGTTCTCCGCCATGTTTCTTCCTCGCTTTTTTCCGGGAATCCGGTTCGTCCGGACCCGTATGCCGGTTTCCGTTTGGTTCCGCCGCCGGGCGCGTTCTTCGCGCAAACATTCCAAACAGGACAGGATCCTGTCCTGTGATGCGTCTTATGCCCGTTTTGCCGTATCCGGATACGTGCTGTTGAATTATTATATATCCTAATTTAATATAATAACAGAAATACTGCCGGAAATCAATATAATTATAATATCGTAATAAATCCCCCCGCCGGCGCGGGATGCGCCGCTGCCTGCCCGCCCTGTATTATACTATCACCATGGATGAAGCATCCGGAAAACACAGCAACTTATCGGGATTTTCGGCACATTTGCTGCAGGATTGATCAGCTGTATGCCGCACTGCATAAAGAAGTTTTATGCAAAACGGTGAATTGCAAAGGACGGATTTGTGAGAAAAAGGAGGGCATTTTATAAGCACGGATCGTACAGAACCACATTCGGCAAAGATTCATTGGAAGCGGATTCCACCGCTTCGGCATGACAAGATCACGATCTGCCGGTGCATATTGTAATTGACCATGCATTTCGACAGCAGGCAATACTCCGCGTGTGCAGTAAAAGAAAAAAAAACACAGAGATAAGAATACCCCCGAAAACGCAGTGTTTTCGGGGGATGGCGTCCTCAGCGCGTTACGGCGCTGCTTTGGATTTGAAGGACAGGGAAGCAGCGCCGAGCAGTCGGCTTCGCCGCCTGTACAAACGCGCGGCGTTCTGCTTGGGAGTCCCGCTGTTGCTGCCGGGACATTTTAACAGTCCCTTTCGCTTTACACGAAAATTATTTGCCGGTGCTGTTTCCGAGCAGCAAAGTGTTCAGCGACTCGCTGAGAGAGTGATCCCAGCCTTCTGCCGTATCGCAGATCGAAACGAAGAGCTTATCATTGCCGCCGATCACATTGCTGAGCCTTTTGCCGAACATCTCGGGGCCCTTATCCGCGTCGAGACCGTTCAGGATCTGCATATCGTAGGTGTATTCCTTGCCGTCCTTCTTTGCGTAGACAATATAGGCATAAACGGATTTTTCCGGATCGCCTTCACCCTCGAACGCGACAACACTGTTCGCGGTAAACGGCACAGCCTTGTTTGCTTCCTTGCCGTCGACCGTGACCTTAAAACCCTTGATTGAATCCGTCACGTGCAGGTCGAAGTAGATTTCGCCGTCCTTCACAAAGGACAGTTTGTCGACGAACTTCGTATCCTCCTGAACGGCGGCAGCGTTTCCGCTTCCGTTCGGATCAATGGGTTCTACGCGCGTTTCTTCGATCTTCGTGCATGCAAAGACCGCAAGGGACATCGCGATGACGAGTAACAATACAACCAGTTTCTTCATTTGTTCTTTCTCCTTCTGTTTACTGCTTTTATATTACTGCATCCTCAGCTCTTTGAGCCGCCGCGCACCTTTATCAGAATCTCCAGTACCCACTGGATGACGCGCAGGACTTCAAGAATGAAGTCGCAGATATACGAAATGATGTATGTGTCGAACACCTTCTTCATGACCGCCATTTCGGACTCGTTCGCGAGACCGTATTCGCGGATCATTTCAAGCGCAAGCTCGTTCGCCTTCTTTTCGACCGGGATGTTCAGCATCGTCACGATGAAGCCGGCAATCAGCAGCAGACCGCCGAGCGCCATGCCGATCATTGTAAACACGCCGCTCGTTTTCATCAGGAACAGATCGATCACAACGCTGAGCAGGATCACCGGGAGGAACAGGAACGGTCCGAAAATACCGATCACAGACAGGCGGTTGCGCAGAAGCGTTGCTCTGTCGCCCTGTTCGCACAGCTTTGCAAGACCCGCCTTCTGCACGGCGAGCGCCGTTGCAGTAACGGACTTCTTGTCGTCAATCTTGAAGAGAATGCTGCGCAGATAGATCGTCTTGGTAAAGACGTTGTAATAATTTCCGAACAGCACGCCGCGGATGACGCCCGCCTTCTTGACCTTGATGTGCGTGAGCCCGTCCCTGTCAAGCACGAAGCGCGCTGCTTCCGCGCCGGTCATGTGAGAAGAGATCGGCATCTTGTTTGCTTTCCAGTAGCGAACCGCGATGAGAATCTTCATTACGAGAGCAACGATCGCCATGATAACGACGAGCAACGATACGACCAAATACGCGATCGAAAGCGCGTCGTGATTCATTACGCCTTCCAAAATCTCCCTTCCGACTTCTTCCATAGTTTTCTCCCTTCACTTCGATCAATTTTATCAATTTTATATTATAGCACATATACACCTGAATTACAAGGAATGCGGGCACTTTTCTTTTGCGGAAAAAGCTGATACAATAGCGGTATCATCAGAGCGGAGGGTTTGCATGGCGCAGGTTCGCATCGCAGGCATACAGTTTTTGCAGAGAGAAACAAAATCGCAGACGTACGAACATATACGGGAACTCGTTTCCGGGATCCCGGACGGCGCGGCGGATCTTATCATGCTGCCGGAGATGTGGAACGGACCATATGAGGCAAAGCGGTTCCCCGCGTTTGCGGAGCCGGAGGGCGGACCCTCGTGGCGGTTCCTTTCGGATCTCGCAAGGGAGCGCGGCGTGTATCTTTGCGGCAGCTCGATCGCGGAGCGCGAGGGCGATCGCGTCTATAACACCTCGTACGTCTTCGATCCCGACGGCGCACAGATCGCGAAGCACCGCAAGATGCATCTTTTTGACATCGATGTGACAGGCGGTCAGCGGTTTTTCGAATCCGACACGCTCTCCCCCGGAAACCGCGTGACGATCTTTTCCACGCCGTTCTGCACGATGGGACTCTGCATCTGCTACGATTTCCGTTTTCCGGAGCTTTCCCGGCTGATGGTCGACGCAGGCGCAAAGGTGATCCTCGTCCCCGCCGCGTTCAACATGACGACCGGTCCGGCGCATTGGGAGCTCCTGTTCCGCAGCCGCGCGGTCGACAATCAGGTCTACACCGTCGGAACGGCGCCTGCGCGCGATCCTGCCGCCTCCTATCGTTCATGGGGACATTCGATCGTCTGCTCGCCGTGGGGCGAGGTGCTTTCCGAAACGGACGAAACGGAGGGCGTTTTCGATCCTAACGCAGGATGCGGAAAAGAGCATCAAACATATCCATCCGCGCATGCCTGTCATCGTGCCGCTCAGTCGTGCTGAAGAATGGATTTCGGCAGATACGGATTTCCATGAATTCATTTACAGTATTTCCGTTCCGCTTGAAGCGAGGCCTGCAGAACGAGCGAATTACCTTGATTTCCAAACATTTGCAAAAGACTGGCTGTAAAGAGCTGATGGGGCTGTTTTATTTCAAGATTCAAGCATAATTACCTATTAGGTGGATTAAATAGATTTGTATTGAAACCTAGCGGCGTTATTTGAACGCAGGGCTTATTTCTCATTTTTGTTTTGACTACAATTTGACTACAATTCTTCCCAAAACCGTTCCGGCAAAAGTCTTGAAATTGGATTCCTTTGTATTCCAATGGCGCCAAGAAACACTTCAAAAATCGTGTTTTCCGACATGCCACTTGTAAAAAAGCCCCTATTTATCGGGGCTTTTTAGGGCTCCTAAAACACTGTATTCAAAACCGATTTACCCCTTATTTCTGCGTAAGCAAGGAAACCCCCGCATCCTATATACAGCAGTTGCATAAATTCATGCAAGAAAACGAGTTCGTCGGTCAAAGCGCAGGCTGTCTTCAAATCACTGATAAATAGGCGCCTTTTGCGTCAAAAGTGCCTTTTCTGCCAAGCAAAAAAGGAAACCGCTCATCTGTGTAGTGAATGAAAATCTCCCCCGCAACCACTGAAAAAGCCCCAAATCTGGGGCTTTTCCCTTTTCTGTCTTGTGCTCATTTCGGTCATTTTTGCGATTGTACGACAAAATTACGACACTTTGAAATTGCGGTTTTGGATCGAATCGAACTATCTGCCTGATTTTTTGATGAATATGCAAACCGTTCATGCCTTGTTATCCAAAACAAAACTGCGTTTTCACACATCTTGTATGTTATCTTTGATGTTATCTTGCATGCTATCTTGGACTTGTAGAAAAAGCAGCGCACCGGTTGCCCGATGCGCTGCCCTTCTGCTTGTCAATTTACCTTTCTTTCACCTTGTCCTCGATGGTGCTGCCGAGAAGTTGATCCAAATGCTCGTTCAGCTTTTCGATCCCTGCTGTCTCCTTTTCTGCGGAAAGGTGCGTGTAGATTTTCATCGTCACACCGAAGTCCGCGTGCCCGAGCAGCTTCTGCGCCGTCTTGACGTCGACGTCCGCATCGTACAGCATCGTCGCGTAGCTGTGCCGCAGCTGATGCGCGGTGAACGGCTCCATGGCAACAATCTTAGGATTGATTCTGCTGCGGTCTTTGCCGCCTGCCTGAATGTTCAGATAGTGCATATAGCTTCTCCACGCCTGACCGTACGCCTGTGCGCTCATGATTCCGCCGGTTGTCATGTTCGGGCAAACATACAATGATTTCGTCTCATTTTTTGCCCATTGAAGCGCCGGTAGGATCGCGTTCGGAATCGGCACCGTGCGAATACCCGCCCGCGTCTTTGGCTTTTTGATCGTTGTCGCGTTGGTCGGCATATCCGCTGCCTTGGTGACCGAAAGCGTCCGGTTGTCAAGGTCAATGTCGCTCCAGAGAAGTGCCAGCAGTTCCCCTCGCCGCAGTCCACAGTATAGCATGATCAGTGCCGGAACGCCCATTCGGTGTCCCTTCCATGTGCGCAGGATCAGGTCGCGCTGCTCCTCCGTGATCGGCTCGCGCGGGATGGATTCGACGTGAGGCACCTTGTGTTTCTCAAACACATTCCGATATACCAGGTCGTTTTGCATCGCGTGATCGAGAACCTGCGACGCCGTCTGCTTCACCATCTGCATGGACTTTTGCGCATACCCTGCCTTTGCCATTTCGTTGATGATCCGCTGCAGATGCATCGGGCGCAGATCCTTGACCTTCATTTCAAGGAGCGGCTTCAGATGCCCGTCGATAATACCTTTGTATCGCAAACGCATTTTTTCGCTGATCAGCGGTTTGAAAAAGGTGATCCAGTTTTCGGCAACCGCTCCGAAAGTGACCGTTTCGGTCGACAGAAAGATGCCTCTCTCCAGATCAGTCTGTATTTCTGCTACTTTTCGCTCCAGCTCCTTTTTCGTGGTGCCGTATACGCTGATTCGACGCAAACTTCCGTCCGGATTCCGTCCGACCGTGATCTTCTTTTCGTAACGCTGATCCTCGCGTTTTTTCGTTTTCGCCATACGTCACCTCACACATAGATCAGGTCGTTGCGGACGATCTCGTCGGCGCGGTTGCGAATGTTGTTCATGGCTCCCACCCATGCCATCTGATCGCGGCGCTTGAGGTCTTCGGTCACCCCTTCCGCTTTCGCCATCTGCTTCACGAGCGTTTCCATCATGTCAAGTGCCGCCTCGTTCGTGTCAATCAAATGCTGTGTCAGCGTGCCCTTCATCAGCATGGCGTTGTACGTACCCTTGCGCCGCTCTTTCAGATACATCTTGCGCCGCCAACCCCAGAAGCCGATCTCGCCCTCCGGCTGCGGGTCCATAACGAGGTTCGGAAGTTGGTAATTGCCCTCTTGTCTGTACGTAATGTTCATGGTTGTTTCTCCTTTCGATTTTTTGTCACTTTAACGAATAGTTCATCCTGCGCGTTTTTGCAACCGAAAACGTGAGATATTTTTATAATCGGCGGAGATAAATCCGTTGCATTCAAAACGGCATCCACGATCGGCTCGACCGTGAAGAAGATTTCGATTGTATCACCGTTCATAGTCCCGTCTCCGCGCATTTCGGCTCTTTCCTTTCTCGGTAGGTTTCTGTGCCAATCGTTCTTGCTGCATGGTGCGTCTCTTTTCCTTAATCTCTATGGATCGCAACAGCACGTCCGTACACAGTTTCAAGTCCCGGCGAAGCTGCTTCCCGGTTTCGGAAAGTGCTTTCAGCCGATCCTCGATCTCGGTTTTGCGCTCCTCCGTTGTGCCGGTTCTGCGGCGTTCGTTATTCAGTTCCTTACGCTCGGATTGCAAATTGGAAAGCTTATCAGAGAGCGTTTTCTGTAATGCCTGTACTTGCTCGCCGGTGTCGAGCTTGTACCGGAACAGGAATTTGGACTGCTCCGAGAGCGCATCCAGACGCCGTAAATCCTCTTTCAGCACGAACGGATAACGCTGCTTCGGATAACTTTTTGCTTCCCGCAGTTTCCGCACATAGAAGAAATACAACGCCCGAAGTCCCTTCCATGTGACCTTGGATAAGCGGAAATCACCCTGTATACGAACGTACTTCTTCGGCTTCTGCGGTTCTCGCGGTTCGATCTCCGGATATCGGTGTCGCAGGATTCTCTGTTTTATGGATTCCTCCGAATATCCCGGTCCCAACGACCGAAGACGCATAAACCGCTTTGAACCGCTTGCTTTGATGCGTAAGAAACTGCCGCGTTGCTCAAATACATAGCCCTTCTTTTTCATGGCTTTGAAGAACTCCTGAACGGTCATGCTGTACTTGACTGCGGTATCGATGTCTTGCCGAATGATCGAACGGTAGGTCGGTTCCCCGGCGTGTTCCGCAGCCCATTCCGTGTAATGCTTCGTCGTGTTGGTGCTCTTTGGCTCGATGACCGACAGCCCGTATTCCCTGCAAAGGCGATCGGATGCAGCGCGCATTTCACGGTAACTTGCTTTGCACGCATTGAACTTTTTGCCATGGAGACCAACGGAATTCAAGACGAAATGGTTATGAACATGGTCCTTATTCACGTGTGTCGCAATGATTACTTGGTGATCGGGCCACAGCTCTTCCGCCAGTTTCATCCCGATCTCATGCGCGATCTCCGGCGATACCTCGCCCGGTTTGAAGCTCTGGTAGCCGTGGAACGCAAGAATGCCATCCTCCTTGCCAAACATGCGTTTGACTAATCGCATCTCTTGCAAGGCTATTCCCGGTAAACAGTTCCAACCGGAAACGTAATACTGTTGTTGCGTTTTCGCGTCATCCATGGCATAGTCCATGACGTCGCGCAAAGACGGATCACCGACTTTGCTCCAATCCGCATTTTCTGTTTTATCCTCGTCCTCCGCATACCGGAGCACATGATCGAGGCGTGTCTTAACCGGCCATATCTTCGTCGTCGCCATAGATTGCCTCCGGTCCTGTGACTGCTTCCTGTATGTTCAGGATTGCCTCGTTCAGTTTTTCTGCGTTCTCCGCGTATTCTTTCGATGCGATATACCCCGTTGCGTTCGCTCTTGCCGCAATCTGATTCATGCTGTTCCCAATCGCGTGCAGCTCGCGGATCAACACTTTGTAATCCGCCGGCGGCTGCTCCTTCGGAACGCAGTCGTGAATCAGAAACCGCAGATACTTCGCAATGGATAGTCCGCATCTTTTCGCTTTTGTCTTTATGAGTTCCTGTTCTTCCGCATCGACGCGGAAGTTAATCTGTATGTTTCGTTTCAACATTTGTTTTACCTCCGTTTTCTCTTGCAGGGGTTTAAGGGCGCTCCCTTACGAACGGATTGTGCTACCACAATCCCATGCTTGTTAATCCCTAACGGGATCAAATCTGCCGTCCCGGTTTCAACCTCAAAAAGCTATCATTTTCGGAAAGAATGCTATCATTTCCGTGTCTGGGATCGGCGCGGGGAGTTGCCTCCCCGCACCGTAAACCTTGTGCTGCCTTAGGGAATTCCATCGTGTAACACGGTGTTACACGACCATACAAGCACTTCTCCGCCGTTTAGGATCGCCGCTCTGCCCTACGATTGATTACCGCTCCTGTGCTTTGCTGCGCTGACGGCGTTTTTCGTTTTCGAGCATTTTCACGATCATTTCCGTCATGCGCGCCGAGGAAACGTCCTTCTGAAAGTACGCCTTCAGCTTTTCCCATTGCTCCATCGTCGCAACGATCGTTTCCGTCATCTGCGCCGGCGTCTCGTCTTCGGTAAAGAACCGTTCGAGCGTTTCTGTCGGAATGGACACCTTTTCCGCTTTTCCCTTGCTGTACGTGAGTAAAGTCCTTACAGCGTCCTCCGTCAGTTCTCTGTCGTCGTGCATCTGCTTCAAACGTTTCGCCTGCGCCTTGTTCGGTACGCACAGTTCCGACTGCATGATGGACAACACAATCTGCTGTTCCGATTCAGAGAGATATGAGATTCGCTCCGCTGCTGTTTCCTTCAGCTTCTTGCTGTCCACCAGTTTCAAAAGATCAGGCAAAAGCCGTGTCATTCGGATATAGCGAGTGATCGTCATAAAGCTCTTGCTGTTCTCCTTGCCGACCTGTTCCGTCGTGCGACCGTTTGCCGGAACGGTGCCTGCGGCTCGCATGTGCTTCAATGCGTCATGCCGCATCTTATACGCGTGCGCCTTTTCGCTCGGGAGGATCTGTTCCCGCTGACTGTTTGCGTCCACCATGGTGACAGTAGCAAGGTCGTCGTCCATATCCCGCACGATCGCGGGCATCTTTTCGATCCCGAGCGCTTTGCACGCCGCCATGCGCCGGTGCCCGGAGACCATCTGAAACGATCCGTCCGACATTTGCCGTACAATTGCAGGCATGAGCACGCCGTTTTCTGCGATGCTTTCTTTCAGACGCTCCATCGCTTCGTCTTCGTTCACCTGGAACGGGTGATTCGGAAACGGCTGGATCTGATCGATGCGGATTGCAACGATGGCTTCTTTTTCCTGTTTTATACTCATGCGTTGCTCACCTCCGGCAGTTCCTTCAGCCATGCAAGAAATTCATCTCGCGGAATCAGGATGCGCTTTCCGATCCGCTTTGACGGGAACCCCTTGCTGTGGCTCAGATTGTAAGCGCCGACTCTGGAAATTCCTAAGAAGGCCGCCATCTCCTCTACGCTGAGCGTATAGGGCAACTCGTTTGTATTTGTGTATGGTTTGTTCATACGTTTGGTTTCCTTTCGTAATCCGTGTAATGTGTGCTTATCACCTCGGCGTCCCGAAGCGGCAACGGTCTCGTTTCCTTGATCAGGGGAAACGGTGTATCTGCACCGGCGTTCTCTCTTGCCGGTCGCATTCAAGTCCTCTCACTGTGCATTGGTGAAATTTCAGAGGTGAATTGGAAAGGGTTTGCAGTTTCTTCACAATTCTCTTCCTCTCATCCCCAATACGTAAAACAGCCGTTTTTTGCAGTTTCAAAGGAACTGTTCATAAATCGGTTAAATACGTTTTTTCGATATTCGGTTTTCAAGGTGCTTCCGCAAAATGTCCCTCTATTTCTTTGGGTAACATTTTCACGTTTTTGGGCGGTAACTTTTGAAAATATATTTTTCGCGGGACATGGTGTCCCGCGCCATTTCGACGCTACTCACATTGCCTCTCACTGTGCTATGCGGACTTTTTGAGCGGTTTTGCCCTAAAAACTTTGTAAACATTTCGTGACGTGTCGATTTTATGGTTCTCGTGACCGTCGCTGTTCCTGTGCTGCCCTGCACCACGTTGTCGTCTGCCATATCCACGGCGGTAGAACAGTATTCAGTTTTCAAGGTGCTTCCGAAAATGTCTCTCTACTTTCTTTGGGGAGAAATTTCGCGTTTTTGATTCGTAAGCTTTCTATTACATTTCCTTGCGCGGGGCACCGTGTCCCGCGATACCTCTCACTGTACATTGGGTTATTTTTTTGCGAATTGCTCGATGTTTTTGTATGAATTCATATCTTTTTCACAATTCACCTATACCACCGGAGAAACAAAAAAGCGCCGCACAAAATCGAACTAAGACAACGAATTGTCTTAACTCGGTTTCGTACGGCGCTTGGAAGATTTTCAGTCCTTACGGATCCTGCTCCGCTTGCACGATTAGAAATCGTTTCGCGTTATTTGGTTTTCAATCTGTCTCGGCGGCTTTCCGCTTTCGACAATATGATTATAAAGCACACCTTGCCGAAAAAGCAAGAACTTTATTTCCCACTTAGAATGAGAGTCCGGATATTCAGACTTATGCACTACAGGTATATGCTATATGCAAAATATGCACATTGCTTTTAGACATTCCTTAGTCATCTATGATGCTTTCCTTCATGTCAAAGAAATCAGAAAAAATCTTAATGCTGTTCATCTCATTTCTCCAATTAATCGCTAAAAAGTGATATTTGTTCGGTTCGGGATGAAATCACATTATCGACCTTTCTCCAATAGGTTGCGGCAGATTGCGTTCCAGGAACAATTTCAAGTTTTCCCTGATCTCGTAATCTATAAAAAACGCGCTTCATTTTATTTGCATCGGTTATACCAGTTAATGTCCTCGCTGTTTCATTGTTAATTCGATCATGTGTATTCAAATAATCCCAAACAACAGTTTCTGCATCAGCCAATCTTTCGTGTTTAATTATCACAATAACGCTACTATCTGTTTCTTTTATACTCGGCTCCTTTAACTGCATCTGTGTCATTGCTCTAAATGCTGTATTAAGCCCTTCTCCAACATCTTTATTGGGCGGTTCTGGGAACTTTGCAATCAGCCGAACAATTTTCGGATTGCGTGCGCATTGTTCCTGTAAAATATTGTCCAGTGTGATATGACCAGGCAATCTTCCCGGGCTTTCAATTTCAATTCGATTAGTAAATACTCGGATCTGAATATCTTTCTTTATGCTATAATCTCGATGTAAGACAGCATTGGTAATGATTTCATGTAAAGTTATTTCAGGATACTCCTTTATTTCTGTATCTTGTTTTCCTACTACACCAATTCCTTCAACGATCTCTTTCGTCTTCTTCACAGCGTCATGTATAAGTGTGTATAAATCTCCTTCTATCATAACAGGAAACCCTTTGTCAAGTGTATCACGAGTTCCCTCCTGCTCTTCTGTATGATACCGTAAAATTGAAATGCCCGACTGCTTTGGTAACGTTGCTTGTGGGCATTCGTCGTAGAGCAACACACCTGCAACTGACACTTGGGCATTGGAGTTCATTACCTTTTGACGCCGTAACCAATCATAAGGTGTTGTTGAAGGAGCAACCTTCTTCAAAAAATCGGATAGAACGAGAGATTGCTTTATGTCATCAAGATTTGATTGGGTGTATTCATCTTCAAAGGAAGATAATCCCTTGTCTAATCTTAAACGCATTAGTTTCTCTTCGTTATCACAAGGTAAATTCTGCACTCCATGCCGTACATATGCCTTATCATCTGAAGCAAACACTATTCTGTGCGTTTTATGGATTACCATATGCACAACAAATGTTTTATCTACTTCGCTTTGATAGGTTTCTATTGAATAGTCTTCATACGAATCAAATTGTTTCGTAATTACTTCAAAAAACGGATTAATGTCTTCCTCACTAATGAAGCCATCCCAATAATAATCTGTTTTTTCTTCTCTGCGCGAAATACCAAGGTACACATCTCCACCGTTTGTATTCGCAAAAGCAGATACAGTTCTCGATAGTTTAGACGGTTTAATGTCCTTGCCTTTCTTATCTATAAGCCAACTCTCTTGCAAATTCACCAACTCTAACACTTCTTTTTGAGAAATAACTCTTTTGGAATATTTAATGCTCATAGTAACCTCAATTCAGTTTGTCACAATGTAAGAGTTCTTCGGACTATATAATCTTCGGACTATATAACAATTATTTCTCAAGCTCATTGAGCTATGATAATTGTATCGTACCGTGTCGCAGTTTCGTTAAGTATTGTCAAATTCATCATTCTCATTTTGTGTAGCATATTTACAGTGGTAACACTGTGCTCGCGAGAATGAATCTACAACTATTTGCATAATCAAGCGTTATCAGCAAGAGTTAATCAAAAGCTCTCCGGTACCAATGCCAACTTATTGATTGACTCATGCGCACGGACAAGTGCGTCGTAGACGGCAAGAACATCATCAGCATCCCATGTGCGAAGAGCTTTTTCGTCAATGACGCCGGCGCTCTCACGGATGATCTTCGCAAGCTGTTCTTCATCCGATACAGCGACGACAGCCTGCACGGCGGCATTGCTCTGCGCCTTCTTCAGATTCAAGATCAAGCTGTCGATAGATCCTTTTGACTGGACTTCAAACACATAGATTGCTTTGCCCATGTTGCCAATCTTTGCTTCCCATACAACATCAACAACTGCGCCGGCGGTAACACGCACTTCTGCATGGCTGTCGAAGCCAAGCAGCTCGCCGATCGCAACCAGTTTTTCCTTGATCTCATTATGAAGCGATTTCGACTCGCCGGCGGTCTTCGGCTTTACATCAACGACCGGCTGATTGTTGGGCTCTTTCTTTTCTGCAAGCGGCATCACTTCATCCCACAGGAAGTAGTCAACCTCCAGCAGATCGTAATTCTCACCGCTGGCGGCTTTCAGCGCAGATGCGATTTCCTTAGCAATTTTACAAACCTCAACATATTTCTTTCCAGTGTACTGATAGTTGTATTTCGGCATATCCGGAATGTCAAGATATGCATAGCAGAGGATAGTCGTCTTATTAAATGGGATGTATTCCTTTGAATTGGCATACGATAGGAGTTCACTCATGGTAGACGGTCCTAGTCCTTTGACCGACTTCATAAAGCGATCCCACCGCTTTTCTATCGACTGATCTCCGTACAACAGGTCCGCCAACTGCATTTTGATATGATCCAGCCCATTATCATCCAGAAGGCACTTTATAACATAGTCTTTCCGTCCCCACATGACCATAGACCAAAGCCTGCTGATATACTCGTGGAAATCCCCTTCGGACATCTTCAAAAGCTTGTCTTTCGTGAAAGACCTATAATATGCCTCTCGCTCTTTTCTTTCGGTTTGGTTCTCGTTAAAGTAGGCAGCGTTTTCCTTCTTATTCTTGATGAAAGCAGAGATCGCAGATTGAAGTTTTGCTTTATTCATTCTCATCCTCCCCAGCATCAAATGCACTAACACTTGCGATATAATTATATGAATCTGTGATTGTGGACTCTGCAAATCTTCTCTTTGCTTTAGCAATCCCTTGGAAATAATCACTAAACGCATGGGATACCATTGCTGCCCATTTTTCTGATTTGGGTTTTGGAATCAGTATCTCTCGATAGCGAGAACCGACATCTTCTCTATTAGTTTGCATGAGTGTAACTCTATTCCATTGATTTCGAACTTCCTGCAGGCATAAAGCCCAGAGCATATAGAACGGAGTGTATCCATATTCATTGTTATGAACACGAAGTACAAACACCTCTTTTGTAAGGACAATTTGCTCTTCACCTGGTACTAGAATAGCAAACTCTCCTATATTACTGCTTGCTCGGCTAGGAGAAATCAAATCCCATGCTTGCAAATTACTCTTGCCGCTTCTGCCTTTCCAAAATTTCTTTGCTAATTCAATTGGAATCAGATTCGTAGGATTAATGTTGACACGCATGTTTCGTATATCTGAAACCTTAACATAAGGAATAGAACCATTCCTCAAATCATTGCTTGGGCTTCCGTGGCCTCCGGTAATTGTGATAATCCCGTTATCACACATCTCGCCTATCGATACACTATCAAGATCATGATTTGCTAGGAATGTTTTGAACGGCGAGACAAACAATTGATCATAGTATCTTGGCACCAAAACATCTCTTCTTTGGGTCTCAGCAATCGACACCGATGTGAAGCCAGCTGTATCCCCGCTTGAATACTTGATCACATCGTTAAGAAGTTGGTTGTCTATTTCATTTGTTCGATTTCCTGATGGATCAACTATATATCGATCACTCCCGTTTTTGTATATCCCACACGTCTGAGAGTCAATGAATAATACTTTATCCCTGTCCAAATCTATATTTGTTTTTTCAGAATTAATCTTTTCGAAAACATACAGGTTTGTCTTTGCACGACAAAAGCCTTGAAATGCATCCATAGGAATGTTGGCAACACAAATAGGTTTCAGCCGATCTTTCGCCCAATCTCTGACATATTTATAAGAAGGAGAGAAAAAATAAGTTTCAGGTAAAACAATACACATCTGCCCTCCATCTTGTAAAAGATCACAACACCGATTAAACATTGTCAATCCTAGCTCAATATCTTTGCCTACCTCGGCATACTCAACAATACTGAGCCCAGATCTTTTTGCATCAGAGTATTTTACCTTTAATGGAGCCCCAAAAGGAGGGTTCGTAAAAATCTTTGTAAACCGCCCATTCTTGAATGAGTTAGTTAATAGATGCTGGTATTTGGTTCCCCACAAATGGGTAAGAACGCTATCTCCTCGGACACAATGAGCCGACCCATCTCCTAGTATTTGCATTATAGCTTTCGTCAATTTAATTCCAATCGCATCTTTATCGATCCCAAACAAACGTAGTTGTGCCCATCGGGATATCTCTTGTTCTCTATGTGGATATCGATTTTTGAGCTCGATTAGGCATTGAATTAAAAACCCTCCTGTTCCACAAGCAGGATCAATAATAATATCGTCTAGAGAAACATCCATCAGTTTTACTGCTGCTTGAATAACCTGCTTTGGTGTGAAGTACTGTCCTTCCTCCTGTTTCAATGCAGCGCTTCTTAATACTTGAAATGCAATTGATACAGTATCGGCACTAATATCAAGAAAATTAAACTTTGAAATTCGCTCAGCAATATTATAAATGGTTGTATCATCAAATCTAATTTCCTTATCCGTTTTTGATACAAAAATATCAGGATATACTTCTATAAACGACTGAAATCTCTGTTTTATATGATCAGCAGTCCCCTCAGAAGTTGCAAAAGGTCTAAAATACACTTCCTGCGTACTATCAATCTTCCCTTGCTTATCACTATCCAGTTTCAATAGAATCAGGTTGCACAACTGATCCAGCTGTTCTTCGCGCCTTGTAACGTTACCATCTTGTGCAACAACAGCATCCAAAAGTTCTGAAAACTCTTTATACAGAGTATCCTTAGAAGGAACTATCAAATCAGAAAAAATCAGTTTTTCAGCATTCACTTCGATTCTTGAGCCAAAGGCTGGAATATCATTAACAACACATTGCTTCGGAAAATGAAGACCTTGTGCATTCTTGTAAACAAACAGTGTCCTTGCTGAAGAATCTGGATTATTTGCCCAGATACCAAGTTTCGCATGAGGTTCCAGCGAAAGATATGTTTCCAATTGCTGAAGGCCGACATCTATGTTAGGTTGCTTACACTCGATAATGAAAAGAAGATGTCGATAATCTCCACAAGTTCTTTCACTATCAAAGACAGCTATATCCACCGGGAAGTAATCGAAAGAATGGCCATGCTCTCGTCTAGATGCCTCTGATGGATTCTTGGGGATTTTCCATTCATTTCTTCCAAAGACTATCTGCCCCAATTTCCAACCGTTTCCGAGGAGCTTCTCAACCAATGGCCCAACGGTTAATCTTTGTTCAGGGGTGTCCTTAAGCATTTCTATTACTGTTTGATTCATTTTTTCCTCCAAGCAAGAACAAATGTGCTAATACTTCTACCATTTCTGAAAGATTATAATAAGACACTACTCATTAGCAACAAACTGCTGCTTCACGCTCTTGGGCTTATTCGGTATGGTCATGCGAAGCTGACCGGCGCTGAGAAGCGGCTGTACATATTGTTTCATCGCGTAGCTTACGGATTCAATGCCCAAATAGGCAGCGATTTCCTTTCGTGTACGCGGGGTTTTGCAGAACGCAACAATATCTTTCGGCTGGTTCGGTGCAACGGTTTCTTCTATCGCGTGATTGTAAAGGATCACCACAAATTCGTTTCTTCGGTTTTCGAACACCGGCGCGGGGAGACCCGCTTCTGCCATCTCCCGACGAATCGTAGGAATGCCGGAATAGCGGTTCTCTGTATTCATCATGAATTCCGCCATGGTTGCCAAGGTGGGATTGCGAAGATCAGGACGGGCCGAACCCAAATCTTCCACCGTCATACGCCCGTACAGGTTGCCGGGGCTATGAATCTCCAACCGATCCGAGAAGAAATCAATCTGTACCGGCGTTCCCTCCGTATAGGGGCTGTAATCCCGATGGATCAGCGCGTTCAGCACCGCCTCGCGGATGGCGTTCATCGGATACTCTGTGGTGTCGGTTCGCTTGCCCGTGTTGGGATCGATCACGGTTTTGACCTTCATGTTGCGCTTGCAGAAAGAAATGGCTTCTTCCACCATGTCCGACAAGGTGCCTTCGATCCGTTTGTTGTTCAAGAACCGTGCACCGTCGGTGTCGGTCTCGCCGATCTCCTTTCCGGGCACGACGATCGCCGTGATCGCCAACTGCGGGAAATACCCTTGCGGATAGATGCCGAAGTTCAGAACTGCCGCCAAAGTCGGGACGCCGTTGCGCGTGATCGCCAGCATTTCATACGCCTGCTCTTCATTGAGTTGCGCGAAGCCCGGACGATCCATCCGCTTCTGCAGCAGATAATTCTGCAGCATATCCGCTTTCAGCATGGACAGTTTCGCACGTTCCACCGGGCGCTCGTCATCATGCTGATGCTTGCGGAAGCTCTCGTAATTGTAGATCTCATAATCGGTCATAGGAAGATCGGCGTCACCTACACGAACATAAGATCCCTTGACCTTGCCCGTTCCCTTGTAATAGCATGGACGATCCGTAATGTCCAGCGAGGGAATCTCTGCGCAGCAAATAAACACGCCGTTATATTCCGCCGTGGTAAAGATAGCGCGGACAGCAGGCGACATTTGGTTGCACTGCTCCGTCACTTTCTTTTGCAGATCGTTGAGATCATAGACGCCAACCGGCGCAAAGCCGCTGTCCTCATCGATGCCGAAGAGGATGACGCCGCCTCCGTCTTGATTGGAGAAACTGGAGAGGGTATCATACAACCGCGTCGGACAGCCATGATGCGCCGCTTTCACCTCCACGGTCTGGGTTTCCGATTGTAGCCGGCAGATCTTGTCGGCAAGACGAATCAACTCTTCACTCAGCATCGCAGTATCTCCTTTACTCAAGAGCATTCTACCATAAGATTTATCTAATTTCAATAGAAATTTGCTTAATTTAGAAAAGTATTTGCGTAATTACTGAAATCATTTAACTAATTTTCTCAAATTTGCGTAATTTAGTGAAATCCAGAGAGTATGATTTGAGATTTTCCGGTGACGTGTTCATATCTTGGAACACCTATACTGCCATCCTTTCTAGTCAGTCATTGTTGCTATTATCCGATAAGCAGTTCTCTTCTGCTATGGCCTTATTATCGATTGGCTCTTCCATGGCAGATCCAAGATGACCGAGCAGCGGTTGCATAATAGTACCTTCTTTATATCGTTTTAGTATATGCGATCTCATTCAGTTTTCGCTGCAGCTTGTCGAGATCGCTTTGAGTGAACGAATCGGAGTCCACGCTGGAGGCATTGCAGGCGGAGCGGAACTCCGCTGTGTCGATCGTGTCGTTCGGGCTCTCTGCAAGCCGCCGCGCGACGCGGTTGATCAGCCCGTCGTCGGTGTCCATATAGCCGTATTCTTCCAATGCGGCAAGTTGCCACATCTAGAATGCCATTGTTTATATCCCCTGCATCCTCTTTCAGAAGAATGCCTTTTCAAAACTCTTTCCCGTCGCGCATGAAATCCATCAGGTTGACGTGGTGGATGCCGTTGCGCTTCTGGAGCAGATAATCCGTTGTCAGCAGGTATTTCGGATAATTGTCCCGGATCTGCTCCAGCGGACGATATTCGCGCTCCTCGGTCTGCTCGCTCTGCGCAATCGTGTAGGCGACCTGCAGATAGGCATAGTTCATGTCCCGATCGCGCAGGATGAAATCGCATTCAAGATTCCCGATCCGCCCGACACTGACACGGTAGCCGCGACTTTTTGCATAGAAGCAGACGATGTTCTCGAGCACCGGACCGAAATTGATGCGGTTGTCGGTGTTGTCGCAGAAATAGAAGCTGAGATCGGAAAGATAATATTTTTTCTCGCCCTTCAATGCGCGCTTCGACTTCATATCGAACCGGTCGCATTCGTAGAGGATCTTCGCCTCCGTCAGCGCGGTGATGTACTTTGTCACCGTTGCGCGGGTGATGCTCATGCCGGTTTTGTTCAGCGCGTCCGTGAGACTGTTGACGCTGACCGTCGCACCGAAGTTGTTGATGATGAACCGCCGCACCGCGTCGAACGCCTCTTTGTTCTTGATCTTTACGCGCTTGCGGATGTCCTTCTCGAAGATCTCCGTCACAACGCTTTCCGTATAGCTGCGCTTGTCCCCAAGCTCGTCGAACCGGATCGCGCGCGGAAAGCCGCCCTCTAAGATATAGCGGTTCAGCTCGACGCCGAGGTTCGGATCGACCGGCTTCCCGTAAAACGCTTTCATCTGAAGATATTCGTCGAAGGTCAACGGATACAGTTCGATCTCGATATACCGGCCGGTGAGTTTCGTCGCCAGCTCGCCGCTGAGCAGGTAGGAATTGGAACCCGTGATGAAAATCGAATAGCTGCCGTCCTCGCGATAACCATTGATGACTTCCTCGAAGTCCTCGACGTTCTGTACCTCGTCGATGAACAGATACATCGGCTCGCCGCTTTTCGGGAACGACGCGATCAGCGCATCGAGCTGATCCGCCGTTTTGATCCTGCGGTATTCCAGCCTGTCCAGATTCAGAAACACGATCCGGTCCTGGCTTACGCCCGCGCCGCGCAGCTCGTCCGCAACGATCTGCATCAGCGTGGATTTCCCGCAGCGGCGCACGCCGGTGATTACCTTGATGATGTCCGTCGCGTGATAGAATCCCCGGATCTTTTTCAAATAGTTTTCGCGCTTGTATAATTCCATTCTGTCCTCCGCAAAAGTTCTGCCTATATCATACCGTAAATAACTTAAAAAAGCAAGTTATCGAATCAGATTTTATTTTTTCATAAATTTTTGATCTGATAACTCGCATTATTCAAATGTAACCACTTTACCTTTTCCCCAGAATACTTATTTGCCGCTTTTCGGTTTTGCTTCCTTTCTTGACATAAACGAAAAAACGCATATCCATTTCTGAGGATAAAGAAACGATGCAAAATACAGTTTTGAAACCAAAATGTATATACAGTTTTGGGGCGATTATGCATTCGATTTATGCTGTTTTTTGACGACAAAAATGACGACACTTTGGTTGAAATTGTATGTTTTTCTTTGGATTTCTTGGTACTGAATGAAATGCTGAAAAAGTCAGTAAAATAGGCACTTTTTGAGTGTTTTAGGCATTAATTTGCTGTCCCATTTAATGGACTCATAACCCGGAGGCCGCAGGTTCAAGTCCTGCCCCCGCAACTAAATCGACACTATATGGACATATTGTCACGTAATGGACAATATGAACAAAAAAGCTTCGTGTTTTGGTTGCGAATAGAGAAAAAGGCACACCGTACTGTAATACTCCATTCTCTCGATCACCGGGAATTCGCTGCAGCTGCGCCCGTGTGAAAGCGGCGCAGCCCCATCCGGTGCAGAAAAGCCGGGTCCATTTCGGATCCGGCTGTTTTTGGGTTTCTCTGCTTTGTTATGCCTTTTCGACGTCCATTTCAAAAGCGGTGAGGATGCTGCCTTTAAGCGGATCGTCATGGACGGTGCCGAGATAATCCTTTCCGAACAGATCGAAGAAATCTCCGGCCACGGAGATGTCTGGCAGACGACCGACGAGTTCGCCGTTTTCCATCAGATACGCCATCTGTACCGGCGTAGCAAAATGACCGTCCGGCGTAGCGTCACCGCCCGCTGCCATCACAACGAAGATCGCCTTTCCGGGAACAAGCTCTTTCATGCTCTTTGCGGTTGCGTCCAGATACAGCCTTCCGAATCCGAGATCCGGCACACCGTCATACGCCGCCTGTGCGTTGCCGAGGTTCGGCAGGTTGTACGCTTTGGCAGTCTTCTTTGTGGTCAGCAGTCCTTTCAGAACACCGTTTTCGATCAGCGTCGGGCGATAATCCCGTGCGATACAGCCTTCCGCATCAAAGAAACATGCACCGTCCGCTGTCGCCGGATTGCGATCGTCGCGCACTGTCAGCTGATCGGAAAACACCTTTCCACCGAGCTTGCCGGAAAGCAACGATGCGCCGGCGGCATACAAATCCCCGACAAAATGTCTGAAATAGGGATAAAACACGGTTGAAGCCTCCGTCACAACCGGATAACGACCCGGTTTGATCTCTGCAGGCACATAGAACGCATCGTATTCTTTTTTGAATTCTTTCAGCAGCTCTTCCGCGTCAAAGTAATCGCCGCTCCAACCGAACCCTGTATCGAAGAGATTGCCGGATCCTCGATTTTGCGCGATCAAGCTGATGTCAAAGCTTCTACCGGAGTTTAAAAGATGTCTCCCTTTGGAATTCCGATATTCCGTTATATTACTGTTCAGGCTGATCTTATTGGATAACGCAAACCGCGGACAGAGCTCACCGAGCCGATCCAAAAACGCCTGCATGGTCGGGATGAATGCGGGAATCGGAATGATCTCCGCGTCATGATGCTCCTCCATCTCCGTCGCGCCTTCGAGTTTTTCGGGATACGGGATTCCGAATGAGAGTGCTTCCTGCGCTTTCTTTGTCAATTCTTCCTCATCCGGTTCTCCGAGACAGCCGGCAATGCCGATACAACCGTTTTCGTAGACGCGGACGGTTCCTGTCGTTTTTTCGATCTGGCGGAAGCTGTCGATTTTGCCTGCTGTGACATTCAGCGTTACGGATTGACTTTTCACTTTGATGAATTCTTTTTCCATTGCTTTCACCTCACTGCACGTTCATTTCTGAAACTCGTACATACGGACCGCCGAAACCGACGGGAAGTCCCATCTGCTCCATCTTGCCGCAGCCCCCCGTGACGAACGATAAAAGCACCACGTCCTTGGTCAATCCGTCGATCAGCCCGAGCGTTTCGAACACGTTGCCCGTGATGACACTGATTTGTGCCGGACGGCCGAGCTTTCCGTCTACGATCTCATACGCAAGGCTCGGCGCAATGGTAAACGTGCTCATGCCGCTGCCGTGATTGATGTCCTTGATGAAATAACCTTTTTTGATCGGAGCGATCAGTTCGTCGAAGGTCAGATCGCCGCCTTCGATAAAGGTCGTGGTCATGCGAACGATCGGCTCGAAATTGCAGTCGATGGCACGTGCGTTTCCGGTCAGCCCTTCATCCAGTGCCGCGGCAGTCTGTGCGCTATGCAGCCTCCCTGCCAGTACGCCGTTTTTGATCAGGTAGTTCTTACGTGCCTTTGTGCCTTCGTCATCGTACGGAACGAATCCGCAGCCGGGTACGAAGCCGGATTCCGCGATCGACAGGATTGGGCTCCCGACCGTTTTGCCGAGTTGCCACTCCTCTTTCATCGATTTGTCGGACAACATGAAGTCGGACTCAGACTTGTGCCCGAAGGATTCATGCGCAAACACGCCCGCTGCCAGCGGCGACAGAACGACCTGATATTTGCCTGGTTCGACCGGAACGGAGTTGCGAAGATAATATGCCTGCTCCTTTGCGGCTTCGCGGATCTCCTGTTCGATCCCCAAAAGCTCGTCAAAGCGCGTACCGCCCTTCTGCCAGTGTCCGTTGAACTTCTTCTCCCCATCTGCCATGCTGAAGCTGAGCGCAATACCGCAGGTCTGATAATCATAGCGAATGTCCGCGCCGAGGCTGGAGCGGAAGGCAAATTGACTGTTGCGGTCAAGATACCTGCCTTCCGGCATTTTCACGCAATCATCCTCGGTCAGAATCGGCAGATAACTGAGCAACAGATCCTGCTTTTCCTTCAGTGAAACGTCGCGTACCGAACAGTCTTTGAAGTTTTCGATGCAGTCGACATTTCGTTCAAAGCGGCGTACGATGGGATCGTCGAGGATCGCAGGATTCGCGGTTGCCGCAGAATAGAGTCCCTCCAGCGTCTCCTGCAGGTGTTCGACGTCTGTCACGGAAGCATAGTACCATAACTTGCCGTCATACACGCGCAAAAACGCCTGCTTTTCATTGCGCGTTTTCATTTCTTCCAGAATTCCCGCCTTGTAGGAAATTGTGGTGCGGCTTCTGTCCTCTATGCGAATATCTGCATAGAAGCCTTCTCTGAATTGGATCATGCGTGCGTTCTCCTTTTCGGTGTTTCTGAATGTATCTTACTATTATCGGGTCGGCTCGTCAAGCGGTTGTGGCAGATCGGCCGATTCTTACAAAAAAGACCTCCGTCGCTTTGAACGGAGGTCGGATTCTGTATCCTTAGCTTTGTGTTTTCTCCGCAAGATAGGCGACGATGCTGTGCGCTGCAACGTTGCCCTCGCCGACCGCCTTGGTGAGCTGATAGGGTCGTCCGGTGCAGTCGCCCGCCGCAAAACAGCCGGGTTTGTTAGTCGCCATATCGCGATCCACCGCGATATCCGCGCCGTTCAGCTCAAGCCCTTTCAAAAGGTTTGCCGGCGCGACCGCGGGACGAATGACGAATACGCCGTCGACGTCAAGCGCCGTTCCGTCAAGCAGTTCCACACCGTCCGCTTTCTTCTCGCCGCGGATCGCTTTGAGTTTGCCGGGATTGACGACGATGTTTTCGCCTTCCAACTCGCAGGGATACGGGGTAAACAGATAGACCTTTTCCGCAAGTTCCGCAAGGTAGGTCACCTCATGCTCAAATTCCTTCGAACCGCAGTAGACTGCGATTGTCTTGCCCTTATAGAGGAATCCGTCGCAGGTAGCGCAGTAGCTGACGCCGTGACCTAAAAGCTCCGATTCATTCTCGAATCCCTTGCCCGAGACCGCGCCGGTACAAAGCAGCACCGTCTTTGCGTCGTAGATGTCGTTGCCGCCGAGCACCATAAAGCCGCGCCGCGTTGCCGCGATGTTCGTGACCTGCCGTTCGGTGATCTCGATGCCCATCTGCTCGACCTGCTCAAGATAGAGCCGATTGAGCTCCGGTCCGGTGACCATGGCGACACCGGGATAGTTTGCGATGCGCTCGCTCTTTTCGACCTTCGGGCTGAGCTTTTTCGAGCCGAACCAGATGATGGACTTATTGTGCAGCTTCAGGGTCAGCGCGGCGGAAACCGCCGCGGGACCCGAGCCGATGATCGCTACGTCGTACATGCCGGACGACTCCTTCCGGTTCAGGATTACAGAAGATAATCCGGAGCGATGCCGTAGTGCGCAGCGAGATCCTTGATCGCCTGCACGAGCGCGTTGATGTGTTCCTCATCGGAACCCATACCGTAGCAGAACGCGAAATTGCCGAGCACGCCGTCCATAGCGACGCCCTGCGCGTCATGTGTGGCGCGGATCGTTTCGAGTGCCTCGGAATCTGCGTCAAACTGCATAATGATATCCGTGATCGTTCCCGCGGTCATATCGACATACATCGTGCCCGCTTTTGCACCGATCGCACCGAGATCGCCTGCGCTCATGTCAACGACCCATTCGTTGTTGACAATGATGTTTGCTGCTCTGAGATAATCCTTGATCTCCGCGATCGTCCAGTCTTCGAATTTCTCGGGATACTTCGTCCAGTCGATGCCGCCTTCTGCCTGCTCAGGTTTCTTCGCTTCGCTGCTGCAGGAAATCGCGCCGAGTGCAAGAATGAGAACCATCAGAAGCGCCGTCATTTTGAGAACCGTGTTTTTCATGTCAATTTCCTCCGTTATTGTTTTTGATTTGTATCGATCGGGTATCTTTGTACCGGATGATCAGTTGTACATTGCCTCGGAGATCGCCTCTTCGAGGTCTTCACGCGGCTGGAAGCCGACCAGTGTGGATTTGATCTCGCCGTCGAGAATAAAAAGCAGCGTCGGCGTGCCGGAGATATCGAAGCGTTCCGTATACTTCGGGCTCTTTTCGATGTCGCATTTCGCAAGATTGATCTCCGGATTGTCATAGATGATCTCGGACAGCACCATATCGAGCATCTTGCAGGGACCGCAATGATCGGTCATAAAGTCTGCGATCCAGAAGCCCTCTTTGGTCACGTCGTCAAATTCTTCTTCGGGAACAAACTTCGTCATTTTGTATTTCTCCTTTCCAATTCTTCACGAATTCGTTCAAACATCTTCTCCTGCAGTTCCGAAAGCACCTCGTAGTGATCCAGCGGATCGGTCTTTCCCTCTGCAGGAAGTCCCAGAATGTTCAGGTAAATCAGGCATTGCGCGATCTTGATCTTATACCAGTCGCGGCGCATCGCGATGAATTCGTCGATCGAGTGGACGTTCATATCCTCTTCCCACTCTTTCGGCACCTGTTTTGTGAGATCAATGCCCTCCTTTTCGGCGAACAGCTTGATGAACATCGCCTTTTCCAGTTCGCCGAGGATGCGGATATCCTCCTCATCGCACGGATCGACCGGATAATCCTTCATGATCTCTTCCATCGTGAAGTAATTGACATTCGCCAGGATCTCGCTCGTTTTCGCGTCGCGGATGTACGCCTCGTATGCCGCGACCGTCGTGATCGTATAGCCCTTGAAATCCTTCTGTTCAAGCGCAGCGACCATCTCATCGGTCGGTTCCGGCGCTTGTTTGCGTTTCAGTTCCAGCACCGTCGCGTTCACCGGCTGTTCGTCGATTACGGTTTCGACGCGTTCACCGACCGTCTTTCCGAGCAGCAGCGGTTCCAGGACCTTACTGTACAGCCCTCGCCCGAGCGTGACGGTCACGCGTTCCTTGTTGAACTTCGGGATCGCGCTTTCGGTCTTCAGCACCGCGGTATCGCCGACTTCCGCCTTCGCTCCGTCCGGCAGCGGCAGCAGAACGAGCTGTTCGCGCACGATGCTCTTTCTTGCGAGTTCCTTCAGTTCCGCATCGGTCGGGATGGTCCTGTACGCATCCTCACGGTTGAGATACGCGTCAAGGTACTTTGCGTAGTCGATCCGTTCTTTATAAGGGAAAACGGTGTTCATGTTATGCCTCCTTTGCGGTGCGCCGTCCCATGACGGTGGCAAGATAGTTGTCGGTTGCATTCAGGACCTGCTTCGGAGAACCGCTGTCCTCGATTCTTCCGTTGCGCAGGACGATCACATGATCGGCGCTGCGGATCGCGGAAAGCGAATGCGCGATGATCACGGTCGTGCGTCCCTTCATCAGTTCTGCGAGTGCTTCCATGACGACGCGTTCACTGGTCGCATCCAGATTGCTCGTCGCCTCGTCGAGCAGCAGGTAGTCCGGATTGTTCATGATCGCGCGAGCGATCGCAATGAGCTGCCGCTGTCCACCGGAGAAGTTCGTGCCGCCCGGCGCTACGAGCGTTTCAAACCGATCAGGCAGCGCGGACACGAAGTCGTACACGCGTGCCTGCTTTACTACCTTTAAAAGCTCCTCGTCGGAAATCGGACGTTCACAGCCGTAGCAGATGTTTTCACGCACCGTGCCCTCCATCAGCGGGCTTCCCTGCGCGACGAGGCAGAACGCCTTGCGCCACGCATGCAGATCGTATTCGTTTGCATTGATCTTGCCGAAGCGCATTTCGCCGTCGCACGGATCGTACAGACGATCTAAAAGCTTAAACAGCGTGCTCTTGCCGGAACCGTTCGAGCCGACGATCGCGGTCACCTTGTTTTTCGGGATGACGCAGCTGATGTTTTCAAGCACGTTCTTTTCACCGTAGGAGAAATCGACGTCGACAAAGGAGATGTCCTGATCCGGCTCGTCCATTGTGCGGCCGCTCGATTCCTGCTCATCCCTGAGTTTCAGAGTTTTGATGACGCGGGCAAGCGCGCCGTTTGCCTGGCGGATCGTACCGACGTCGTTGATGACGTTCGTTGCTTCCGTCGCCACGGAGCCCGCGATGGAGTAGAATGCGATCACCATTCCGACGCGGATCACGCCGTCCTGCACGAGCTTTGCGCCGATGACGAACGGGATCGCGATGCTCAGGATGTTGTAAGCGGTCTGAAGGCAGGAATAGAAGACCTCCATAAAGCCGTTCTTGAGCTGCATTTTATACTGCTCATCAAAGCATTCGCTGCCGTTTTCGATTTCCTCCGTCTGCGCGTTCGCTGTCTTGATCAGCGGCAGGCTCTTGGTGCGCTCCACAAGGTACGTAGTGGTTTTTGCCAGCATCGCCTGTGTTTTCTGCGCGATCAGAAAGCGTAGTTTTGCGTAACCCCAGCCGACGAGAACGCTGATCGGGATCAGCAGAAGTGTTGCGTTCGCCATCGTGACGTTGATCTTGTACATGCGCACAAGGTAGATTCCCACGCTCACAGCAAGAGACAGAAGACTGACGATCGTAACCAGCAGCTTGCTTGCAAAGTCACAGTCGGTTGTAACGCGGGAAACAAGCTCCTCACCGCCGTCGATGTCATAATGGCTTTGACGAACGAACATGATCTTGCGCCAGAGCTTGACACGGATCCCAAGATTGATATGTTCCGCCGCATATGTGGTCAGCAGATAATTCAGTGCTGCAAACAGGCCGATACCGAGGTACGTCAGCGCGAACTTGACGAGTGCCGCCGTCGGTACGTTGCCGTTGGCGTCCACCATATCGCCGGTGAAGAATGCGATATGCATGCCGGCATACGTGCTTCCCAGCGTTGCGAGGAAAGAAAGAACCAGAAAGTGCCACGGTATTCTGATGCCCTTATGCACCTGAATGTACTCCAGAACGGATGCCTTTTCGGAACGGTACGGCTTCGTCTTTTTCATTGTACGAACACCTCCTGGTAAGACTGTTCCTCCACAAGATCGCGGTAGGTCTTCGATTCGCGCAGAAGCGTTTCATGGGTCCCTTCGCCCTCCACCCTGCCGTGATTCAGCACCACAATGTTGTCCGCATGCGCGATGAAGTTCAGCTCGTGTGTGATCGTGATGATCGTCTTGCCCGCAAAACCGTTGAAGAACGTATCGGAAATCGCTCTTGCGGTTTCCGCGTCCAGAGCGCTGGTCGGTTCGTCCAGCAGAAGAACGTCGGCGTTCTTCAGAAGCTCTCTTGCAATGACCATTCGCTGACGCTGCCCGCCGGACATCGCGCTGCCCCAGATGGCAAGCTCGGCGTCGAAGCCCTCCGGCTTTTCCATGATAAAGTCATAAATATCCGCCGTTTTGGTGACCTTTGCAAGTTCTTCGTCGGTGACCGCGCGGCGAATGCCGTAGGTCAGCGCTTCACGCACCGTGCCGGAAAACAGTTCCGCGTCCTGATTGACATAGGACAGATGATCGCGCCATGCGGAAAGATTGAGCTGTTCCACAGGGGTCTCAGCCACGGTGATCGTGCCGCTGTTTGGCGTGTACAGGTTTTCAAGAAGCCGCAGGAGCGTCGTTTTGCCGGATCCGGACGGTCCGACGATCGCTGTCGTCTTGCCCTTAGGAATGGTGAAGCTGACATTTTCGAGGATCGGCGTACCTTCCTGATATGCGAAGCAGACATCTTTCACATTGATCTCGCCTTCGGGAATCTCCCGCGGCGCGTTCTCGTTCATGTTCTCCTGCGGGGCTTCCATCAGCTCGCCGAGACGGGATGCTCTGCCCTGCACGTCCTTGAGGTTTGACCATACGCTCGTAAGCTGACGCAGCGTCGTGTTGATCGTCGGTACAAACAGGAAGAACGCAAGCCATGCCGGAAGGTCGATCTCGCCGTTTTTCAGAAGGATGCTGCCCCAGACGACCGCGATCACGATGCCGACGACCTCGGTGATCATCGTGTAGCCGACGACAACGGCATTCAGCTTCGCAAACTCAATGTTTGCCTTGTACAGTTCGGAGGACGCAAGCTTTCCCTTTTCCTCCTCCTTCTGCTCCGTCACGAAGGATTTGATCAGTGTGAGGTTTTTGATGCGTTCGGTCAGAAAGCCGGTCAGACCGCCGATGCGGACCTGGATCTTACGGCCGACCTTATACTGCCAGCGACCCATCAGGATCGAATACACGATGTAGATCGGGATCAGCACTACGATTGCCAGCAGCAGTTTCGGGTTGTATTCGGAGATCTGCGTGACCGCCTGATACAGATACGTCAGCAGACCTGGGATGAGGATGATGAGCTGCAAAAGAGACGATACCGTCTGCTGCGTGTCGCTCGTCACCGCGCTCAGCATCGTATTGGCGTTCTTCTCATCGTAATAGCTGTTTTTGATGCCCATCATGCGCTGCCAGACCGCTTTTCGGGAGGAACGCACGGACTTCGCTTCCGCCAGAAGGCTGCTGATTGAAACAACGACCTGTGCCGCAAGCAGACTGACGTACGCGAGGATCGCGTTCATCAGCGCGCCGGAACTGAACTTTCCGGTGAACAGCTCCGCCGTGGAACCGGGAAGTTTCGATACCGTAACGTAATAGACCATCGTTAAAACGAGTGCAGCGAGAATCCAGCCCCAGCTGAGCTTTGCATGGCGCAAGAATGCGCCGAAGTTTTTCCAACTGCCTGCGCCGTCTGTTCTGTTTACCGCGGTACGTTCCGTTTTTTTCATTCGTTTCACCCCGTATCGTTCCGATGTGATATAAAAAAGCATCCGATCAAGCGTTTCTCACGCTCGTTCTGATGCTACTTTACCGTATCATATATCTTTTTTCAAGAGGTGTTTCCGCATCGGGCAAATGACGGTCCGATCCGTCCGTCCGCTGTCCGATCGGGTTAATAACGCGTCTCGTTGGTCGTATTTTTATACAAATTTCGTGCCGTTTTTCGCAAGGGTATCCATCAGCTCCTGATATTTGCTGCGGCTTACCGGAACCTGCTCGTCCGTGTCAGTGACCGCGTAATACGCGCGTCCGAATACGGACTTATGAAAGCTCTTCACGTGATCGAGCGACAGCAAAAACGACTGATGGCAGCGAACAAGCCGGTAATCCCCGAACATGATCTCGAGCTCGCCGAGCGGGACGGTGCTTGAAAAGCTTGTACCGCCGCAATGGATGACCGCCTTGCGGTTGTCGCGCGAGATAAAGCGGATCTCCAAGGGGTCGATCATTTCGATCCCATCGGTCGTTTCGACCGCGATCTTTTCGCGCGGTTTCGGCTTTTCGCGCGTGCGGTCGAAGCGCTCGAAGGTCTTCTGCATGCGCATAACGTTCACCGGCTTGCATAAGAAATCAAGCGGCTCATATTCGTAGCTTTTCGCGCCGAGCTCGGTGTGCCCGGTCAGAAACGCATACTGCGTTTTCGGCTGCACGCGTTTTAAATAGTCCGCAACGGAAAAACCGTCGATGTCCGGCATTTCCATGTCGAGAAAGGCGAGATCGATCGGGATCGTGGTAAGGATGCGCATCATTTCCACGGAGTTTCCGGCTGTGTGTACATTGGCAGGTTCGACAAAAAAGCCGACGCATTCCTTTGCCGTGTCCCGCGCGACCGCGTCATCGTCCACGATCAGCACATGAATCGTTCTCAATCCATCCATACCGTTCCCCCTTATTCCGTTGTTTCCTTCGCGTAGTCGATCGGGATACGCGCAGTGAAGCGAATAACGTTATCCTCTGTTTCCGTATAGATTGCGCCGTGGTACTTGGAAACCAGTGTCTTGAGACTCGAAAGCCCGACGCCGTCGTGTCCCTTCTTGGTCGTATAGCCCTGCCGGTACAGTGCGCCGAGTTCCTCTTTGGTCGGCAGCTTCAAAATCTCATTTGCCACGCGGATGACACAGAATTCGCCGCGTTTTAAGATCGACAGCCGGATGCCGTAGGACTTGTCCTCATGCGTGACCGTCTCGTCGATCGCGTTCTGCAGGAGGTTGCTGATGATCTTGTTGGTTTCATACACGTTCGTCACGACCTGAGAAAGATCATAACGAATGTCGATGTGCAGCTGAATCCCTTCGCGCACCGCCATAATCTGGAAGTTGTGGATCAATGCCGCGATCGCCGGATCTTTGACCGGCAGGATCGCATTCATAATCGCTGAATCCTCCTCCAGTGCGTTGACGTATTTCAGACATTCGTCGATCTTGCCCTGCCGGATAAGCCCCGAGATCGTTTGCACATGGAAGTTATAGTCATGCCGCTGAGAGCGGATCACATTCATAAAACTTTGCATCTCTGCACGGTATTCCTGTTCGACGCTGACCGCCGTATTCTTCTGCGCGTAAGCAGGCATCAGCACAAGCGCGATCATCATCAGCCAGTAGATCATGCTTTCAAAAACGATGCGCGGTATAACCTGGGCTAAAAAGCCCTGCATCGGGATACGTCCCACAGTGAAAAAGAACACGCACACGATTGCGGGCAGCAAATACATATAGATACGGCGCAGCTTCAGGCCCTGCTCCTCTTTCCTGTCAAACGCGCTCTGCCAGTCTTTTTCCGGAAAGCGTTTATAAAGGAGAAGCAGCATACCGATGAACAGGATGACGCATCCGCCGCAGAACCACGGCGCAGCGACGCCTACAGAAGTCGCGGATACTTCGGAAAGGTATCGTGGAATGATCAGAATCGCAAATGCGCCGGCGGAAAGAAGCAAAGAGAGCAAAGCTTCACCCCATCGCATTTTGAAAAGCACTTTTGCAGACAATGCCGCTGCAAGAAACACGATCGCATACAGCGGCTCGATCCACACCCACGCATCAAGAGCACGCAGACCGTATGAACCTCCGGCGCACAGCACACCGGCAACCAACGCGAACAGCACCGTACGGCCGGTTTTCACACGCGCGAAACACAGCCCGATCAACCATGCCGACCAAGCGGCAGCCAGTTCATATACGCTTCCGGTCATGCTGTACTATCCTTTCAATTGTTTGTTATATTATATCTGTTTCTTTGCTGTATTGCAATAAAGAAACATCGCCGCATACGATGTTTATAAAAACCTTTTTTCTATTCAGTCGCTCAAATGGTTCAAATCGAAAAGTACCGCAACCAAGTTAAGAGATCGATATCTCCAAATCCCGCTATCATGCCGAAAACGCCCGTATTGCCTGGCTTTTTTGATTGTTTCACATTGTACGTTGTTCTCTGTCTCTGCGTGAACACGCTATCCTTTGATTTGTTTGACACGCAGATTTCCGGGTGAAACACATTGTGTTGTTCGGACCTGTTATCCCCTCAAACAATCGATAAATAGGCGCCTTTTGGGTCAAACGAGCCCTCTCTCCCGAACAAAAACGGGAAGAACTCGTCTGCGTATTTGATAAAATCTCCCCCGCAACCACTAAAAAAGCCCCAATTCTGGGGCTTTTTCCTTTTCTGTCCCGTATGCAAATCACTCATTTTCGCGGTTTGACGACATAATTACGACAGTTTGAAATCGTTGCTTTGGGTATGAACTTCTATTTTTCTTTCCTTTCTGTTGCACTTGATAGTATAATTCATCGATACAACAAAGCCCGACCGTCACGGTCGGGCTTTTCATTCTTGCGAACATTTCACATCGTATTCCGATAATCCTCGCAAATCCCGGTTATTTACCCCGCAGCGCATCTTCCGCCCCGTTCCCCCCGGGTTCGGGCTTCCGTTCACCGGTATTTTCACAGAGAATCCCCGGTTTCATCGTGCATAAACCTTATTCCGCCGGTTCGCACCATTCGGTGAAAGTTTCTTCACCTGCAACTTCCAGGGCAAGATGCGAAAACCACGCATCCGGCGCTGCGCCGTGCCAGTGCTTGACGTTTGCGGGGATATTGACGATATCGCCGGGATGCAGTTCTTGCGGCGCCTTTCCCCATTCCTGATAGTATCCTCTGCCGCCGACGCAGATCAGCATCTGTCCGCCGCCGTTTTTTGCATGATGGATATGCCAGTTGTTGCGGCACCCCGGCTCGAAGGTCACGTTATAAAGCGGCACCTGCGCCGTAGAAAGCGGTGCAAGATAGCTTTGTCCGACGAAGAACTGTCCATACGGATTCGGCTCGCCGATCGGGAAGAAAATCGTGCTCTGAAAACGATCCTTCTCCGTCGGCTCCTCGATCGGATCGTTATAAACCTCCTTTGCAAGGTTGAACGTCGCCCATGCTTTGGGCCAGCCCGCATAGAACGCTGCGTGCGTGACCGCCGCGGCCATTTCCCTTTGGCTGACGCCGTGATTCCTGGCATTTTGAATGTGGTACTTGAGGCTGCTGTCTGTGATGCCCTGTGCCATCAGCGCGATGACGGTGATCAAGCTCCTCGTCTTGAGATCAATATCTTTGTTATTCCAGTTTTCACCGAACAGCACGTCGTCGTTATAGTGGGCAAATTCCGGTGCAAATTCGCCGAGCGCGTTTCTGCCCGCCGTTTGTACGATCTTTTCGCTCATGACAGAATCCTCTCTTTCGCTTTTTTCTCCGTGCGGCTCCGTCAATATCCGAAGATCTCCACGGCTTTTTTCATATTTTTGCGGATCGCGACGCCGAATGGACAGCGATGTTCGCATGCGCCGCATTGGATGCAGTCCGAACCGTGCGCTTCCAGGACTTTATAGTGTTCCCGCACCGTTTCGGGAACGGCGCCGGACGACACGGCAAGGTTCAAAAACTTCGTCACGTCCGCAACGCTGATCTTCATGGGGCACGGTGCGCAATGAGAGCAGTACATGCAGTGCCCGCTCCAGCTGATCTTCGGGAACGACGCGAACGCCGAAGCATAATCGCGCTCCGCATCCGATGCGGTTTCGTAGGCAATGCATTCCCTGAGCTGTCCCGTTGTATGCGCGCCGCAAAGAACGGTGGCGACGGCGGGACGGGTCAGGCAATAATGAATGCACTGCGCGGGTGTCAGCGCGGCGCCCGCCGGGGAAAGCTCCGCATTCAGAAGATCGCCGCCCGCAAAGCACTTCATCACGGTGATGCCGACGCCTCTGCTTTGACAGACCTCGTACAGACGCTGCCGATCGGGATCCATATTCATATAGGTCTTCTTGTAAACGTCGTCCGCCCACAGATCGTCCACGTTTTCGGTCGGCGGCTGCAGATCGTAAACCGGATTCACGCTGAACATCAGCACCTCGATGTTGCCGCTTTCGACCGCCTTCCGCGCAACGATCGGATTATGCGAACTCAAACCGATATGACGGATCAGCCCTTTCGCTTTCAATTCCCTCGCGTAATCCAGGATACCGTTGTCGAGAATCTCCTGCCAGTCCTTTTCCGCGTCGCAATAGTGGATCATTCCAACGTCGATGTAATCTGTCTTCAAAAGGGAGAGCATTTCTGAAAAGCCCTCTTTGACCTCCGCAAGGTTTCGCGTCCGAAGATACTGTCCGTTTTTCCAAACAGAGCAGATATGGGACTGGATCATGATCTTCTCCCGTCTGCCCTCGAGCGCGTTTCCTACTGCGCTGCGCAGTTTCGGATCGGAAGCATACAGATCGAAGTAATTGATCCCCTCCCGCTCCGCAAGATCGAACAGTTCCTTTGTCATAGCACAGTTGTTCTCGGAAAACCCCTCGCAGCCCATGCCGATCTCGCTGACGAGCAGTCCCGTGTTGCCCAAT